>OGXT01003682.1_pt1 | contig 10162 bp, 10 predicted proteins | sample 1576361 | NCBI WGS metagenome assembly OGXT01 (sample SAMEA3541514, study PRJEB24748) | human gut metagenome | biome: human gut; feature: human-associated habitat; material: faeces | place: China | collected 2012 | reverse complement strand
CAATGCATGCGATACGGTGACGCTCAACAATATCCCGAATATTCTCTCCCAAAATAGTACCCATATCGCGGTAGACTTTTTTTGCGACATCGTCGCCATTGCGCGCCGCAATTTCAATGGTCTTTGCATCATGAGAGAGTCCTGTCACACATCGGTATGCTTCCCTTATCGCACGGCCAGAGACATAGTCTTCCAAAATACCTTCACGGAAGGGACGCTTGAATATACTGTACAATGGATTTCCATTTTCGTCGAGTCCCAAATCGTTATTTTCCCATACCCCGACACCAAGTCCAGTTCCAATAATTATGCCGAGTGTATTGGTGTGATTTGCTGCTGCCCCAAAGAATTTCTCTCCGACAAGGAAGGCATGAACATCATGTAAAAAATAGGTCGGAATGTGCGGAGGCAGGATGTTCATTTTCTCAAACTCTTCTGGTAGGCATACGCCTTTAACTGCCGCCCACTTGTGAGGCATAAGGCTAATGCCATTTTTGCAGTCAAATGGACCGGGTACAGAGAAAGCCGTAGAAGCGATAGTACAATCAATTTTCCTGCTCTGCTCCATGGCCCCCTCGAGAACTGCGGCAAAGGTTCCCATCAGTTCCTCTTTTGTACCGCTGGAAGGCATATTAAAAAAGTGCTCCTCCGTAAGTTGGTCCAATGTGTCATTGGAAACCAAGGAATATTTGATTGATGTACCACCGGCATCAACTGCCAGAATCGCCCTATTTCCCATAGGCGCCTCTCTTTCTTATCGGACCAACACCTTGTAAACGACGACAGGCTGATTGCTCAGATTTACGATTTCGTATTCGCCCATGTCGGCAGGAACGACCACAAGATCAAGGAAGTTCATAGTATAGCAGAGATCCGGGTCTTTCTTGGAACGAACGATCACCTTCTCGCCATCAACAAGCGCCAACACATGGAATTTCCCCGTCGTGTCATCTTCGGCCTTCTTCTCAAAGCGGAGCTGACGTGTGCTGTAATAGACGAGCGGATCTTCACCGACGATATACTCCTCAAAGCCATCTCCCGTGCGCAGCAGAATCGGTTCTTTGACGAGATGCTCATATACAAATTTTTCAGTTCTCTCGCCCTTGAGAACCTGCTCTCCATAGTAGCTATGGATCGGCCGCGGATTGCCGTCGAGATCTTTTCTCAGGTAGTCATAGAGCTTAAAGGTATACGAGCCCATTGTCAAGCTGCCGATTTCAAGAATCAACTGGTTGCGGCCAGACGCATGGATCGTTCCGCCGGGAATAAGGAACTGCCGTCCGGGAACAGAGTCAACACCGTTCACATACTGCTTGTAATCAATTTCTGTATGTTCCTTTTCCGACTGCTTGATTTTTTCAAAGAATTTGTCTTTATCAACACCTTCACGCAATCCGCAATAGGTCTTTGCCCCGTGTCCGGTAGCTACGATGTAGTAGCCTTCATCCTGTGTACCGAGCTCATCGAAGTTCTCCATGCAGTATTCTCTCGGCGGATGGACCTGAATGGACATATTGCCGTTTGAATGGAAGGTATCATCGTAATTAAAGCGAATGGGGAAGTACCCGCCAAAGCGTTCTTTGATTTCTTTTCCGAGGATCGCGTCACCTTGACTCTGCACAAAGGTGAAGAACGGCATTTCCATCAGCTTGCCGTCAAAGTCAATCAGAATGCTCACTTCCATCGGAATCAGGTCAAAAATCCACGCAATATTGCGGAACTCATTCGGCAGCTTGCGGGCGTGCTGAATATAATAGCCACCCCACACACCTTCAAGGTAAACCGGCTTGCAACGGAACGGGTACTTTGCCAAGCTTGCTGTAACTTCCTGCAGATCGGCACCGCTGATTACATTCATTGTAGCATCCTTATCGCTGGCAACATAGTAATCGATGCGATGTTCCTGAAGCAGCTTTCCACGCAGCGTCACGGCAAGCTCAAAGTCTACATAGTACGCTCTGCGCTGGGTTTCCTTGACGGGACGAGCAACCGTGTCGCCGAAGTTCTTCCAGCGGCCCGCATGCGCACGAAGCATCACTTCTTTCGGCGTTACATCCAGATAAATAACAAGATCGACGGTTGGAAGAAGCTGCTCGCTGGCTGCGCCCATGCCATAGAAAATAACGATTTCGCCGTTCTGCTTTGCCTTTGTACAGTGTGCAAGTGCGGCAGCAACTTTCTCTGCATCCATCAAATCTGCAAACTTACCGTGGAAAAGCCGCCCATAGAGAAGGACAGGGTCTTTTACGCGATCAGTTGGGAGATTGTAGGAGAGCTTTTCCTCCAGCACATCTGCCGGCAGACAAAGATCGGTCGTGGGCAGAAGCGTCACCTTTTCGCCTTTCAGCAAGCATGTAACGCCATTGGCAAACTGCTCAAAATCCGCGGAGGGATAGCCCTCAATCGCAACAATGCAGCTTCCCTTTTCTGCCTTCTGCTTAGAGATTGCACCGGACAAAGCCTTCATGACTTTTTCCGCGCCAAAGGTCGTTCTGCCTTTGATCTCATTAGAAATTGCCGGACGGTTTACCGGAGTATAATCGTCATAGGGATGGGGATTAAACATAAAACTCATAGTGAAGTATCTCCTTTATTGTGGTTCTTAACCGTAAATGAGATTGGGGATAAAGGTACACAGTCCAGGATTGAAAACCATGATCAGTAGGATACCAATCAGGACCGCAATAAACGGAATCAGTTCTTTAATGAAGTCATCCACCCTCATTTTCAACATGGGTGCTACCAGATAAATAACTACGCCGAACGGGGGAGTGATGGCGCCAATCGCGCAGTTCACAACAAGCACAACGCCGAAATGGACCATATCAATTCCGAGCTTTTGAGCAACAGGCCCAAGTATTGGTGCCATAATAATCATGGCAGTCGTGCCATCCATAAACATGCCGATAACAAGGAAAATGGCAGTTACCAACAGAAGGAATATGGTGGGATTTGTTGCGAATCCACTGAGCCAGGTGCTGAGTTTTTGAGGAATGCTCTCCCATGTGAGATAGTAGCTGAAAACGCTGGCCGCACACATAACAAGCATAACGGAGCATGTAGAACGAACGGCATCACGCATAATTTCGGGAAGTTTTTTCACGGGCAGTTCACGGTAAACCACCATGCCGACAATCAACGCATAGAGAGCCACGACTGCGCCGCCTTCGGAGGCCGAAAAGATGCCGCAGCGCAGACCGACAATCAGAATGACGGGCAGGCCAAGAGCCCAAAGTGCCGCACCCATTCCGCGCACAATTTCTCTCAGGCTTGCATGCTTTTCTCTGGAAGGCGGATAGTTGCGTTTCTTTGCAAGGTAAGCGACGAGTATCATTTGTCCGATCATCATTAGGATGCCAGGCACATAACCGCCCGCCAGCATTTTGCCGACAGATGTATCCGTACAGTAGGCATACACAACCAGGCCGATGCTCGGTGGAATAATGCAGGTAATCAACGAAGAAGATGCGGTAACAGCAGCGCAGAACGGCTTATCATAGCCTCTCCGGATCATTTCCGGCACAAGAATCTTACAATCTTGTGCTGCATCTGCCGCGCAGGAGCCAGACAGTCCGCCCATAATTGTCGAAAGCAGAATATTAACATGACCAAGTCCGCCGCGCACATGCCCGACCAGCAGATCGCATACATCGAGCAGGCGCTCTGTGATACCAGAGCAGTTCATGATAGAACCGGCTGTGATAAAAAACGGAATTGCCAGAAGGGATGTCGACTCAGTGGATGCGATAAAGCGCTGAATAATGACATCCATCGGAATGCCTGCTGCTAAGGCAAAATAGGGAACCACGCAGAGCATCAGCGCAAAACCGATAGGAAAGCCGATAACAAAAAGCACAAGCAAAATAATCAGAGGAAGTGTGGCCATCATGCTTCATCGCCTCCTTTTGTAGTTAAATCATCGATGTCGTCATCTTCATTGTCCAGTCCCGGAAGGCCGCCCTGCGCAATGCGCTGGAAGAAATTGTCAGGATCTCGGAATGAAATGACCAAATAACGCAGTGTATGGATCAGCATGAGCGCAAAGCCAATTACTGCCGAAATATACTTATAAAAATAAGGGATGCCAAAATAGGCGCTGACTTTTATAAAACCTTGACTTGTAATGCTGATACTGAGGTACAGCATAAAAACGCAGGTTAGAAGCATCAGGAAATAAACAATACGCTTAAGAACAATGGCGTATTTCTTGGGAAGCTTTGCCACAAGGAAGTCCACACCATAGTGAAGGTTGCGACGATAGCCGACACTCATGCCGATCATGACTGTCCAAGTCCAGAAAAAACCCGAAATTTCCTGTGCCCAGGGAATCGAGGATTTCATAACATAACGTGCAACGACATTTGCAAGAGTAATCAAAACAACAATAGAAAGAAATGCGGATGTAAGGGTATCTTCAAACCATTTAATCCCACTAAAAAGCTTTTTCATGTATCTCGCCTCCTTAGCACAAAATGCGTGCAGCTCCGCAACTTCGCAGTTACGGAGCTGCACACGTTAAACCATTACGTTCTAATCAAGCCTGTTACTGCTTGATGATCTCCTGAATCTGCTCATAGAGGCCATCGGGGAAGGAGAGGTCACCAGAGGTATACATGGAAGCGGCCTTTTCAGCGAAAGCGGAAACGTCAGGCGTAATGAAGGTCACGCCGGCTTCTTCCATCTTGGCCTGATAGTCCTGCTCGCTCTGAAGGTTATAGGCGGTAAAATCAGAACCAGCCTGATAAACAGCGTCCAGAAGGATCTGCTGATACTCTTCGGGCATGGACTCGAAAATGTCCTCGGGCATGACCATCATACCGGTGGAAACGAGGTGCTGGGTCAGCGTGCAATACTTAGCAACTTCCTGCAGGCTGGAGGAGTACAGGGTGGCGAGAGGAGCCTCAGCCGCAGAAACAATGTTCGTGGACAGAGAGGAGTAAACTTCATTCCAGTTGGTCACAACGGGAGACGCGCCAAGAGCCTTAACGAAAGCAATCGCCGCAGCGGAGTCTGCAACACGGATCTGAACGCCGTTCATGTCATCCGGCGTGTTGATGGGAGTCTTAGAAAGAATGTGACGATAACCGGTGAAGTAATTCTAGGACAGAATACGGGCATTGCCATTGGCAGCCAGATTATCCACCTGGCCCTTGAACCAATCAGAATCATTGATAAGGTCGATCTGAGAAGCATCCGTCAGGCAATACTGACTGTTGAGAATAGCCAGGTCCGGAGCCGTCGCCATGAAAGCGTCGGGGCCAGCATAGGCAATGATCGACGCACCGCGGGAGATCTGCTCGCAGACATCGTTAATCGTGCCAAGTTCGCCGTTGGGATGGAACTCAAAAGTAACGGCGCCATTGGTCTTCTCAGTCACTTCATCCATCCACTGCTGGGTATAGGTAGCAAGAGGGTCGGTGGATGCCTGTGTAATAGAAACCTTAAAGTTGAAGGTCTGCGCAGGAGTATTGTCCTGCTCATCGCCTTCGTTGCTGGGTTCCTGCTGCTTTTCGCCGCAGGCGGAGAGCGCAAGGATCATCGCAAGTGCCAGAAGAAGTGCAAAAAACTTTTTCATTAGATATAGCTCCTTTCGGTTTTCCAAATTTGGATATTGACATATTATCACTTTTGCAATATTGTTTCAATATATTTCAGTCTATGAAATAAAATACCACGCAAGGTGCAAAACGGCATTGAACGTGCTGTGCAGAATTGCCAAAAAAAGGCTTTGCATTCTTTTTCCATTTCCTTTTTGCTGAAATTATTTCACAGTTTCAGCGCGTAGCTCTGAAAAAAATTTTCAAGGCGAGGTGAATATCTTAATGATATTGGTTCCAATCATTGAAAAGTATAGCTCTTTTACAAAAGGAGAACAGCAGATTGCCGACTATATCCTGAACAATCCGGAAGAAGCACTATCGAAGACTGCCAGCGAGCTTGCTTCTGCATCACACACATCATCCGCAGCTATCGTCCGCTTTTCCCGAAAGATCGGCTACGATGGTTATTCTGACATGAAAGTTGGGCTGGCAAAATATTTCAGTGACCGGCAGCACTTCGAAAAAGACATGATCATTCAAGCCAATGACTCTTATGAGAACTGCGCCAATAAACTCATTACGCAAATTGTTGAGGTATGCAGCTCAACTGCAGACCACATCGACTATCGGGTTCTTTCTCGGGTAATCGCAGCAATCAATCAGGCGTCCTGTGTGTACTTATTGGGCATTGGCAGTTCTGCCAATGTTGCGTTAGATCTTCAGCAGAAGCTTTTGCGCATAAACAAAAGGGCCTTCTTTTTACAGGACAGTCAAATCAACCTTCTTTCAACAATAACCATAACGAAAGACGACGTCGTGGTCGCTTTTTCTTTCTCCGGAACAACGGATGTTGTAGCCGCGTCGGTGAAAGCAGCAAAACGACAAGGGGCATCCGTTATTGCAATTACGGGAAATCCAGATTCCATCATTGGCCGGTGTGCGGATTTTTGTTTGCGTACACCTGCCATTGAGCGAAAAGTCCGTATAGGCGCTGTTTCATCACGCTACTCTCAGCAGTTTATTTGCGACTTAATTTTCCTCTGCCTGATTAGTAAGCACTATGAAGAAGCCGAGGAGCTGACACTGAAAGCGTCAAATTTATTATCCTATATCTTGTAAAGCGCCCAATCAGAAAAACAATCAAACTATATCGAAAAAGGGAGGATATTACAATGAATTTGGAAGGCTTACAGATTTTTTCTCACGAAGTATCCGGTTATAAACCACAGGTCGATTTTAATACATGGCGCGTTGCGCTTCTCAATGCATCAGATATGTATCTTCCGAACAACATCACCTATTTTGACAACCATCTTGAAACAGACGAAGTCTTCATTCTCCTTTCAGGAAGCTGTGCGTTGCTTCTTGCAGGCAATGATGAAAAGCCACACGATACAGTATGCCACTGGCTCGAAGAAGGGAAAGTATACAATGTCAAATCTGGCACATGGCATACGCTTTTTATGATGCCCGGCAGCAAGCTCGCAGTCATTGAAAACAGAGATACGAGTGTTGCAAATTCACCGCGCTACTATTTCTCTGACGAAGAACGCGCAAACCTGATTCCGGAAATAAACAGTATTTGATAGTGTAACTCTACATAGTTGTTTCTTCTCTGTCGTATAATCTCTGATAGAGTGAGTCCTTCTGGATGCGCCATGATGACACTACCCTCGTGACAGCATTTGCTCACAGTCCCCCCTTGGCGGAGGACTGTGAGTTTTTTCCTTTTCTGGCGGCGATCTGATACAGATTGCTGGTCAGGCTGCCGTTTGGCCGATAACGGGACTGGCGCGAGACCAGTCCCGCCTGCTCCAAGTCGCCCAAAGCCCGCTGCACCGTGCGCCGGGATAGCTTGAGGTCTGAGGCGATTCGCTTGACGCCCGGCCAGCAGGCCCCTGCTGCATCTGAGCGATCATGGAGGTACATATAGACTGTCTTTGCTCGATGGGACAGTTCCTCATTCTGATAGAGGTTTCCATAGTAGCTCATGTGGTATCCTCCGCTTTCGGCGTGTTGTAGGCTCTGCGCTTCGCACCCTCCGCGGCAGCAATCATCTCCTGCTGTACCTCCTCACGCGCAGGCGCACTTTTACCACCAGATGCTTCCGCTTCCGACGAGGATGGGGTCTTCCCCGCTGCCGGTGGATATTTTCTACGGATCACCTTCATCAACATCTCCTTGTTGGCATATGCAACCTTGCGCGCCCCGTGCTCTGGAACACGATACTCCTCTCCAAAGGCGATGCCCCAATCGAGGAAGAGCTGCAAGTGCGTCTGCATGGGATGCGTGCCGGTTTTCATTATCACGAAGCTGCCCTTGGGCATGGATTTCAGCTCATCCGGGGACATGAGGGGACGCTCCATCATTTGCAGGGACTGGGAGTTGCTGTCCTTGCCCTGAGTCACGGAGCCGGACAGAACCGTGCGGCTGCCCAGATTTCTGGACAGCACCTCCGCCGTCTGACTGTTGGGCGCAAAGCCGCCGAAAATGGTGTCCTGACAGTTATCGGCGAGGATTTCCGCCCCTTCTTTTCCATAGTTTTTCTCTAACTGGGCAAGATTCTGAATAATTGGCACAAGGGTCAATCTTCGGGAGCGGCCTGCAGAGAACAGCGGCAGAATGTCAAAGGGCGGCATAGTTCCCAACTCGTCGCAGAAGAACACCGCCCGGTTGGGAAGCTTGCCGCCATGCTCATTGGCCACGGGAAACAGTTCACGGGCAAGGTTCTGGATCATCAGACTGGCCACAAAATTCTTGGTAGCGTCCTCTTCCGGGAGAATCAGAAAAATAGCGCACTTTTCCCGCACAAACTGCTCCGCATCAATGCCTCCGTCAAAGCACAGCACCTGTTCCAGCTCCGTATCCAGAAAAGCATTTGGCCGTTATCTCTATAGGATTTTCCCGGTGGTCATCCATGTAGCGGTTTATCAGGGTCAAAAGGTTATTTCCGTCCGACCGGGTAGGCTCCCGGAGGTCAACCACAGATATCCGATAGCCGTAAATATCACGGGCTATGGCGCCGTAGTTCCGCGCCAGATCGCCTTTGGTATCCAGCGCCAGAAAGCTCATGCCACTGGCACAAGCATATTCCAGATTGGGGTACAGGAAATAGGCGGTTTTGCCCACACCGGACGCGCCGATCATCAGCACATGGACATCATCCGAATCCACCAGCGCCGTTGTTTTTCTGCCGCCCTGACATCCCAGGACAATGCCCTGAGGCAGCGGATTTCCATTGGAAATGGGCTGTTTTCCCTCTTTTGCGGCCTGCCGCCATTGTTTCGGCGTGTATGGGACATGGTGGTAGGTTCGCTTTACCTCCTGCCGGGTAGCCCAGCGGGCAGTCCCGTGCTGACCGTTGCCCACGGTTTTGTCTTTGATACCGTTGAGATCATGCTTTTGGGCAGCATAGGTCACAAAAACAGCACCGCAATGATGCCGCCCACAGATAAAACCAGCATGGAAATTCCATTCATTTTTTGTCCTCCTTCCACAGAAACAACAAATCCTCGTTCCAGTCCTTTCGGGTGGGAACGAGGATTTGATTTCGTATGTTCTTTTCCGTTAATGCCTTGGAAATTCTCTGTGCTGCCCTTTGGCCGGTTTCATCGTTGTCCAGGCAGATGCACACATTGCGGATGAATTGTCTGCCCTCCATCGTCTTCCACAGCACCTTGTCCGAAACGCCGCAGGCCGCGGCATAGCTGCTGGATTTCCAGTGCTGTTTGTGCATGGAAATAAACGACAGCATGTCAATCGGAGCTTCAAACAAAAACAGGGTCTCCCCACCGCCGACCCAGTGAAAGCTGTACTCCGGGTCACTTCCGGGAGCGTTTCCCTTGAAGCTGCCCTGTGCGGCGGTACTGTGCTTGTGAATGTGCCGTGGTTTTCCCTCCCGGTCTATGCCCACGAATACGGCGTTGTGGTAATCCGCGGATTCGTAGACAAGCCCCCGGTAGGAAAAAGCATCCAGCACCTCTTTGTCGATGCCCCGGTGCCGAAGCAGGTAGCCGTAGACCCGGCGCATGTTCTCATGCTTCTGGGGAATCTCCAATGGTTTCTGAGGGAAAGGTTCTACCGGTTCCCGGATGGTACCGGCCCCCATGGCGAGCATGAGCTGCACCGCTTCCGGGTACTCCATGTTGTAGAACCGGCAGGCAAAGTCAATGGCGTCTCCCCCCACCTGTTCGTACTGGTGGAACCACAGATTGCCCCGGATGGTCACTTTTTGCCCGTGATCCAGCCACATATTCTCCGAGCCGGATCGTTTCACCTCCTCCCCGCATTGCCGCAGAAATGCCGCCAGATCTGTTCGTCTGGCCTGTTCCCGCTGCTGCTCCGTAAACGGTATATAGCTCATTTTACCTCCGAATCATTTCTTCAAGTGAGGGATAGAGATATTTGCATAATTTGTCCGTATAGAGTATCAAACCTTTCCTATCTGCTGTAACATCTTCAGGTGGAAGGTTCTTTTCCTGGTGTCATCGTGACAGGGAGCTGGCGTCACTGCATGGTTAGACTCTCCCCTTGGCGGCCCCACAGATTTATAAACGCGCGCCCCCAAATGTTCTATTCATATAGATTCGTAGATACTGCCCTCCGGTCAGGCAAAAAGCCTG
>OGXT01003679.1_pt1 | contig 10165 bp, 10 predicted proteins | sample 1576361 | NCBI WGS metagenome assembly OGXT01 (sample SAMEA3541514, study PRJEB24748) | human gut metagenome | biome: human gut; feature: human-associated habitat; material: faeces | place: China | collected 2012 | reverse complement strand
CTGGTGACCACCAATGACCCGATTTCTACAATTGGCTACGAACTTGGATATGAATCTTCCAGCTACTTTACTAAAATATTCAGGGAAACCTTTGGCGTGAGTCCACAGTTTTACCGAAAGCATTCGGCGGATAATTGACTATAATAAAACGATTGGATTTACATCGACTTTTTTTATATTCTTATTCTAAACAATCATATTATAATCGATTTGTTATATTATTGATTGGAATTTCTATATCGCGGAATTGTGCTTTGTACTACAATACAGATGACCGATAAAAAGCTGCGCCGCTTTCATGGAACAAGTGAACCAACTATGGACGACCATTTTTTGAAGGAGGAAACGCAATGAAACGGTTCCTGACTCTGGTTCTGGCTTTCGCTCTGTGCCTTTCCATGATACCCCTTGCGATGGCAGAAGCACCGCTGGAGGGAGAGATCACCTTCTGGCACTCCTTCTCTCAGGGCCCCCGCATGGAAAACATCCAGAAGGCTGCGGACGCCTTTACCGCGGCCAACCCCGGCGTAAAGATCACCATCGAGACCTTCTCGTGGGCTGATTTCTACACCAAATGGACCACCGGCCTTGCCAGCGGCAATGTACCGGACATGAGTACCGCTCTTCCCAACCATGTGGTTGAAATGATCGATGCCGAGGCCATCATCCCGCTGGATGATCTGATCGACAAGCTGGGCCGCGAACGTTTCTACGAAGCCCCCCTGACTGAAATGACCGTGGATGGCGCCTGCTACGCCGTGCCGCTGTATTCCCATGCACAGGTGATGTGGTACCGCAAGGATCTGCTTGAAAAGTATGATCTGGAAGTCCCCACCACGTGGGATGAGCTTTACGATGCGGCGACCAGGATCACCGAGGGGGAAGGCGGCGCTGTGTATGGCTGTTCCGTTCCCATGGGTACCAGCGATATGATGGCAACCCGCTACCTCAACTTCTACGTCCGCAGCGCTGGCGAGCGCCTGCTCAATGATGACAATTCTGCCAACCTGACCAGTCAGGCTGCCATCGATGGCATCAACTACTGGATCAAGATGTACAAAAAGAACTCTCCCAGCGATTCCATCAACTACGCTGTGCTGGATCAGGCTACCATGTACTATGTTGGAACCAATGCCTTTGACTTCAATTCCGGCTTCCAGATCGGCGGCGTTGAAACCAACGCGCCTCAGCTGCTGGATGAAATCAGCTGTGCTCCCATGCCCACCCTCAACAAAGGCGACGAACAGGTCGGCCTGGAAACATCCAACATCCCCATGGTGGTGTGGGAGAATTCCAAACATCCGGAAATCTGCAAGGCTTTCATCGAGTTCCTTTACCAGCCCGAATATTATGTGCCTTTCTTGCAAAGCGTTCCCGTGGGGATGTTGCCTGCGCTCAAGGAAATCGCCACCGATGAAACCTTCCTCAGCGATCCCATGATCCAGAAGTTCCAGAAGGAAATGGAGATCATTGCCAAGGCCGTCGGCGAAGGCACCGCAATCGGTATGGAGAATGGCCCCTGCGCTCAGGCCGGCCTCATCGTGAGCCAGCACGTGATCGAGGAAATGTTCCAGGATATCATTCTCAACGGAACCGATGTGCTTGAGGCGGCCAAGGCTGCGGAAGAAAAGCTCAACGATATCTTCTCCACGCTGGAATAAGCGACAAGCCACGTAAAAACAGCGGGAACGTCCACAGCGTTCCCGCTGTTTTCAGAAAGGAGATCTTTTATGAAACGCATCAGGAAACGCAGGAATCTGACCGGATTTCTGTTCATCCTTCCGGCTGTGCTGGTTGTGGGTGCGTTGCTGTTGTATCCTGTTCTTACCAGTGTATTTTATAGCTTTACCTCCAAGCATCTCATCAAGCAGAAATGGTCTTTCGTCGGACTGGATAATTACGTCCGCGTCCTGACGGACAAAGCCTTCTACCACGCCTTCTTTGTCTCCCTCAAGTGGACTTTCCTCTCGCTTGCTGGCCAGGTGCTGGTTGGCTTCACCGCAGCGCTTGCACTGAATCGGATCAGGCGCTTCAAAGGCCTGCTGCGCACCATGCTCATCGTGCCGTGGGCATTTCCCTCCATCGTCATCGCCATGTCGTGGAAGTGGATCCTCAATGGCGTATCGGGCTTTTTGCCAAATTTTCTGGTTGAAATCGGTCTTTGCGAGACTGCGCCGCAGTTTTTCAGCAGTGCTGAGCTGGTGTTTGGCACGCTGGTGTTCATCAATATATGGTTTGGCGCTCCGCTGATCATGGTCAATGTGCTGAGCGCATTGCAGACCGTGCCAAAAGATCAGTATGAAGCCGCGCAGATCGATGGCGCAAACGCCTGGCAATCCTTCATACGCATCACGGTGCCGCACATCCGCGTAGTTGTGGGACTTTTGGTGGTGCTACGGACAATCTGGATTTTCAACAACTTCGACACCATCTACCTTATCACGGGCGGCGGGCCTGCCAACCTGTCGAAAACCCTGCCCATTTACGCTTATGATGTGGGCTGGGGGCTGAAACAGCTGGGACGTTCCTCCGCAGTAACGGTGCTGTTGCTGGTTTTCCTTCTGCTTGTGTGCGCCGTGTACTTTAAGCTGCTTAACAAATGGGAAAGGGAGGGAGACAGGGCATGAAAAGACGTTGGCTCAAGCGCGGCTGGGCGTCTGACGCAGTCAGCTATCTCTATTTGATCGTGCTGGCGCTCATTGCGGTTTTCCCGCTGGTGTGGGTTGTGCTCTCCTCCATAAAAAGCAAGGGAGAAATGACGACGGATCCTACGGCTTTCTGGCCCAAACAGCTTACGCTGGATTTCTTCCGGGTGGTGTTGGAGCAGATGAAGTTCACCACCAACATCGGCAACAGCCTTGCCGTTGCCATAGGTACGACCACGCTTGGCATCACTATTTCAGCGATGGGGGCCTACGGTATCGTTCGTTTCTTTCCCCGCTTTGGCAAGGCCATGACGCGCGTGCTCATCACCACGTATATGTTCCCGCCCATTCTGTTGGCGGTGCCGTATTCCATCCTGATGGGGAAAATCGGCCTGATGAACTCCCGCGTTGGGCTGGTGATTGTATATCTTTCCTTCTCGGTTCCCTATGCCATTTGGCTTCTGGTTGGCTTCTTCAAAACTGTTCCGCTGGAAATTGAAGAGGCTGCCCATGTGGATGGCGCCAACAAGTTGCAGGTGTTCATCCGGGTGGTGCTGCCCATCGTAGCCCCTGGCATTGTGGCTGTCGCTATTTATACGTTTATCAATGCCTGGAATGAATTTCTCTATTCGCTCATCCTGATAAACTCTTTCAGCAAAATGACCGTTTCGGTCGCGCTGAACTCGCTGGAGGGACAGGAGGTGCTGGACTGGGGCACGATGATGGCCGCCTCCACCATCGTAGTGATTCCCTCTGTTGTGTTCTTTATGCTGATTCAGAAGCGTATTGCCGGTGGATTGGCTCAGGGTTCCATCAAGTAAAACACTCAACTTCGGAAGGGGAATTTGAATCATGTCTACCGTTGGATATGCAATCGTAGGAACCGGATATTTTGGCTCGGAGCTTGGCCGCATCATGAAGGAGCAGGAGGGAGCAGAGATTGTTTGCGTGCTGGACCCTGAAAACGGCCAAGCCATTGCCGATGAACTGGGCTGCGATCTGGAAACGGACCTGGAGACGCTCTGCTCCCGCCCCGATGTAGATGCGGTCATCGTGGCGACACCCAATTATCTGCATAAGGAGCCCGTGCTGACAGCGGCAAAGTACGGAAAGAACGTATTCTGTGAAAAGCCCATTGCTCTTTCTTATCAGGACTGCGATGAAATGGTCGGCGCTTGCGAAAAGGCCGGCGTCACCTTCATGGCAGGCCATGTGATGAATTTTTTTCGCAGCGTGCGGCATGCCAAACAACTGATCAGCGAAGGCAAGATAGGCCGCGTGCTGTACTGTCATTCCGCTCGCAACGGCTGGGAAGAACCGCAGCCCTCCATCAGCTGGAAAAAAATCCGTTCCATGTCCGGCGGCCATCTGTATCATCACATTCACGAACTGGACTGCATCCAGTTTCTGATGGGCCCTGCAACGACTGTCACTATGACCGGCGGCAACGTAGCGCATACCGGAGAGCAGTTCGGCGATGAGGATGACATGCTCTTCCTGCTGCTGGAATTCGGCAACAATACCTATGCTGTGGCTGAATACGGCTCCGCTTTCCATTGGCCTGAGCACTATGTGCTGGTACAAGGAACAGAGGGGGCTATCCGCATTGATATGTGCAATGTCGGCATGACGGTCAAGCTGGCAGACGGCACGGAAGAACAGTATCTGGTGCATGAAAATGAGGATGAGGATGAACAGCGCCGACAGATCTATCATTCTACAGAAATGGATGGGGCGATCCAGTACGGCCATCCCGGCAAGAAGCCGCCACTATGGCTGCATGGCATTATGAAAAAAGAGATGAAGTACCTCAACCGCATCATGCATGGCGAGAAGCCCAGTGAGGAATTCATCCCGCTGCTCAACGGCAAGGCTGCCCGCGCTGCGATTGCCACTGCTGATGCCGCTACGCTCTCCCTCAGGGAAAACCGCAAGGTTTTCATTGCGGAAGTGATTCGCTAAATCAGGAGGATCAAATGTCACTTGAAAAATACCATGGCGTCATCCCTGCGTTTTACGCCTGCTACGAAGACGACGGCGCGGTCAGCGTGCAACGCACGCGTCAACTGGCGCGTTATCTGGTAAACAAGGGCGTCACAGGCCTGTATGTGGGCGGCTCCTCCGGAGAATGCATTTATCTGGAAAAAGAAGAGCGCATGACCATGCTGGAAGCGGTCATGGCGGAAGTGAAGGGCGAATGCACCATCATTGCCCACGTTGCCTGCAACAACACCCATGAGAGCTGCCAACTGGCCTCGCATGCGGAAAGCCTGGGCGTAGACGCCATCGCCAGCATTCCTCCCATCTATTTCCATCTGCCGGACCATGCCATTGCAGCCTATTGGAATGCAATTTCGGCTGCCGCGCCCCATACGGATTTCATCATTTACAACATTCCACAGTTGGCCGGTGTGGCGCTCAGCGTGGAATTGCTCAGGGAAATGCGCAAAAATCCCCGCGTTATTGGCGTGAAGAATTCCTCTATGCCCACGCAGGATATTCAGATGTTCAAAGCGGAACTGGGCGATACAGGCGTGGTGTTCAACGGCCCGGACGAGCAGTTTGTCTCCGGACGCGCTATCGGCGCGCAGGGCGGTATTGGGGGCACCTATGCCGTGATGCCGGAGCTGTTTGTGAAAATGGATGAGCTGATTCGCGCGGGAATGCTGGAGGATGCCTGCAAGGTGCAGTATGATATCAACGGGATTATCCATGCATTGTGCGCCTGCCACGGCAATCTTTACGCCGTGATGAAGAAAGTGTTGGAACTGCGCGAAGGGCTGTGCCTTGGCGGCGTTAGGGCGCCGCTGCCCGGTGTGATTGGGAGCGATCTTCCGCAGATTGAGAAATGCGCGCGGACAATCAGCGAAGCAATCCGAAAATACTGCGCGTAACGAAATTGCAGAGGAGGAATGCCTGTGATCGTCGATAAGCTGGCTAACTTCGCCCGCTATGCTCATCTTGGAAAGCACTTTGAAACTGCCGTAGCATTTGTTGAAGCGACTGACCTGACGAAACTGCCGCCTGGACGGACAGAGGTGGATGGAGACAACGTATTCATCAATGTATTTGAAACTGTCTATGACCGGCCCGATTGGTTCTGGGAAGCGCATCGGAAATACGCGGACGTACAGATTGTGCTTGCTGGATGCGAACGCTTTGGCTGGGGCGGCGAAGTGACTTTCGGCGAAATTCAAGGGGATCTGATACCTTGCAAAAACGTCGTTGGGTTCGACTTTACCCTGACAGAAGGCCAGTTTGCAATCTTTCTTCCGTTGGAACCCCATTCTCCCGGCAATCCTGCGGGGGAGCCTGCACCTTGCCGCAAGGCGGTCATAAAAGTGCTGACGGCAGAAAACGGATGATGAAATGCTTGGCAGCATGATGGTTCAGAAGAAGCCGGGCGCAAGGAAGCCTGACAATGTCCGGTGTGTTCTACTGCTAAAAAGCAGGAAGAGCAGTTCGCGGAAAAAAGCATTGAATTGCATCCCAAAAGATGGACAAGCGAACCAATGAAAGGGATGCAGAAATCCATGGGCGAAAGAACCATCGGGCCGGCGCTTCCCTCCGGCACCGGGCGGGGAGCTTGCGCATTTCTTAAGCTTCCGGCGGAAAAGGCCGCCGCAGACGGACTTTTTGGGCAATCTGAACCGGGGTTCCTGTTCACTCAAAACAGGAACCCCGGTTTGATGTTCTTTGCAGAATTCACTGACGGATAACGCCTTTTTTGAGAATGACGCAGGCATACAGCGCGCCCTCGCCCGTCTGGATGGTGGCGAAGGCCCTGCGGCTGCGCTCATAGAAGGCGAAGCGCTCGCAAAAGCCGATTTTTGCCGTCGGCTCGTGTCTTGCGATGATCTCGCGGAAGGTTTGCCAGATGGGCGGCTCACCATCCGGGACGCTGCCGGGCACCACCTCCATCAGCGTCACCGGCTCGGCCACGAAATCGTCCAGCGGAAACAGCTGCAAAATCGCATCCAGCAGCTGCGGCACGCCATGGCCGTCGCACCGCACGCAGCGCTGCCCCATGGAGCGCGCGGGAAAGTTGCCGTCGCCAATGACGATTTCATCGCCGTGGCCCATCTCGGATAGAATCTGCAACAGTTCGGGGTTGATGAGGGGAGAAATGCCCTTGAGCATGATGTGCCATCCTTTCTGTGCCGCGCGCGGGCGAGGAGGCCCGGCGGCGTTCTTTCTGTCGCCGCAGGGCCGTCAGCTGTGCCGGTAGACGTCCCAGCCAAGATAGTTCCCCAGCGCCTCCTCCAGCACGTCCGCGCAGGCGTCCTGCACCAGCGCCACGTGATGCTCATAGCCGTTGCCGGCGATATGCTTCATCAGGTCGTTGAGCCGCGGCACCTCGCATACGGCCACGCCGCCGAAGGTGGGCAGCGGGTCGGCGGTAAAGCGGCCCTCGCCCAGATAGCAGCGGATGCGGCCGTGCCTGTCGTCGGTGGACACTTTCAGGAACGTCATCACCGAGGGCCGGACGCGGCCCTTGAGGGCGCCGAAGCTCACGTCGGTTCCCAGGGTGGTGGCCAGGATATCCAGATTCCCCAGTTCGGGCTTGCCTTCAAAGGCGCACGCGGGATAGTTGCTGCAATGAACGTTGATGCACTTGTCCGGCTCGTTTTTGTAGTTGTTGTTCCAGTCCTGGTAGATCGGCGCCACGCCGCTGGCCCTGAGCAGCGCCAGCATGCTCACCGCGCCCATCACATCCGTTTCGCAGGCGCTGGGCATGCCCTTTTGCCCCATCATGCTCATCACCAGACACATGGCGCAGCCGTAGTTGGCCTCGGGGGTGTCCCAGCACTGGATGGCGCTGGCGTCGCAGTGATGGTCGCGCATCCAGTTTTCAATGGCGATGCACAGCCTGGCCTGCTTGAGCACCTTCTCGTCCCCAATGCCGGGCACGATGTTGGCATAGGCGCGAATCTCATCCGCCTTTGCCGCCACCAGCGCGTCGTCGTCGATGGCTTCGATGTCCGCCATGATTTCGCTGAAATCCTCCGTCTCCACGGTGATCCCGCACTGCTGGAGCAGTTTTTCCGAATAGCGCACCGTGCGGAACGGCATCACGCGCGCGCCGATCTGGGCGATGCGCGCCGTGCGCATGGCCTTTACCACGGCGCAGATCCTGGCGAAGCGGCTTACGTCCGCGTGAAACTCCTCTCCGTCCACGGGGCAGGTGTGCCGCGCCGTCAGGGTGTATTTGATGCCGTACTGCCAGAGGTTGTTGCACAGGCTGAGCTTGCCGCAGAAGGCGTCGCGGCGGTTCTCCAGCTGGAGCTTGTCAAAGTCGTCGTCGCAGGCCTGAATCAGCACGGGGCAGTCCAGACGGCTCCAGCGAATGGCGTCGGCCACGCCGGTTTCCTCGCCAAAATTGGGCAGGCAGACGATGATGCCGTCGATCTCCTCCGCGTGAGCGCGGAAGAGCGCGGCGCATTTCTGCGCCTCGTCATAGGTCATGGTTTCGCCCATACAGGTATCTTCCGTTGAGAGAATGATGACCTTGTGGCCCCACTTCTCCATGCTTTGAAGCAGCTTTTCGCGCGCGGTGAGGACCAGATGGTCCGGGAAAAAAGACCGGTTGGAAATGATAACGCCAAAAGTAGCCATAGGGATTCCTCCTTTACTGCCCGGACAGGGCGCGGCGCACGGCCGACTTCCACGACTGCCGGAGTTCGTTTCGTTGCGCGTCCGTCAGCGTGGGCTCATAGGTCCTGCCCTCCGCCTGACGCGCCGGTATGCTTTCAAAATCGCGGTATACGCCCGTCTGAATCCCCCCGATGTAGGCCGCGCCCAATGCCGAAAGCTCGCTGGCGACGGCGCTGCGGATGACGCAGCCCGCGTAGTTCGCCTGCATCTGCATCAGCAGCGGGTTGCGGGTGGGTCCTCCGTCCACGAAGAGCCATTTAGGCCGATAGCCGCTTTCCTGCTGCATGATTTCCAGAATGTCGGCGTCCTGCTGCGCGATGGAAGCCAGCGCCGCGTAGGCGATATGCGCCTTGGTGGTGCCGCGGCTCATGCCGGAGAGCAGGGCGCGGGCGTCGGAATCGAAGTATGGCGCCCCAAGGCCCGCAAACGCGGGTACCAGCTCCACGCCCTGCGCGCCGTCCACCGTTCCGGCGAGTCTTTCGATCTCGTCCGGGCTTTCAAACAACCCGGCCGTTTTGCACAGCCACACCAGCGTATCTCCCGAACACGTCACATTGCCCTCAAGCGCGTAGTGCGTCCGCCCGCCGGCGGAAAACGCCACGGAGGCGGACAGCCCCCGGCGGGAGATCACGGGCGCGTCTCCCACGTTCATCATCACCGAGGAACCGGTCCCGTAGGTCGCCTTGGCCATGCCGGACGCGTGACAGCCCTGCCCGTAGAGCGCCGCGTGGCTGTCGCCCAGCACGCCCGTGATGGGAATCCCCCGGTAGCTTCCGAAGCTGCCGTCGGCCGGCAGGATGGTTTCGGGCATCATCTCCGCGGGAATCCCAAAGAGCGAGAGCAGGTCCTCGTCCCACCGCAGACGCTTCAGGTCCATCAGCTGGGTGCGGCTTGCGTTGGTGGTGTCCGTCACATGCAGCCCGCCCGTCATGCGGTATACAAGATAGCTGTCGATGGTGCCGAGCTTGAGTTCCCCGCCCTGCGCCCGCTTCAGCAGCCGCGGGTTTTCCTCAAACAGCGCGCGCAGCTTGCCCGCCGGAAAGTAGGGCGAAAGCGGCAGGCCGGTGACATCGTGAATGTGCTCCGCGCTGGCCGCGAGCGCGCGACACGCCGCCTCGCCTCGCACATCCTGCCATACGATGGCGGGGCATACCGGCTCGCCGGTGACGCGGTCCCACACGACGGTGGTTTCACGCTGGTTGGAGAGCGAAATCGCGGCGATCCGTTCTTTTTCCAGCCCCTCGCTCACCTCGGAAATGATGGCTTCCACATTGCGCCATATCTCCTGCGCGTCATGCTCCGCCCGTCCGGGCGCGGGATAGTACTGCCGGTGCGGCCGTGACGCGCGCCTGACGATTGCGCCCGTCTCATCCACCAGAAACGCTTTGGTCGCTGAGGTGCTCTGATCGACGGAGATCACGTATTTCATCGCAGCAGCGCCTCCACATGACCGGCGATGCCCTCGGGCGTGAGGCCGTAGTGCTCGAAGACCTCCTGGCTGGCGCCGCTGTAGAGCGTTTCATCCGGAAGGCCCAGAATACGCATCTTCACGGGGCTGTGCTGGCAGACGACCTCCGCCACCGCCGCGCCCAGTCCTCCGCACACGCTGTGCTCCTCTACCGTAACGACGGCGCCGGTCTGGGCCGCGGCGAGCACCGCGTCCACATCCAGCGGCTTGATGGTGTGCATGTCGATCACGCGCGCCCGGACGCCGCGCGCCTCAAGAAGTTCGGCGGCCTTGAGCGAGGGGGCCACCATTTCGCCGCAGGCGATGATGGCGGCGTCGTTTCCCTCCCGCAGCACGTTAGCCTTTCCGATGACAAACGGCGGGTCCGGAGGATACACATCCTCCACGGCGCCACGGC
>OGXT01003674.1_pt1 | contig 10173 bp, 7 predicted proteins | sample 1576361 | NCBI WGS metagenome assembly OGXT01 (sample SAMEA3541514, study PRJEB24748) | human gut metagenome | biome: human gut; feature: human-associated habitat; material: faeces | place: China | collected 2012 | reverse complement strand
GCTTCTATTACATCACCGGCCGCAAGAAGAACCTTATCATCCTCGCCAGCGGCGAGAACGTCAGCCCCGAAGAGCTGGAAAAGAAGCTGGCCCTCTGCCCGGCCATCACCGAGTGCATCGTGAAGGAGAAGAGCCAGAAAATTTGTGCCGTCATCCACTGCCCTGAGGATAAGCAGGAAGAGGTCAGAGCCTTCGTCACCGAGGTGAACCGCAGCCTGCCGCTGTATAAGCGCATCAGTGCTGTGGAGTTCACCGCCGAGCCCCTGCCCCGCAACGCGCTGGGGAAGCTGCTGCGGAAGTAACAAGTAAGAAGAAACAGTGAAAAGGATACGCCGCGTGGTTGCATTTCTCTGTCGAAACAGGTATTATTACGTTGAGGCAGAAAATGTCAGCTGCCGGCGTTTCGCTGCAATAAAGAAAAACAGCAAGGAGCGACAAAAATGATAAATACTGTATATGAGCTCATCACGGACGTCATGGCGAAGCAGTACCCCGACCGGGTGGCTTTCCGCTATGTGGCCGCCGATGGCAAGACTGTGGTGGAAAAGACCTACGCCCAGTATGTGCAGGACATCCGCAGGGCCGTTACTTATTTTAAGGAGAATATCCCCGACATCAAGGGCAAGCGCGTCGGCATTATGAGCCGCAACTGCTATGAGTACGGTGTCAACAGCTTCGGCGCGATCCTCGCCGGGGCCGTCGTCGTGACCATCAACCAGAAAAAGACCTGGCCCGAGCTGGAATATGAGCTGGGCCTTGTCGAGCCTTCCCTCATCGTCAACGACGGCATCGACTATGGCTGCCGCCCCGACATCGAGGCCGCCTACGGCGATAAACTCCGCCCGATGGACGCCTTCAAGGACAGCGCGCCTGCAGAGCTTGTTGACTGCGTGGGCCATGATGATTTGATCGTGCTGATGTTCACTTCCGGCACCACCGGCCGCAGCAAGGCCGTCATGCTCTCGGAGCGCAACTTTTTTACCACGGTGGAGTGCCAGGTCAAATTCGGCGACGCCATGCTGGACTATAAGCACGAGCATATGCCCGAGGACAAAAACGACGTCCTGAGCAACTTCGCCATCCTGCCCCTGTTCCATCTGGGTACGTTCATCTGCCTCTTCGTTTGGGCCTGCAAGGGCTGGGCGCTGAACCTCTCCGCCGACATCCGCGACTTCTACCGCGACCTCGGCCTGATGCACAGCGATGCCATCGCTGTGGCTCCCATGCTGATGGAGGCCATCTACAAAGACGTCAAGCGGGGCCGCCGCGCCCGCCTGAACGGCATCTGGAACCCCTGCGGCTCCTCTGCCATGTTTGACGGTGCCATGCTGGCCGAGCTGGCACAGCAGGGCATGATGATCACTCAGGTGTACGGCATGACCGAGACCTGCGGCGACGGCATCATCAACTACGAGCAGGACGAAAAGCACATCCGCGCCGTGGGCAAGCCCGACGACCACGCCGAGTACAAGCTGGACGAGACGGGCGAAATCTGCATCCGCGGCGGCTGCGTCATGCTGGGCTATTACAAGGACCCCGAGGCCACCGCAGAAGTCCTCGACGCCGACGGCTGGTTCCACACCGGAGACCTGGCCCGTGTGGACGAGGACGGCTTCTATTACATCACCGGACGCAAGAAGAATATCATCATCCTCGACAACGGTGAGAACGTCAGCCCCGAAGAACTGGAAAATCTGCTGTCCAAGTGCGAGGCCGTCAAGGAATGCATCGTCAGGGAGAAGGGCAAGAAGATCTGTGCCGTCATCTACTGCGGCGAGGCCGACCAGCAGACCGTCCGCGACTTCATCACCGAGACCAACCGCACCCTGCCGCTCTACAAGCGGATGAGCGCCGTGGAGTTCAGCACCGAGCCTCTGCCCCGCACCGGCACCGGCAAGCTGCTGCGCAAGTAAGAATAAACCGGGCAGGCTGCGGAATACTGGAAAAGAGCCGCAGCCGCCTTTAATGGAACTACGAAAGGAAGATTCAAACTATGGAAAGAACCGAGATCGTGTCCCAGATCCTTGCAATTCTGGAAGATGTTGCAGAGATTTCCCCCGAGGATGTCAACGAGAACAGCGTCCTGATGGACGACCTGGACCTGTCGTCCATGGAGATCCTGACCGTCGTCGCCGACCTGGAGGAGACTTTCGGCCTGCGCATCCCCGAAAAGGAGCTGCGCAACTTCGTCACCATCAGCGATCTGGCCGACTATCTGGCCGCACACGCGGGGGAATAAGGAATGGATGCCGAACAGCGCTCTGTTTTTCAGGGTATCGTTTACTATTACCGCGAAAACATGGTCAACTGCCGCTATCAGGTCACGCTGAAAGATGCCGTGGACGGTGCGCTTTTGCAGCAGGCTCTGGATGCGGCCCGGGCAAAGGCACCCTACTATTTCCAGAAGCCGGTGTGGGAGAAAAAGCTGCTCCACCTCGAGCCGTCGGACGCCCCCTGCCCGGTGCGGCAGGGCAGCGCAAAGCCCGAATTTCCGGACGAGAACGGCTTTACGGTTGCCCTGAGCTATGAGGGGAAAGTCGTCTACTTTGACTGGTTCCACTTCCTGGCTGATGGCCGGGGCATGGCACCCTTCATGACCATGGTGCTGCAGTTCTACTGCAACCTGCGGTACGGCACAGCGTTCGAGGGCCAGACCCTTGAGACGGACCCTGCCTACGACATCGAGGACATCCTTGCAAAATATCCCGAGAGTCAGGTGGCCAACGATATGCAGCGCCCCGTGGTGCAGACCTTTGAAGAGACGCCCACCTGCTGCCGCATCCGGCTGGAAAAGGCGGGGCTTGTGGACGCCGCCCTCCGCTGCGGCGTCAAGCCTTTCAGTACCCTCACGGCTCTGCTCTGTAAGGCGGTGCAGGCGTATCTGGACAAGGACGAGGTGCTCTACAGCTACTCGACAGACGCCCGCGACGCGCTGGGCGCGCCGAACGCCCTCTACAACTGCGTGGCATCTTTCCAGCGCAAGCTGCCGCTGACGGCAGATGCCCCGCTGGCCGAAGTGGCCGTGGGCGTGGACGCTGACCTGAAAGAGAACCTTTCCGCTGAGCGAAAACTGTTCCGTATCGCGGAGCAGATGGGCTGGGTCTACCGGGTCTACCAGCAGAAAGCCAGCCTCAGCATCAAAAAGCGCATCTTCCAGATGGGCGAGTACATCAGCGGCTTCCCGGCGGACTTCTGGGTGAGCTATCTGGGCGACCCCTTCGCCCCGTCCAGCCCGGAGCTGACCCGGTACATCGAGGACTTCCAGACCTGGGTGCCGGCGGACGGCGCTTCCATCGGTCTGGAATGCACCAGCCTGCATGGCATCATCACCCTCTGCGTCAAGAACAAGGTGCCGCGCCCCGGCTTTGCCGAGGCTCTGCGTGCCGCGTTTGAGGCCGAAGGCATCAAGGTGCTGGAAGCCGCAGAGCTGGGCGCAGACAATACATAAGATCAAACCTCTCCGTCACGCCGTAGGCGTGACGGAGAGGTTTTTGTCTTTTTATCCAAAACGTAATTTTTACATCAAATTTTCATGCGTCATACTTTTGCAAAAAAATCGCCTGAAAAGCCGATTTTTCCCTTGCGTCCAACAGTTTGCCGTGGTAGGATAGGTCGAATGCGAACGAAACACACTGGGAAATGGACAAAAGTGAGGAAAATCGTATGGGAAAAAATAAGAACAGCGGCTCGGCACTGGCAAGAAAGATGGCGGTGTCTCTGGTTTGCGGTCTGGCGGCAGGCTTTGCCTTTATGATGCTGCGCGAAAAGCTCGTGGCTTCCGGCAACAGCGGTATCTGGCAGACCATCAACGACCTGCTCTTCCAGGACATCACCGCAGAGGGTGCAGAGCGTGCGTTCGGCCTCTTCTACATCATCGGCCAGCTCTTCATCAAAGCGCTGCAGCTGGTCATCATCCCGATGGTCTTCACCTCCATCGCACTGGCCATCGGCAGCATTGCCGATACCCGCACCATGGGCCGCATCTCGGCCAAGACCCTCTTCTGGTTCCTGCTCTGCTCCTTTATGGCGCTGGCACTGGCCGGATGCGTGGGCTATGCCACCTATTCCATGGGCCTCTTCAACGCCCACATCGAGGGCCTCACCGGGGCCACCGGCTCCACCGGCTCCAACCCCCTGAACGTGGTGCTCAACGTCATCCCCTCCAACATCGTCACTGCCTTTGGCAGCAACGGCGCAGTGCTCTCCTCGGTGTTCCTGGCCGTGGCCGTGGGCCTGAGCATGAACGTGCTGGGCGAGAGCCGCACGGCTACCCTCCGCCGCCTGCTGGGCGAGGTGAACGACGTGGTGGTGGTCTTCCTGAACTTCGTCGTCACAAACTTCGCGCCCTTTGCAGTTTTCGTGCTGCTGACCCGCACCTTCGCCATCTACGGCATTGATTACCTCAAGCCCGCTCTGGTGTATGTGGTGGTCACGGTGGTCCTGCTCTTCGTCTTCCTGCTGGTGGCCTATCCTCTGGTGGTGGCGCTGGGCGCAAAGCAGAACCCCATCACCTTTATTAAGAAGATCGCCAACGTGGCCGTCTTCGGCTTCTCCACCTCTTCCAGCGCAGCCACTCTCCCCCTGAACATCAAGGTCTGCACCGAGGATTTCGGCGTCGATGAGTCCATCGCCTCCTTCGTCCTGCCTCTGGGCATGACCATCAACATGGACGGCACCGCTATCATGCAGGTGGTGGCCACCGTCTTCATCGCAGGCTGCGCCGGTTACACCGTTACTCCCGCCCAGCTGGTCGTGGTCGCTCTGCTGGCTCTGCTGGCCTCGGTGGGTACGCCTGCCGCCCCCGGCGCAGGAGCCGTCATCCTCTTCACCATCCTGTCCGGCGCGGGCTTCGTGAATGACAGCGCCCTGCTGGCCTACTCCCTCATCCTCGCCATCAACCGCCCCATCGAGATGCTCGTCACCTCCCTGAATGTGGTGGGCGACGCTGTGGCCAGCATCTGCGTGGCCAAGAGCGAGGGCCTGCTGAACGAGGAAAAGTTCAACGCATAATTGACCTGTAACATACAAAAGCGCCTCTCCGTTTTACCGGAGGGGCGCTTTTTGCACAGCAGAAGTCTTCTTTTTTACAGACGGCCCAAAGCCGCCGCCGGGGTTTTACGCCGATTTTGCGCCCGCATGGTTTCGGGCCGGGCGGCTGCGGCGGTAGAATAAGGCCGTTCCCAATAAATCGAAAAAGAGAGAAGGAGCCATGAGGCTCATGGAAAGAGAGGACTTTCGCATGAAAGAGAATAAAATGTCCCGCCGCAGCTTTTTGAAGGCTGGTGCCTTTGCGTCCGCCGCCGGTATGCTGGCCGCAGCACCTGCTGCCGCCAACGCTGCTGCCCCCAATGCCGCCAACGCAGCAGAGGAAGAGAACGGACTGCTGGGCGTGTTCGGCGGCAAACCCAAGTATATTTTCCTCTTCATCGGCGACGGCATGGGTACGGCCCAGATCCAGTCCGCCCGATTCTATAAAGGTACGGTGGAGAACAACGGCGCTGTCGTCGAGGGCGAGCTGAGCTTCACTCAGTTCCCCGAGGTGGGCAGTGTGACCACCTACGACAGCACTTCTTTCTGCCCCGACTCCGCTTCCACTGCCACTTCCATCGCCACCGGCCACAAGACCGAGAGCGGCGTCATCAATATGTGTCCGTGGACCCGCGATGTGCCCTATGAGACCATCGCCGAGAAGCTCCACGCCCAGAAGAACTACAAGGTGGGCGTCGTCTCCTCCGTCAACATCGACCACGCCACCCCCGCTGCCTTCTATGCACATCAGAAGACCCGCAAGAACTACTACGCCATCGGCAAGGAGCTGGCCGCCTCCGGCTTCGAGTATTTCGCCGGCGGCGAGTTCCAGAAGGTGAACGGCGACGGCACCGGCCCCAACAACCACGAGGTGGCTGCTCAGGCCGGATACAATGTGGTCACCACGCAGGCAGGCGCTGCTGCCCTGACCGCAGGTGCAGGCAAGACCCTGATCATTGCCGAAAATCTGGCCGACGGCAAGGCCATGAACTACGCCATGGATGCCGCCGCAGGCGAGTGGCAGCTGACCGACTACGTCAAGAAGGGCATCGAGCTGCTGGATAACCCCAAGGGCTTCTTCCTCATGACCGAGAGCGGTAAGATCGACTGGGCCTGCCATGCAAACGATGCCGCTGCTTCCATCCACGATGTGCTGGAAATGAGCAACGCCGTGCAGGCTGCCGTGGAGTTCCAGCAGAAGCACCCCAACGAGACCCTGATCCTCGTCACTGCCGACCACGAGACCGGCGGTATGGCCATCGGCTACAAGACCACCAACTACGACACCTTCCTGACGAACCTGACCCACCAGAAGATGTCCTACGCAAAGTTTGATTCCACCTATGTGCAGAACTACATCGCCAACAAGACCCCCTTTGAAGCTGCCATGCAGGATGTGAAGGCAAACTTCGGTCTGACCCTGCCCACCGACCCGGATGCCGCCAACGCCGGCAAGCTGCTGCTGACCGACTACGAGGTGCAGAACCTGCGCACCGCCTACGAGCGCACCCTGAAGGTCGGCTCTGCCAGCCAGAAGGACATGTCTCAGCAGGACTACGAGCTGTACGGCACCTACATCCCGTTCAGCATGGCAATCTGCCACACCATCAACCACAAGTCCGGCATGGATCATACCACCTACGCCCACACCGGTGCCATGGTGAACGTCTACGCTAACGGCGTGGGTGCGGAGAAGTTCGGCGGCGTGTTCGACAACACCGAGATCTATCACAAGCTGGCCGACCTGACCAAGGTCAAGTAAAGCTTCACCGGACTGATTTTCCATATTTTTCCCGGATAAAATAAAACCTCCCCGCTCTGGAACCGCAGCGACTGCGGCCGGGCAGGGAGGTTTTGCGTTGATTATGCTGTTTGCCTTTGCGGCTCCGCGGGTGAAAAAACAAATCGGGAAAGTCCGCAGACTTTCCCGATTTGTAATTTAGAAAATGATTCCGCTGAATATGGCCAGAGCAAAGCGGAGGCCATTCAAAATTTAATTGTTGATCTCCGGGAAGCCCTCCAGATTGCTGGTGCAGTGGGGGCAGCGCACCGCCTTGATAGAGATCTCGCTCTGGCAGTAGGGGCACACCTTGGTGGTGGGCTCTGCGGGGGCTTCCGGCTCAGCAGGCTTCTTGTGCAGGGCGTTGACGAACTTGATGACCACGAACAGCACAAAGGCCACGATCAGGAAGTTGATGATGGCATTGATGAAGGAACCAATGCCGATCATCACATCGCCCACATGGATGCCGACGTCCGAGAAATCTGCGTTGAAAAACAGGCCGATGGCGGGGTTGATGATGTCGTTCACCAGTGAGTTGACGATGGCGGTAAAGGCACCGCCGATCACAACACCGACTGCCATATCCAGCACATTGCCACGCATGGCAAAGGCCTTGAACTCTTCAAAAAACTTTTTGATGCCTTTCACTTCTTTTTCTGCCATAAGAAAATCCACTCCTTTACTCCCTTTATGCCGCAAGGGAACGTATTTGCGTCTATGATAGCGGATTTTTGGCGTGATTGCAAGGGAAAATGACAGCCTCAGCCCTCTTTTGGCAAAAAAATAAAACGGGAAAGCCCGCAGACTTTCCCGTTTTGCAAGGATGAAACAGTTTTTACTTTTCCGGTGCAGTAAAAGCGATGGGGGTAGCACCTGCAGCGGCATCCACACTCAGCAGGGAGATGGGAGCGACCTCGTAGTGCAGGGTCTCAAAGCTCTGGGTCTGGCCGTCCTCGGTGGTGAACTCCAGCACATAGGTCACGTCAGCCTGCTTGTCGGCCTCCACGTCGCGGGTGATGACCACGCTGTCGCCGTCAGCCAGGCCCTCACCGGCCAGGTTGTCGCCCTTGTCCTCGGCGCCGACTTCGTACAGGTACAGGTCGGTGACGGTGGAACCGGTGGTGTTGTACACGGTGTACTCGGCAGTGGTGGGCTCAGCGGCCTCGGAAGCGGCCTCAGAGCTTGCAGCCTCGCTGGATGCGGCAGAGGATGCCACAGAAGAGGAAGCAGCGGTGGAAGAGGAGCTGCCGCAGGCGGTCATGCCCACAGCCAGTGCCAGAGCGGCAGCAACGATTGCAACATTCTTGAGTTTCATGCGAAATACTCCTTTGATCTTTTTTCGTTCTTCTCGTTTCAATCCAACCAACCAGATGGGCGGGTTGTTGAGGTTGATTATACGCAAGATTCGACAAAAAATCAAGTCTTATGTCGGCATTTTTCACGATGAAGCAGGAACTGTTACCATTTTGACATGAATCTGCCACAATTTAGCAGAGACTAACTTGAAGTTCCGTCCTGCTGCACCGGCGCATCCGGGACGCAGCACCGCCGTGGCGGGTGCCGCATTTTTGCCCCATCTCCCGATTTACAAATCTGCCGAAAAAGGCTATACTATAAATAATTATGCAAACAGGGAGGTGAGCAGATGGCAGAACAGGAGCTGGAACAGCTGGAAGGCACGGTGGAAGATATCATCTACGAGAACGCCGACAACGGCTACACCGTGTTCGAGGTGTCCGGCGGCGGGGTCATCACCGTGGTGTGCGGCGTCGTGGGGGAACTGCACGCCGGGGAAAGCGTCATCTGCCGCGGCCGGTACGAGAACCACGCCACCTACGGCCGGCAGTTCCACGCGCAGGAGTGCGAGACGGACATGCCCAAGGATCTGGAAGCCGTGTACGCCTTCCTTGCCAGCCGGTCGCTGCCCTACATCGGGGCCAAGACGGCGGACAAAATCATCGACCTGTTCGGGGCCGAGGCGCTGGAGGTCATTGCCAACGACCCCGCCCGGCTCACGCAGGTGCCCGGCATCTCGCCGGACAAGGCCGACCGCATCCAGCAGGAGTTCAAGCGGATGTTCGGCATGCGGGAGCTCATCGCCTATCTGGCACAGTTCGAGATCGGCCCCCGCAAGGCCATGGAGGTGTTCCGGGCCTTTGGCACAGGGGCCATGCAGGCGATTTCGGCCAACCCCTACCTGCTGTGCGGGGAGCCGCTGCAGCTGGACTTCCGCCACGCCGACAGCATCGCCCAGTATTACCACATGGAGGGCGACTGCGCCCAGCGGCTGGAAGCCGCTCTGCTGCGCACTTTGCGCCACAACGCGGGCAACGGCCACACCTGCCTGCCCCGGGCCCAACTGCTGGAAACCGCGTCCAACTTCATCCACCAGCCGCCGGAAAAGCTGGCCCGTGCGCTGGACAAGTGCATCGAGACCGAAGAACTCTGCGTGAAGATGTTCGACGGCGTGCCCTACATCTACCTGCCGGACCTTCTGGCCGCCGAGCAGGACATTGCCCACAGGCTGGCCATTCTGGCCCGGCGGGGCAAGAACACCGCCCGGGACCTGGACCGGAACCTGCAGGTGCTGGAACTGACCCAGGGCTTTGCCTATGCGCCGCTGCAGCGGGAAGCTATCCGCAAGGCCATGACCGAGAACTGTCTGGTGCTCACCGGCGGCCCCGGCACCGGCAAGACCACCACCGTGAACGCCATCCTGCAATTGCTGGAAAATCAGGCTGAGCGGGTGGCCCTGTGCGCCCCCACGGGCCGGGCCGCCAAACGGCTGAGCGAGCTCACCGGCCGCAAGGCCAGCACCATCCACCGCCTGTTGGAGGTGGACTATACCGGCGGCGTGGTCAGCTTCATCCACAACGACAAGAACCTGCTCAAGTGCGATGTGGTCATTCTGGACGAGATGAGCATGGTGGACGTCAAGCTGTTTCAGGCGCTGGTCACGGCCCTGCGTTACAGCTGCCGCATCATTATGGTGGGCGACGCCGACCAGCTGCCCAGCGTGGGCCCCGGCAACCTGCTGGGCGAGATCATCCGCTCCGGGTGCGTGCCCACCGTCTGCCTCAACGAGATCTTCCGGCAGGCCAAACGCAGCCTCATCGTGGAAAATGCCCACCACATCATCTGCGGCGAGCCGCTGCAGAAGGGCGGCAAAACGGACGATTTCTTCTTCCTCGAAGCGGATGGCGACGCCGCCCAGAAGCTGGTGTGCGACCTGGTCACCACCCGGCTGCCCCGCAGCTATGGGTTCGACCCCGTGCGGGACATTCAGGTGCTTTGCCCCACAAAGCTGGGCCCCACCGGCACCCAGGCGCTGAACGTGGAGCTGCAGAACCTGCTCAACCCGG
>OGXT01003672.1_pt1 | contig 10187 bp, 11 predicted proteins | sample 1576361 | NCBI WGS metagenome assembly OGXT01 (sample SAMEA3541514, study PRJEB24748) | human gut metagenome | biome: human gut; feature: human-associated habitat; material: faeces | place: China | collected 2012 | reverse complement strand
TGACCGTCATGGGCAGAATGACATCGCGGTACTTGCCGCGCACATACACATCCCGAAGGCAATCATCGGCGATGCCCCAGATGAAGTTGGCAATTGTATTGAGCAAATGGGCATCCATGGTATGTCCTCCTCAGTCTGTAATTGTACCTTCCTTGATGTGATACTCAATATGATGCTTCTCGCAATATTGAATCACTTCTGCAGCTTTGTCATTGTAAAACTTTCTATGCTCAGTATAAGCACTTGTTTCTTTGCTGTAGTTGGTACGCCCAAAGATAATCTTGTTCACGAAGTTTACTGCATCCAATAAATCACCCAGTGACTGCTCTATCAGGTTGGGAGTCGGATACGGTTCGATACTAACCCACGTCCGGCATCCTGCATCATACAGACTCCGCAATGCTTCCAGTCTCTCGCGGTAAGGTGCCGCACCGGGCTCCATCTTCTTCCGATACTCTTCGTCCAGCGAGATTAGCGTGATGCCATATTCATTCTCCGATGACAGATATGCCAAGCTCGCAGGAAGTATCCCCTTAGTTAGAACTGTGCATTTAATACCAGCAGCATTGAGTTTGCTGATAGATGCCAGCGCCAGCGCCTCGATTTCTGGATACCCGTACATAAACGGGTCAGTTGAAAAGCACAGCTGCACAGATTTGATCCTTGATTTCAGACGAGGAATCTCCTTGTCGAGCAGTTCCAGTGTATTGGAAACCAAGTGCGGACGACACCATTCCTCATAGGATTTTATCTGTCCAAAGCGTTTCTTCATCATGAAAGCATAACATGGAAATTTGCAGCCGTGAGAGCAGCCTTGGACAAAGTTCATCGTATAGTCACCATATTCTACACCGGTTTGATACAGCATAGTCTTACGTTGTATATATCCCGCAACGTCATTCATAATTAAACTTTCCTTCTGCGAATGATACCCGTGTTTCTTTTTTCCCAGTAACAGGGTCCTTCACGAATTTTATTTCTGCTCCAAAATCCGACTTTAAGTAATCTCTTATCTGGGAACGATACCCATCTGCCGGGAAAACGGGATGCGACTTGAGAGAGTTATAGACTTCTTCAAGCGGTACATCACGCTGACCTTTGAAGCAGTAATGGATATATTTGGCTATATCAAGGACGGTAAAACAGGATTCGTCTGTTTGAGTCGTGATCTTGCCAGAACCATTAAAATCGAGCATCAGCTGATTCTCGTGACCATGAGTGTTCTTGTTGGACGAATGATTTTCAAAGGTCTGCCATGCAGTTTTCTTATACAGTTCGAAGCCAACAGGATTACTCGTACAGTGAATCAAACTGTACATTTGAGAATTTTGTGTGTTGTAGAATGGATACGCTGCCACATAATACCTGCGCTTGCCCTTCAGCGCGTTAATGATCTGAAGAATTCTCTTCTCATAGGCAGCCTTGTCACTTCCGAAAGGAACCAGTTTCTCAAAATCCGAAACCATGTAAGTTCCTTCATACTTCTGCATGGTGCTTTTCTTCTTGACCTGGCTGATGGCACGAACAGGATCAGATACCATATGGTTGATCATTACTTCGCCCCAATGCCGGAAGAAAGGAAGTAGCCCCTCCCAGTCGATGTCTGCATCATAAGGATCATAGAGCAAAAAATAATGAAGAGTCGGATGATCCAACTCAGGGCCAATGCTTCTGAGTAACTCACTCGCATCTTTGCTGGTGATTGTGATGTGAAAGTTAGATGTTTCCTTCGGAACTTTTTTACTCAGCAAAGCAGTCTTAGCCTCATCCTGGTCGTTAAAATACAGATGTACCTGCTTGAAAGGATACTGACCAGCAATATTGCGTAAAATACGCGAAACCCTAAGCGGTGTTCCTTCAATTAATACATTATTATCGTCATGATAAAGACCGCTATTACACATACAGTCAATATATACCAGGCCTTTGCAGCTGGGATTGTTCATCAGCTTCTGTGCCCACGGCATAATGTATTTTTCGATCAGTTCAAACTTTTTCTGTGTATGCAAACTTGCCCGGCTGATCGTTTCGTGATTATTACTACTGGCCATGTTTTATCCCTCTACTGATCTTCAGGAATAATATCAACAATATCTCCGATGTTACAGTCTAATGCTTTACAAACCTTGATCAACACATCCATGCTAACCGTCTCGCCTTTTGACAGTTTTGTTACGGAAGCCCAGCTTATCCCCGCGGACACTTGCAAGTCTTTCTTTTTCATGTCCTTGTCAATGAGTAGCTTCCATAATTTTTTATAGCTGATATCCACGAACGTCACCTCTAAGTATAATTAGGGAAAACACTTTCACTTTATTAGTATATCACTTGATAGTTCGCACATCAAGAGATTATCTTCATAATCGCAAGAATAGTCTCTATCATCAATTGAAATAAAAGATGTCATGTGGTATAATATGTATTGTAGATCTTTATACAATATTACGATAAAACGCCAAAGAAAGGAAAAAACGCGAGCAATTACCAGAACGAATTGGAGCAGTTCATTTACGAGGTGTGCTACCATCCAATGTGGGAGAAAGCCTCTCAATATATATCCGAACACCCTTATGTGCTGGACTTATCCACAAGCAGGATTAAATACCCGACCTCTGCTTATCTGGAGAATCTGTCGCTCGAATTCACATGCAATATTCGCATCGCGGAAGACATATTATCTTTCGATGCTGTTACGAATTGTTCTATAGCACTAATCGAGGAAACAGAATGGAACTGCGGCAATAGCGACATCATTCAGTGGCTGACGATTTCCTGTGAAGCGAAGATTACCGATCGACTTGAACATCTGAAGATCACCAATATTTGCCCTTATCAACGCGGTTATCGAAAAACGGCAAAAGGCACTTTCTCTTCCAACATTGTTCCATACATTAAAAAGGAAGATCTTGAACAGGAAGCTGAAGTTTTTCTGAAACAATACTGCCCCGAAGCCCTAGATACTGTCGACAATAGTCAAATCAACGTACTTAGCCAGAGAACAATGCATCGAATTTGCACTGCTGCGACGAATGAAGAGGTGAGTTTTGCGTACCGCGTCGCGATACCGCGCCAGCGTTTCAGGTGGAGAAACGCATTTTCTACGAGATGGCGAAGTTTATAGAGATACCGGTCGTAATCACGCTGCTCTTTTCGGTTCTTTCGAGGAGGAATCACTACGTTCGTCCCCGCCCTCAACGCTTTTTCGATGACCCTGCGACTGTCATAGCCTCGATCTGCCAGCAAATACTCGGCCGAAACTCCGTCGATCAGGGCACAAGCCTGTGTACAATCAGCAATGGTACCTGCTGTGACAAAAAATCGGATCGGCATACCATGCGCATCCACGGCCAAATGTATTTTGGTGTTGAGCCCCCTTTTGTGCGTGCCATGTCCTGATTTCCACCAGGCGCGCCGCTCGCGTGGGGATGTACTTTGATATGACTGGCATCGATCATCAGCCACTCGAAATCAGGCTCCTGTATCACCGCTTCCAGCATTTTTTCCCAGATGCCCTTGTCTCTCCAGCGACAGAAACGCCGCTGGACAGTATTCCACTTACCATATTCCGGCGGCAGGTCTCTCCATGGTGCTCCCGTTCTCAAAATCCAGAACACGCCATTCAGAAATTGACGGGTATCCTTTGCGTTCCCTCCCCACGTTCCCTTGTTTCCTATTGTGTACGGCTTGAGAATTTCCCACATCGCATCGGACATATCGTGCCGTCGATAGCTGTTCTCCATGAAGAAACACCCCTGTGCGTTTTTCTTCATTATACCACAAAACGACACTTTTGTCGACAGTGTCTAGAACGACCAATGTGTGTTCCTATCTCGGCAATTGCTGAAAGTATGGGGCTTACAATTATCCAAGGTAGATGTTTGACGGATGATTTTAGCATTTTCGGCGAGATTTGTTTCTCTGCGGGAAACGTTGAGCTTCTTGATCTCTTTAAGTGCAGCAAGAGCACGGTTGAGGTTAGTCGCGGAACAATCTTAATCGATGCATATACGTTCTGGGAACGCAATCTTGGATGCGTCAATAATACCATTGCTCACGAGGTCTTCCACTGGTATAAACACCGAATGTATGCTGCTATCAAGCATATATTGCGGAAAGAACGCTTTGTGGCGTGTCGGTGCCCCTCAAACGCGGTCTATCCAGAGAAAGATATGCCTTGGACAGATGAACAGTGTATGGAATGGCAGGCTAACAGCTTGGCTCCTCGAATTCTGATGCCTCTTGCTACGTTCAAAGTAAAGGTTGCCGAGCTATATGACAAATACAGGATTGTAGAAGAAAAAGACGCTCAAAACTCTTTGCTTACGGAACTGATCGCGGAGGAATTAGCAACCTTCTATGCCGTTTCAAAGCAGTCTGTGCTTATTCGTATGCAGGAAGTGGGATGCTCTGAAGCGAAGGTGGTTTTGCAATTTGAATCCATCAATAAGCCACATTATGATATTGAAGAAGCAGATGCTTTCTTCGTTTACAGCACGAACGCTGAACTGCGCAGGCTACTGAATGATGGGTTGTTTGTTTACGCTCAGAAACACTTTGTAATCAACAATCCTGCGTATGTCTTTCGCACAGAAGATGGAAAGCCGGAACTGACACAGTATGCACTTGAACACCTTGATACTTGTACATTGTCATTTTCGTGGATCGAGGCACCCCAAATTGATCATCCCCATGTCCCGCTTGTTCTCATGCATAGGGCAAACACTTCTCAACGAGTATCGGTGTTTATTCCTAAAGAAAATCAAGCAGCGATTGTTCTCTCTGAAGAGCTCCAAAAGAAACGTGATGAATTTGAAAAACAAACAAATTCGTACCGCCTCGCCAATCCGCAGAAGACCGCATGGCAGCTTATGGGAGAGATCATTACACAACGCGGTATAAGCTCTCCGCATTTCTGTAGCCTTACAGGCCTTGACGAGGTATTCTACCGCAGAGCAATTAATGGTGCAAGCACACGCCCAAGCATCGAAACGATCGTCGCATTTTCCTGTGGCCTTGATTTGGATATTCAAACAGCCCAGAAAATCATGCAGCTGGCATCGCACGCCTTTGACGAAAGCGACCTGCATCGTGCCTATATGTTCTGTATTGGCGGGTTGTCAGGGCACTCAATAGAGGAAAGAAACACCTTTCTCGAATCATATGGCTATCCTCCGCTTGGTACAAAACAGAAGAAATAGACAATAGCCTTCCAGCTCACCACAGTTGGAAGGCTGTTTTTTTAATTTTTCCGACTCGACGAGTCGGATTTTTTCAAATATCGCTTTTTCGCTAAAGCAATACCGCACAATTCGTCGGCGGTGCTGGCTATGACTTTTGCGCCATCTAAAGCTTGCAAATTCTTCAATTAACCTACAGGAAAACTTCAAGATCTGAACTTCTATTTGACAAAAAACGCTTTTGCCGCAGCACCAACTCATTTGTGCGGTATCGCTCTAATCAATCCAATTTCCACATTAAGTCCTCCTGATTCACAATCTTTTCTGATCTTTTTTTCGACTTGCCGAGTTTTCTCATACAGCAGAAAAACCACTATGATGAGTATATACCCAATCTCTTAGCTTCAGTACAGCCTGATCATCTCGGGTAGCTCCCGGCGATTTCTTTCCGTTCAGACTGGAAGACCTGCCCACCGTGGGAAGACGGTGTCTGCAGCCCCACGAAGGAGAAAAACCATTTTCGTGTCGGGCTTATTTTAGTCTGCTCAAAATCAGGTCGGCTCCTTCGAAAACGCATCGAAGCGTTAAAGGAGCTGCATTTTGCCTCTCTTTGACGCTTCTGTCCACCAACGACAACAAGCGACAAGGAGAGGTAAAAATGAAAAAACAGATTCCGTGTATTCCCAAGCAGTCCATCGACTTCAGACGCATGCAGTACACCTACAGCGAAAGCGAGACCAGTTCGATGGTCGTCACGCGAGCTGACTTCATGCGCCTGTTGGAGCAGCAGCCCTGTCCGATGGCTCAGGTCAACATCGACCTCGAAGGCGGATATGCATACCTTTTCCCTTACTGCCCAGAACGGGCCGAAGCCTTCATCCAATTGAACCGTGAGATGGCCGCCGAATACAAACGCCATTACCGCAACTGGCAGAAGATCAAGGCAGGTACGTGCAAAACCGAACTGAGTCTCGATATGGAAATGACGGAAGACGGCATGACATTAGGCGATCAGCTCTCAACGGAGGAAACACCCGAAACGCTCCTCCTTGTGAAGGAGGGCTTCACGGGCCATCGCGCCGCTTTCAACGCGCTGGCCGAAGCCGACCGACAGCTGCTTCTTGAGTACCTCAGCGCGAACTGCAATGCCCGCGAGCTTGCCCGCCGACTGGCCAAAGACCCGTCCGGCGTGACCAAGCGGCTCAAGCGCGCCGCCCAAAGGCTTCAGAAAAACATCGAGAAAAATTCCTGACCCATGTCCACATCCCACCTCCGTGTGTCCGAACAGGAAGGTGTCAGGACGCCACAGCGCCGGATCGGAGGTGGAAATCATGGACAAGCACATTCACGAACACCAGAGTCAACTTTTGAAAGGAGGAATCCCGTATGTCCCGCATGAGCGAACTGTCAGGCTGCGTCGCCGACCTTAAGGCCGCCGCGGCGGCGCTGATCTCGGCGGCGGAAACGCTGACCGATCTCTACTCCGGCGAAGAGCCTGCCCAGGGCAAGCCGAAATCCAGGCCCATCACCAAAGAGGAAGTCCGGGCGGAGCTGGCTGCCAAGACCACCGCAGGCTACGGAGCGCAGGTGCGCGCCCTGCTCAAGAGATACGGCGCGGCACAGCTTTCGGCGGTTAAGACCGAAGATTACGCCAGCCTACTGCTGGCGGCGCAGGCGATCGGAAACGAGGTGGGCGCGGATGGGTAATCACGCGGTGCTCTCCGCGTCCTCCAGCCACCGTTGGATGAACTGCCCGCCGTCGGTCAGACTCACAGAACACATGTTCGACAACGGCAGCGTATACGCCGCCGAGGGCAGTGAAGCGCACGCGCTGTGCGAGTACAAGCTCCGACAGGCGCTGGGCCAGGACGCACAGAATCCGCTCGAAAGCCCCGGCGGCCTCCAGTACTACGACAACGCCATGGAGGACGCGGCCACAGGCTACGTAGCCTTTGTGGTGGAGGAGCTGGAGGAGATCCGGCGGACATGCCCCGATCCGCTCGTCATGGTAGAGCAGCGGCTCGACTTTTCCCGCTGGGTGAAGGACGGCTTCGGAACCGGCGACGCGGTCATCGTCGCGGACGGCACGCTGAGAATCATTGACATGAAATATGGGACCGGCGTCGCGGTCTCCGCGGAAAACAACAGCCAGATGCGGCTGTACGCGCTGGGCGCGCTGGAGATGTTCGGGGAGCTGTACGACATCGACACCATCGCGATGACCATCTATCAGCCGCGGCTTTCCAACATCAGCACGGATACGATCAGCAGGGTCGACCTGCTTGAGTGGGCGGAGACCGTTTTGCGCCCGGTAGCTGAGTTGGCCTATAAGGGCGAAGGCGAACTGAACGCCGGGAGCTGGTGCCGCTTCTGCAAGCTGCGTTCAACCTGCCGCAAACGCGCGGAAGCCAATCTCGCGCTGGCACAGCACGAGTTCAAACTGCCGCCCACGCTCTCGGATGAGGAAATCTCCGTCATCCTGGGCAAACTGGACGATTTGACCAGCTGGGCCGCGGACATCCGGGAATACGCGCTGAGCGCGGCGCTGTCCGGCACCCGCTTTGACGGATGGAAGCTGGTGGAAGGCCGCGCGAATCGGCGCTATACCGACGAAGCCGCCGTGGCGCAGGCGGTCATCTCCAGCGGGCACGATCCCTACGAGCGCAAGCTGCTCGGCATTACCGCCATGGAGCGCATGCTGGGCAAAAAGCAATTCTCGATGCTTCTGGGCAATCTGGTGGAACGCCCGCAGGGCAAACCCACACTCGTACCGGCAAGCGACAAACGACCTGAAATGACCAACGCGAAGAATGACTTCGCCAGCGAATGATATGGAGGTACAAGATTATGGCCAAGAACATGAATCCGACCAAGGTAATCACCGGCAAGGATACCCGCTGGAGCTACTGCAACATTTGGGATCCGAAGTCAATCAACGGCGGCACGCCCAAGTACTCCGTTTCCCTGATCATCCCCAAGGCCGACACGGTCACCGTGCAGAAGATCAGGGCTGCCATTGAAGCTGCCTATCGCGACGGCGAGAGCAAACTGCGCGGCAACGGCAAGACGGTACCGCCGCTGGTGGCCATCAAGAATCCGCTGCGCGACGGCGATACGGAGCGCCCGGACGATCCCGCGTATGCCAATGCCTACTTTGTCAACGCAAATTCCGCCACCGCGCCCGGTGTGGTCGACGCTGCCTGCAATCCCATTCTCACCCGCAGCGAGGTGTACTCCGGCGTGTATGGCCGCGCCAGCATCAGCTTCTACGCCTTCAACTCCAACGGCAATCGTGGCATCGCCTGCGGGCTCAACAACCTGCAGAAGATCCGCGACGGCGAACCGCTGGGCAGCAGGGCTTCCGCGGAGAGCGACTTCGCGGACGAGGACGACGAAGACTTCCTGTCCTGAGAAGGTGACGCGGTATGGCTACATTGGTAAATCTGCTGATCGCCGTGGCGATGATTCTGCTGCTTTCCTTCACGGTCAGCTTCGCGCTCATTGGCTTCATCGACGTGTACCACGCGTACAAGGCTATGAAGCGCAACCGTAAAGCATCCGACAAGGAATAATCCGTTGGGCGGCGATCAAGGATCACCGCCCTTTTTCAGCGGAGGTGACTATGAAAACACTGTCTTTGGATCTGGAAACGTACAGCAGCGTCGATCTGGGAAAGTCATCGGTGTACCGCTACGTGGAAAGCCCCGACTTTGACATTCTGCTGCTGGGCTATTGCGCGGACGGCGGCGAGGTACAGGTCGTGGATCTGGCCCAGGGGGAACAGATCCCGACCGAGGTGATCGACGCGCTGACCGATGAGCGCGTGTGCAAGTGGGCGTTCAACGCGCAGTTTGAGCGCGTGTGCCTGTCCCGGTGGCTGCGGCGCAACGGCTACCCGTTGCGCAACGAACACTACGCCGCGCCCGATGACCCCTGCATGGCCTATCTGAACCCGGCGGGCTGGCACTGTACGATGGTCTGGTCTGCCTACCTCGGCCTGCCGTTGTCCCTCAAGGATGTGGGCGCGGCGCTGGGGCTGGACAAGCAGAAGCTCACCGAGGGCAAGGAGCTCATCCGGTATTTCTGTGTGCCGGGCAAGGACGGAACACGGCGCATGCCCGCGTCCGCCCCGGAGAAGTGGACGACCTTCAGGGCCTATAACCTGCGCGACGTGGAAACCGAGATGGGCATTCAGGAACGGCTGCGAAAATACCCCGTGCCCGAGGAAGTGTGGTCACAGTACCATCTCGACCAACAGATCAACGACCGGGGCATCGGCGTGGACAGGACGCTGGTGCGCGGCGCGATCGGCATTGACAAGCGTTCGCGGGAAGAATTGACCGCCCGGCTGCAGGAACTGACCATGCTGGACAACCCCAATTCCGTGCAGCAGATGAAGGACTGGCTTGCCGCCAATGGCCTTCAGACAGACACGCTGGGCAAAAAACAGGTCGCCGAACTGCTCAAGACCGCGCCGGAGCCGCTCAAGTCTGTGCTCGTACTGCGGCAGCAGCTGGCGAAAAGCTCCGTGAAAAAGTATCAGGCGATGGAAAACGCGGTGTGCGCGGACGGGCGTGTGCGCGGATGCTTCCAGTTTTACGGCGCGCGCACAGGCCGCTGGGCCGGGCGCAACATACAATTGCAAAACCTGCCCCAGAACAGAATGCCTGATCTGGAACAGGCGCGCTCTTTGGTACGCGCCGGGGATTACGATTCGGTGCGCCTGCTCTACGACTCCACCCCGGATGTGCTCTCCCAGCTCATCCGCACCGCCTTTATCCCGAGCCCGGGAAGGATTTTCTTTGTGGCCGACTTTTCGGCGATCGAAGCGCGCGTCATCGCCTGGCTTGCCGGGGAACAGTGGCGGCAGCAGGTGTTCGCCGAAGGCAAGGACATCTACTGCGCTTCCGCCAGCCAAATGTTCGGCGTGCCGGTAGAAAAGCATGGCGTCAACGGGCATTTGCGCCAGAAAGGCAAAATTGCGGAACTGGCACTGGGCTATGGCGGCTC
>OGXT01003665.1_pt1 | contig 10210 bp, 10 predicted proteins | sample 1576361 | NCBI WGS metagenome assembly OGXT01 (sample SAMEA3541514, study PRJEB24748) | human gut metagenome | biome: human gut; feature: human-associated habitat; material: faeces | place: China | collected 2012 | reverse complement strand
ATGGCCCTCGTCTGGGCGGCGGGGGCGGTCGTGCTCTTCGCTGTGCTGCGCGGCTTTGCCATCTTCGGACAGAGGCTCTTCCTCGCCAGAGGCTCAGAGGGCTTTGTAAAGGGCATACGCGACGAGCTCTTTTCCCACATCCAGCGCCTGCCCTTCGCCTGGCACACCGCGCATCAGACGGGCGAGATGATCCAGCGCTGCACCTCCGACGTCGAGGTCGTGCGCACCTTCGTCTGCACCCAGCTGGTCGAGGTCATCCGCACGGTCATCCTCGTCGCCGTGTACCTCTACGCCATGTTCTCCATGAACGTGAAGCTCTCCCTGGTCTCCTTGGCCTTCATACCCGTCGTGGCCCTCAGCTCGGGCCTCTTCTACGGGCGCATCGCCGCGCGCTTCAAGGTCGCGGACGAGGCCGAGGGCGAGCTCACCACCATGGTGCAGGAAAACCTCACCGGGGTGCGCGTAGTGCGCGCCTTCGGCCGGGAGAGCTTTGAGCTGGGCAAATTCAACGAGAAGAACGACCGCTTTTCCGAGCTGTGGATAAAGCTCGGGCGCGTCCTCGCGGTCTACTGGGCCTCCGGCACGCTGCTGACCTGCCTGCAGGTCATGGTCATCCTCATCCTCGGCGTGGTCGAGGCGGTGAGGGGGGAGCTCACGCTCGGCGGCTTTCTCGCCTTCGTGAGCTACAACTCCACCCTCGCCTGGCCCGTGCGCAGCCTGGGGCGCGTGCTGGCCGACATGAGCAAGGCCGGCGTCTCGATGGACCGCGTGGCCTACATCCTGCGCGCCGAGGAGGAGCGCGAGCTGCCCGGCGCCGCCGAGGCGCCCATGGACGGGGACATCGTCTTTTCCCACGTCAGCTTCGGCTACGAAGGGCAGGAGGTGCTGCGGGACGTCAGCTTTACCGTGCCCGCGGGCTCCACCTTCGCCATCCTGGGCGGCACCGGCTCGGGCAAATCTACCCTCGTCCACCTGCTTGACAGGCTCTACGACCTCGGAGAGGGGCAGGGCGAGATCACGATAGGCGGCCGGGACATCCGGCTCATCGAGCGCGGGTACCTGCGCCGGAACATCGGCCTCGTGTTGCAGGAGCCCTTCCTCTTCTCGCGCACGATACGCGAGAACATAGCCGCGCCGAGGCCCGGGGCGGCGGAGGCGGAGATACGCAGGGCCGCCGCCATCGCCTGCGTGGACGAGGCCGTGACCGAGTTTCCCGACGGCTACGACACGCTGGTGGGCGAGCGCGGCGTCACCCTCTCCGGAGGGCAGAAGCAGCGCGTCGCCATCGCCAGGATGCTCATATCCGGCGCGCCCGTCATGGTCTTTGACGACTCGCTCTCCGCCGTGGACTCGGAAACGGACGCAAAAATACGCGCCGCCCTGCGCGAGAGCCTCGGGCGCGCGACGGTCATCCTCATCTCGCACAGGATAACGACGCTCATGCAGGCCGAGCGCATACTCGTGCTCGAAAACGGGCAGGTCTCCGACATCGGCACGCACGAGGAGCTCATCTCCAGGCCCGGCATCTATCGCGAGATCTACGACATCCAGATGAGCAGCGACGACCGCAGGCTCATAGAGGAAGGAGGCGGGGCACATGCCGGCATATGACGAGCAGGAATACACAAAATCCTTTGACATAAAGATATGGAAGCGCCTCGGGCCATACCTGCGCCCGCGCCGCCGCGCCTTCGCGCTGCTCATCGCCATGAACCTGCCCATCGCAATGGTTGACGCGGCGCTGCCGCTCTTCCAGCGCTACGCCGTGGCGAATTTCATAGAGACCGGCTCCATCGCGGGGCTCTGGCCCTTCGGCCTTGCCTATTTTGCGGTGATACTGCTCCAGGCAGCCGCGGTCATGGGCTTCGGAAACGTCTCCATGGGCATCGAGATGTACCTGGGGCGCGATCTGCGGCGCAGGCTCTTCACGCATTTGCAGGAGCTGTCCTTCTCCTTTTACAACGTCACGCCCGTGGGCTACCTCATCAGCCGCGTCATGAACGACACGAACCGCATCGCCGGCATGCTCGCCTGGAACCTGGCCGACATGCTCTGGGCGCTGTGCTACCTCGTTTTCGTCTTCGTCTCCATGCTGCTGCTCAACTGGAAGCTGGCCCTCGTCGTCATCCTGGTCGTGCCGGCGGTGGCGCTGCTGACGGGGTATTTCCAGAACCGCATCCTGCACTGGAACCGCCGCGTGCGCAAGCTGAGTTCCCGCATCACCGGCGCCTTCAACGAGGGCATCACCGGGGCCAAGACCTCCAAGACCCTCGTCATCGAGGACTCGAACGACTCAGAGTTCCGCTCTCTCACCGGCCAGGCGCGGGACGCGGGCGTGAAGGCCGCAAAGCTCAGCGCCGTGTACATCCCCCTCGTCCTCTTCTGCTCCACGCTGGCCGTGGCCATCGTGCTCTACAGCGGCGGGCACATGAGCCTGGATGGGGTCCTGGGCCTGAGCACGCTCTCGGCCTTTGTCACCTACGCCGTCGGCATCTTCGAGCCGGTGCAGATACTGGCCGAGGACCTTGCGGAATTCATCTCCCTCCAGGCGAACATAGAGCGCGTCACGGGCCTGCTCGACACCGAGCCCAACGTCCGAGACAGCCAGGCCGTCATCGAAAAATACGGCGACTCCTTCCACCCGAAGCGCGAGAACTGGGAGCCCATAAGGGGCGACATCGAGTTTCGCGACGTCACCTTCCGCTATCCCGACGGAGGCGAGGACGTGCTCTCGCACTTCGACCTCAAGATACCCGCCGGGACCACCGTGGCCATCGTCGGTGAGACGGGGGCGGGGAAATCGACCCTCGTGAACCTCGCCTGCCGCTTCTTCGAGCCGACGGAGGGGCAGATACTCATAGACGGTGTGGACTACCGCGAGCGCAGTCAGCTCTGGCTCCACTCGGCCATCGGCTACGTTCTGCAGAGCCCGCACCTCTTTTCAGGCTCCCTGCGCGAGAATATCCGCTACGGCAGGCTCGACGCCACGGACGAGGAGGTCGAGGCCGCCGCGCGCGCCGTCTCCGCAGACATCGTGGCCGAAAAGCTCGAAAACGGCTGGGACAGCGACGTCGGTGAGGGCGGCGACAAGCTCTCTACGGGCGAAAAGCAGCTCGTCTCCTTCGCCAGAGCCGTGCTCGCCGACCCGCGCATCTTCGTCCTCGACGAGGCCACGAGCTCCATCGACACGCAGACAGAACAGCTCATCCAGGACGCCATCGAGCACATTCTCCGGGACCGGACCAGCTTCCTCATCGCCCACCGGCTCTCCACCATCCGCCGCGCCGACCTCATCCTCGTCGTGCGCGACGGCAGGATCGTCGAGCAGGGCACGCACCGCGAGCTGCTCTCCCGCCGCGGCTACTACCACGAGCTCTACAGCCGCCAGTTTGCAGAAGAAAACTCCGCCCGCGTGCTGCGGGCGGAGTGAGCTCCCCTTTCAGTCGAACACCGGCTCCGTTTCGGAGTGGAGCACCGCGCCCGTGGAGGCGTCTATGGTGTACTCATACTCCGTTGTGCCGCTTATGAATTTCACCTCGTAGAACACAAAGCCGTCGTCCCTCTCAAAGTCAGCTTTCAGCCTCTGTACCTCCTGTGCGCTGAAGCCGGCGTCCGCGAGGGCGGCGGCTTTCGCCGCGTCCCGGCCTATATACGCGCTGTCGTTCCAGACGAAGTACCAGACGAGGCCGAGCGCCACGGCTGCGATAAGGACAAGCGCGACTATGATGATTATTATAGTTTTTTTCAATTTCCTTCCTCCTTGCACACTTTGGCTTCGTCCCTATTCTCCCAGGCCGTCATTAAGCTTTCATTAAAAACGGCGGGCTTTTCAAAAGACTTTTTTTGCGATATCATTTTAATGCGGTTCTAATGCCGGCGTGAGAAAATACGGTAAACACACTGTGGGGGGATATGCCATGCGCATACTGGTCGTTGAGGACGAGAGGGACCTCAACCGGATCATCTGCAAACGGCTCGCGGCGGCGGGCTATTCTACGGACGCCTGCTACGACGGGCGCGAGGCGCTCGATTATCTCGAAGGCACGGACTACGACGCCGCCATCTTCGATGTGATGATGCCGCGCATGGACGGCTTCACCGCCGTGCGCAGGCTGCGCGAGCGCGGGGACGCCACGCCCGTACTCTTCCTGACGGCGCGCGACGCCGTGGGCGACAGGGTGGAGGGCCTTGACCTCGGCGCCAACGACTACCTCGTGAAGCCCTTTTCCTTTGACGAGCTGCTAGCGCGCATCCGGGCCATGACCCGCAAGTCCACGGGGAGCGTCACAAACGTCTTCACCTGCGGCGACCTCTCGCTGGACGCGGCTTCGCACCGCGTGACCCGCGCAGGGAAGAGCATCGACCTCTCCGCCAAGGAGTTCGCCGTCCTGGAGTTCATGATACGCAACAAGGGCAGCGTCCTCTCCCGCGAGGCTATCGAGAACAACGTCTGGAGCTACGACTGGGAGGGCGGCACCAACGTCGTGGACGTCTACATGAGCTACCTGCGCCGGAAGCTGGACGCCGACTTCGACAAAAAGCTCATCCACACCGTCCGCGGCGTGGGCTGGGTGCTGAGGGACGAGGCATGAGATTCATAACCATCAAGACCCGCGTCACCATCTACTTCACGCTCATGATGGTCCTCGTCGTGGCGCTGGTGCTCATTTTCATGCTCATCGTGGGCAACCGCGTGCTCACGAACAACGCCGAGGCCACGCTGCTCGACGTCGTGCACGACAACATCGACGACGTGGAGTATAAGGGCGGCTACCTCGACCTGGATGAGCTGAACCTCTACCGCCACAACGTCTACATCCTCGTCTACGACGAGCAGGAGCAGCTCATAGGCGGCGCGGGCCTGCGCCACTTCGACGGGGACGAGGAGTTTATGAACGGACAGACCAGGGATGTCACGATAGACGGTGAAAAATACCTCGTCTACGACCTCTACGTCCAGAACCCTGGCGGGAACGTCTGGCTGCGGGGCATCACCTCGACGGACAACTCCTTTTCCGCCGTGCGCGTCATCGTCATACTCTCTCTCGTGCTCTTTCCCGTCCTGGTGCTGCTGACGGCGGTGGTGGGCTGGCTCATCGCGCGCCGGGCCTTCAGACCCGTCCGGCAGATAACCGACACCGTGGACGCCATCTCCGACGGCTCCGACCTCACGGCCCGTATCGGCCTCAAGCGAGGCCGCGACGAGATACACCGCCTCGCCGCTACCTTCGACCGGATGTTCGACAGGCTGGAGCACTCCTTCAACGCCGAAAAGCGCTTCGCCTCCGACGCCTCGCACGAGCTGCGCACGCCTATCGCCGTTATCATCGCGGAGTGTGAGTACGCAAGGCAGAACGCCAAGACCGTCGAGGACTATGAGGAGTCCATGGAGGTCGTCGAGCGGCAGTCACGCAAGATGTCCGCCCTCGTGAACCAGCTGCTGAACATCACCCGCATGGACCAGGGCACGCACAAGATAAGCCTCGAACGCGCGAACTTCTCCGAGCTCGTCGAGGTCGTCTGCGACGAGGCCGCCGTGGCCTCCGGGCGGGACATAGAGCTCGAAAAGGACATCGCCCCCGGTGTATACGCCGACATGGACGTCGGCCTCATGGCCCGGCTCGTCCAGAACCTGGTCGAGAACGCCTTCAAATACACCGCCGAGGGCGGACGGGTCAGCGTCCGCCTTGCCTCCGACGGGCAGAAGCTCACCTTCTCCGTCTCCGACAACGGCATAGGAATAGACAAAAAGGACCTGCCCCACATCTGGGAGCGCTTCTGGCAGGCCGACAGCTCCCGCGGCGTGGACCGCGGCTCCGGCCTCGGCCTCGCTATGGTGAAGCAGATAGCCGACGCCCACGGCGGCAAGCTCGGCGTAGAGAGCAGCCCCGGCGAGGGAAGCACCTTTTCCTACTCCATGGATTGCAGTAACTAAAAATTCTTTTGTTCTTATAGTTTCTTTTGTGTTGACAAAGCGGGCTGGAGGTCATATAATGCAGACAGTGAAGCTGAGGAAAGCGAGGTTTGCAACATGGCTGAACCAATCTGCATAATAGGCGACTCCATCACCGGCGGAGTTGTGTATCTCTCCGACAGCGCCAAGTACACGCACTGGAAGGACTCCTTTGTGAACCTGCTGGGCGCCTCGCTGGACACGGAGATGAAGAACCACTCCAAGTTCGGCTGCACCTCCGGCGCTGCGCTCAAGAGGCTGGAGCGCTACTCCAAGGACATTGCCGCCTGTCCCAACACCCTCGTCATGCTGGGCGGGAACGACTCGGATTTCAACTGGCCGGCTGTTGCCGCGGAGCCAGAGGCGCCCCACGACTGCAACACGCCCATGGCCCGCTTCACAGAGTACTACAACAAGGTCCTGGACGGCATCCAGGCCCTCGGCAGCAAGCCCGTGGTCATAAACCTCATCCCCGTCTACGGGCGGCGCTATTTCGAATGGTTCTCGCGAAAGCTGGACCCCAAGGCGCTCATGCGCTTTCTCGGCACGACGAACAGCATAGAGCACTGGAACGAGATGTACAACCTCGCCGTCATGCGCATAGCCGCCAAGCGCGGCGTCCCGATGCTGGACGTGCGCAGCGCCTTCCTCGAAAAGCGCGACTTTGAGGGCCTCTTCAGCGAGGACGGCATCCACCCAAGCCCTGAGGGGCACAGGCGCATGTTCGACTACGTCCTGCCCCAGGCGAAGGGGATACTGGCCTGACGTAAACAGTAAAGAGCCTCCGTATGCAAGGCATACGGAGGCTCTTTTTGCGCCCTCAGTCGGGGCGGCCGGCGAGCCCCGTCAGCGTCTCACCGATATTTCCATCCTGAACATTCGCGGTGCGCACACCCATGGTTCAATCCTTTCTGGTTGGCCAAGCGCCTGGTCGAGCGCCCGCCCTACGCGAGTTTTCTAAAGAAGCAGGTACGGTTGCCGGTATGGCAGGCCGGACCCGGCGAGTCGACCTTGACCAGCAGTGTATCGCTATCGCAGTCGGCCCAGAGCTCCTTGACCTCTTGCATATTGCCGCTCGTCGCGCCCTTGTTCCAGAGCTCCTGACGGCTGCGGCTCCAAAACCACGTGGTACCGGTCTTGAGCGTCAGCCCCACCGACTCCTCGTTCATCCAAGCAACCATAAGCACCTCGCCGGTGTCATACTGCTGAACCACACAAGGAATCAACCCACGGGCGTCGTATTTAAGCTCGGATGCAGTTGTCACTTGCTCCATTTAAAAATCCAATCTCACGGGAATACCTTGAGAGGCCATATACTCTTTGACTTCGCGAATGCTGAAGGTTCCAAAGTGAAAGACGCTCGCCGCCAGCACGGCGTCGGCCTCGCCCTCGATCACACCCTCGGCAAAATGCTCGAGCGTACCCACGCCGCCGCTCGCGATGACGGGGATTGGCACCGCGCGGGCCACGGCGCGGGTGAGCGCTAGGTCAAATCCGGCCTTGGTGCCGTCGCGGTCCATACTGGTGAGCAGGATCTCGCCGGCGCCGCGACGAGCCGCCTCCTCGGCCCACGCCACCGCGTCGATACCCGTGGCGTTGCGGCCTCCTGCGGTAAAGACTTCCCACTTGTCGGCACCAGATGCGCCGGGCAAACCGACGCGCTTGGCATCGATCGCCACGACCACGGCCTGGCTGCCAAACGCCGCGGCAGCCTGGCCAATCAACGACGGATCGTGCACGGCGGCAGAGTTAAGCGACACCTTGTCGGCGCCGGCGGCAACCATGGTCCGCATGCCCGCCAAGTCGCGGAAACCGCCGCCCACGGTATAGGGAATAGCGAGCTCCTCGGCTGCATGCGCCGCCATCTCGATAGTCGTCGCACGGTTATCGCTCGTGGCGGTAATGTCCAGGAAGACGACCTCGTCCGCACCCTCGCGGTCGTAGGCGCGCGCCAACTCCACCGGATCGCCCGCATCGCGCAGGCTCACAAAGTTGACGCCCTTAACCACACGGCCGTCCTTGACGTCCAGACAGGGAATCACGCGTTTGGTAAGCATGGGCTACTCCTCCCCTCGGGCGGCGACCAGTGCCTGGGCCAGCGTAAAGTTGCCCTCGTAGAGCGCACGGCCGGTAATGGCACCCTCAATCGCGCCCTCGCCCACCGCGGCCAGCGCGCGGATGTCGTCGAGCGTCGATATACCGCCCGAAGCCACAACGGGAAAGCCCGCGACCTCGGCCACATGGCGATACATCGCCACATCGATGCCCGTCTGCATGCCATCGCGCGCGATGTCGGTATACACCAGATGCTTAAAGCCTAGCTCGGAAAGCTGCGCCACGGCATCGTCGAGTGCCACGCTCGCGCCGTCGCGCCAGCCATTCACCTTAACCTGGCCGTCGCGCGCGGCAATATCGGCGACCAGCAGCTCGCCAAAGCCTTGGGCCGCCACCTCGGCAAAACCCGGCTCGGTCACCAGCACGGTGCCCAGCGCAATGCGGCGAGCACCATAGCCGGCCAACTCGTCGATGCGCGCGAGCGAGCGGACGCCGCCGCCCACGTCCACGGACAGACCGTCGACGCCGCAGATGGCCTTAATTGCCGCCGAGTTGGCAGCGCACGCGTCCTCGTCCTCGCCAAAGGCAGCGGACAGGTCGACGACGTGTACCCAGCTCGCGCCCTGCTCGGCAAACGAGCGGGCAACGGCCATGGGGTCGTCGGAATATACCTTGCAGCGGCTGCGGTCGCCGCGCTCCAGGCGCACGACCTTGCCGCCGATCAGATCGATTGCGGGAAACAGGATCATCGGCCAACCTCCTCGACGATGTTGACGAAGTTCTTAAGGATGCGCTGACCCAGCGCGGAGGATTTCTCGGGATGGAACTGGCAGCCCCACACGTTGCCATGGTGCACGATGCACGGAAAGCTCCGCGTATAGTGCGTGCGCGCCAGCACATCGGCGGCACCGGCGTCGTCGGCCACCGCGTAGCTGTGGGTGAAGTACATGTTGGCACCCTCGGCAAATCCGACAAGCAGCGGATCGGCCGAACCGGCGGGCGTCATGTGCACCTGGTCCCAGCCCACGTGCGGCACCTTCAGGCGACTCGATTCCAAGCGCGTGCACGAACCGGGCATTATGCCCAGGCCATCGACCCAGGGACCGCCAGCCTGCTCGGGGGCGCTGCCGTCGACAACCACGCCCTCGTCCGCAGGCACGCCCTCGTTGCCGCGCTCAAAAAACAGCTGAAGGCCCAGGCAGATGCCGAGCAGCGGAGTTCCGGCGGCGACGGCGTCGAGCACTGTGTCCGCCTCGCCGCTCTGACGCATAAAGGCGATCGCGTCATAGAACGCGCCCACGCCCGGGATGACCAGGCCGTCGGCGTTGCGGATCTGCTCCGGATCGTCCGATGTGCAGGCAGCGGCACCGGCGCGCGCAAGCCCGCGCACGACGCTCGACAAGTTGCCCTTGTGGTAGTCGACCACCACGATCTTCGGTTCGCCCACGCGACCCCTCCACTTCTCATCATCCAAAACCACCACAAAGGGGACAGGCACCTTTGTGGTGGTTTTTGCCTTTGTTGCGGTTACAGCGAGCCCTTGGTGCTGGGGATGCCCTGCACGCGGGGATCCAGCTCACAGGCGTGGCGCATCGTGCGGCCCACGGCCTTAAAGGCGGCCTCGATAATGTGATGTGAGTTGCCGCCCGCCAGCTCGCGCACGTGCAGCGTGAGCTTGGCGTCGCGCGCAAAGGCGTAGAAGAACTCGACGGCCAGCTCGGTATCAAAGCTACCCACGCGCTCGGTCGGCACGGGCAGCTCGCAGTAGGCCTGCCCGCGGCCCGAAATATCAACAGCAGCCATCACGAGCGTCTCGTCCATGGCGATCGCCGCGTCGGCAAAGCGCGTAATGCCCGCCTTGTCGCCCAGCGCCTGGCAAAACGCCTCGCCCAGCACAATGCCCGTGTCCTCGACGGTATGGTGCGCGTCGACCTCCACGTCGCCCACCGCGTGCACCGTCAGATCGAACAGACCATGGCGGCCAAAAGCGTTGAGCATGTGGTCGAAAAACAGCACGCCGGTCGAGATATCGCACACGCCGCTTCCGTCCAAGTCGAGCTTTACGACAATGTCGGTCTCGCCCGTCTTGCGGGTTACCTCGGCATAGCGGTCCATCTACATCTCCTCCTTCACCAGCGCGGCAAACGCAGCCAGCACCTCGTCGTTTTCCTGCGGGGTACCCACGGTAATGCGCAGGCAGTC
>OGXT01003664.1_pt1 | contig 10215 bp, 15 predicted proteins | sample 1576361 | NCBI WGS metagenome assembly OGXT01 (sample SAMEA3541514, study PRJEB24748) | human gut metagenome | biome: human gut; feature: human-associated habitat; material: faeces | place: China | collected 2012 | reverse complement strand
ATATCTTTAATTGAATCAATCATTTTAAGGGCTTCTTTTGGCTTTACCATTACATAATTTGGTATAATATATCCTGTATCTTCTCCCCATATCAATATTGTCCCCTCTGGAACCTCTGTAACTAATTTGCTTCTTTCCTCTGATTTAATACCATTATACTCACTTTTTTTCTTGCATATTGTTACTAGTTTGCATTTTTTTAGTATTTGATGTATTGTTTTGTCATCGTTATATGTTTCGAATTCAGTATCTTTATGTACTATAATACCTCCAAATGTTTTTATACTTGGTCTAATAATAAAATATTCTGGCTTTTCCATATTGCATTTCTCCTTTCGATTTAGGTTGCTGTTCCTAGAATTGAACTAGGGATAAAAATTTGTTAATCTTTTGCCTTTCCACTTGGCTAAACAGCAATATATAAGAGGGCAACAGCCCTCCTTTATTAATATATTGGGAATGCATGTATTTGTTCTGGTCTAACAATTTTAGCCCCAAACACATACAATCCTTTTAATGCATCTTGAAATGCATCTTGTGGTCTATATGCTTCTACTTTATCAATTTGTCCACAGAAAGCAATGGCTTTTGATGTTCTTAACATACAAATAGTACATTCCTTTCCGCTAACAGTTGCTTTTTGTAATAGATTTTCAATTGATATTAATGCATTTCCATATTTTCCAACAAATCCTTTCTTGATTAAATCACTATTGTTTGTGTCTAATTCGATTATTTCAGGTCTTAGGATTGTGTACCATTCTGGATTAACTTCTAAATAATACATATCAGAAACCTTACATTTATTTTCATATAAATTTTTAAATCCTGTTTCAATTAATGCAATACCTCCATCAGATACAGTAGAAATATCTGTAGGTGTAGCAACAGATATTTTTGTATCTGAATTTGTAACTTCTGTTGCTACTAGTTTTCCAACATATATATCACCTTCTTCTGATAGTCCTGCTGTTGCTTCTTGTGTAAGTGCCTCAATTAACCCTGGCACAGATTGTGCTTTATCAATATCTTCAATCTCGAAGTCGAAATATTTATATTGATCTAATTTTAAGATTTGTGAACTATCTGTACCAGCTTCTCTTGTTAGCTTTGTTCCTGGTACATAAGTTCTAATTGTTGGTCTAACAACTCCTAATATTTTTACTTCCTTAGCATTTTTACTGTCTTTTTCATATTCAAAATCGCAGTGATTTTTTAATGATGTGATAGCATCTAATGATTTTTGAATTTTCTTACTCCATACTGTTTGTTGAAAATTATTTATACTCATAATTATAACCTCCTATAATATAGGAAGTCTGAATTCTATTGCTCTCTATTTTTATACCACTCTGCCATACTGCGCTCGACAGCTGCCATAATTTGTGGGTCATCTAAATCTTTTTCCGACAATTGTTGAACTTCTTGTGGTGTATATATATCTTTATATTTAGTCTTAGGTTGAGCGTTTGTTTTCATACTTCCTATTTGTTCAATTTCGCCTTCAACCTGTGGTTTATATTTTAAATAAGTAAGATACTTATCCTTTTCTGACATCGATTTATCAAGGTATTTAGAAAACTCTTGATAATCTTTATCCTTTAAAGCATCTGAATTAATTCCAAGAGATGCCAGTTCTTTTTCGGATTCTAACTGTTGCCTCTTCTGGGCTAATTTCATAAATATCTTCTTTTCACGTTGTGTCATTCCCTCGACACCCTTTTGACTTAATCTATCAGTCTCTTCAACTATCTCATCGAATCCATAGTCTATTATTTTATTAGCTTCTTTCTCAGCTAGATAATCTAAATCTTCTTCTGATAGATTAGGTTGTTGTTGATTTGGAATTTTGTAACCTTTGCTTTCAAAAAAACTTTGCATTTTTTCTGTTGCCTCTTCCAAGTTTTCCGCATTAAATCCGAATTTGAGCATTTGCTCAGCTTTAGAATATTTCTCTTGATATGCTCTTTCAATCTTTGCCTTTTGTCGTTCTATTTTACGTGGTAAAATTTCATCAACTTTAGCATTAATCATTTTCTGCACATCTTCTTCTGTGTACATTTTAGGTTGCTCCTCGACTAATTCCTCTTCGTTGCCTGATTCATTATTGATATTTTCACCTGAGTTATTATCTTGCTCCTTTATGGATGTACTACTTCCATCAACTAATTCTTCTGTTGCTAGCTCATCAACATTTTCATCAACTTCTGTTGCAACATTTTCGTTATCAATAAACATATAAAATACCTCCTATTTTTTAAGTCATTGCTTGACTATATCCATAGCTTTTATCCTCATCAATGCTTGGAGCATATAAAACAAAACACTTGCAGTATTAGATATACAAACATCTAACTTACAAGTGTTAATTGTTATTTTTATTTTCTTTATTCTTCATAATTTCCTTCGCATACTCGACATTCCATTTCTTATTTTGATTATAACAATTATCGGATATTATTCTTTCTGCCAGTCCATTTTCAAGTTCATAATTTTTTACATTTCCATATGTTTGACTATTTTCAAGTTTTTTTAGCTCTTCTTTATATCCCATTTCTACATTCCTCCTTGATTTTTAATAGCATTATTTATTTGGTCTGCTTGTACATCTGCATCACTATTTAAAAATTGATCTGCATTTTGTTTCATAAGTTGTGCTGCATTATCTATCATTGCAATTTTCCTTTGCTCCTCTTCCATTAATTTAACTACTTTTTCAAGTTGCATTTTTGGCATCACTGCATCATCTGGTAATACTTCACATAAAATTTTTAGCTCTGACAATCTTTGTATATTAAAATAACCATTTGTTAACAGGTTTTCAATGGATTCTTCCTGTGCAAATTTATCAAATGCACCTTTCGGAGTAATATCTATTTTAACAGTAGCCTCAAGCTGATTCAAAACCGTCTGTGGGACATTTACAATTTCAATTTTTTCTGTTCCATCATCTGCTGATACTGCATTTTCAAGCTTTAGTCCATCTTTGCTATATGTAATAAACATATCCAAATATATTCTTACCAAATCTTCTAAAAATTTCTTTAGTCCTGATAATTGCTCTACCAGTGGTTGTTGTTGTGCCTGCTGTACAGCTAAAATTGCTCTTCCAGATGTTTTTGTCGGATCTACACCTCCCGTTGCAAATTCACTTGCCCCATTTAGCTCTCTCGTCACTGTGATTAATTCATTTTGTACTTTTTCAACATCTGGTGACATTTGAGCTGGTTGTATATTAGCAAAAGCATTAGATACATCATTTGTACCTACTCCTCCACTTACTTTGATTAGTCCTCCTACTTTTTCTATTTCCTCCGGATTCTCAATTAAATCAATATTTACTGCCTTTGTTGGATATGCTGTATGTTTTACGGTTACTAATCTACGCATAATCGTTTTATTAACCTCAATTTGATTTGGTATTAAAAATTCAACCTCTCCTTGCCCTCGTGCACTTCCTTCTTTGTGTTCCCATGGAAAATGTGCAACAGGATATAGACTTAATCCAGAATTCTTATCTGTTCGAAGTTCAACATATTTAGTAGCTTGACTAAAATATACCTTACCATTTTTTTTGTACATTTTTGTAATTACAGTACACATATCATCTTTTTCCTGTTTTGATGAATCTCCAGAATTATCAAATGTATCTTTATCGCCCACTATATATTGTAGTTTTTCCTCTGATAATCCATTTGCTTTTGCTTGCTCTTGTGCATTACTTACTGGAAGTCGTTTTTTTATTAGTATATATGGCTGTTCTTGTATTTCCTCATCATTTTCATTTCCATAAAATATATCAGTTTTTGCTATTCTCTCAGTTTTTGGTAATTGATTTTCTCTATCGTAATTAACATATGCCACCCCTTCACTTGTAATCGCCGCATCATTTGAGAAACGTCTTATTTTTGAATCCATACTGTCTTTCTCCCAAACTTTAGCTACCTTTTTATTTAACATTTCACATGTATTTTCTGCTGTTTCCCTAAACTCTTCATTTTCAAAATTTTGAGATGAAAAATTGGCAGCCCACAAATTTGCATTTATATTTGATACTTTAAATTTAACAATGGTTTTTATAAAATTTTCTTGTACTGGTTGAACACCTTTTATTATTAACCCCTCCCATTGGTCTCCATTATAAAATCTGTGGAATTTATCTACATCAGAAAACATATTTAATGTCCTACAGTAGTTTCTGCTCTTTTCAAAAAGTTGCCATATATCGGTTTCCTTTATTTCTTCAATATCCAATTGTTACAACTCCCTTCTAAAAAAAATCTTTTTGGTTAGTTCCATCTCCAACATAATTATCAATGTTTTCTAAATTCGTTTGATATTCACGCTCTGTTTTTTCAATTTTTTTCCTTCTTTCATCATCTCTTATTGAATCCTTAATAGAACTAATCGGATTAGGAATCTTAACTTCTTCATTTTTTTGAATTTTCTGTGTTACATTTACACCTAACAAAAACGCAAGTATCATAAATATCCCCACTAACAACACAATAAAACATTCCATTTCTACTATTCCTCCTCATCTATATCTAAAGTTTCAACGATTCCTTCAATGCTATCATCTTTTTCAATGCCATTATTTTCTTGCTCTTTAACGTCTATATTATCTTCTTTTTCACCTTCATTAACATTTTCATCAACAACCTTTTCTTCGTTAGAATTTTCAACATTATTTCTATATAATTCTATTAGCTCATCTTTCTTTAATTTTTCTGTTGCTTCTATACCACTTCTTTTTAATAGCTCTATAAGCTCTTTTTTTGTCATATCCTTTGTCTTCTTATCTTTTTCAATGCTATTATTTTCTTGCTCTTTAACGTCTGTTAATACTCCTAATTTTCTTAATTCATCATAATAATTTTCATACTTTGCTCTTCTTGTTCTTTTTTTCATTATAAAACCTCCTTATACTATATAATCTTTTTCGCCCCAATCGTAGTTTGGTCCTTTTTCATTCTTAAAATTAAACTCTGGATACTGATTTATAACCTTTTTCCTAAATATAACTTGATTTCTACATTCCCATGCTATTGCTAAAGCCATCATTAAATCGTCATGTCCTCCTTCTGGTGCTTCTATTCTTCCCTTTTCATTTCTTATTATTGTTAATAGCTCATTTAAAGTATCTAAATCATCGATTAGCTCACAATTTGTTCTTACTACTTCTATTAACTTTGACAAAATCGTTGGTCTTGTTATACTTGTTGTTCTAAAACCATATCTTTGTTCAACTTTTTTTGTGTATGTATCTATTTTTTCGGACACATACATATTTTTATATTTTAATCTTTGCAATTCCCTTATTGGAAAACTATCAAAGTTTGACTCAATTGCTAGCATAGCATTTTTATAATATTTACCTAAACAATACATCTGTCTTGTATATTCATCTGCATCGAATTGTTTTCTTAAAGTTGCCACCTGCTTTCCAGTTTTTGCATTTAAAACCTGTCCAATAAAATAGTCTGAGCCTTCTCCAGCAGTATCTCCTCCTACACAGTACTTAGTTACTTCTGGTGTATTTGGTAACTGATATATCTTTATAAATCCATCTCGTGTATTTAACCATCGTATGTTACTTATTTTATTTCCATCATAATCATAAATGAATTTACCAACCTTTAACGGTGTCTTGTAACCTAACTTGATTTTTAACTCAAGCTCCGCAATTCTTTTAATAATAACTTCTGTATCAAAAACATTTTTTCCAGAAAGTAAAAATGCTTCTTTTGGTGTGCAGGGATATTCTTGTTTTATTAAATCCTTATCAATATATTTTTGATATTTTTTATAGTACCAATATAATTGTTCATCTTCTAATTTAATCTCATTTTTGAGCCATCTTAATCTCTCAAAAATCCATTCTTTTTTTGTCTCTATTTTGTGCAAAAATTCCTTATGTATTTCTTCATTTTCAAATTTTGTTCTATATTCCTTTATTAGCCACCATTCGAAAAAACAATTTATGTGATTACCACTTGACCACATTTTTTCATAATCGTTGTATCCGTTTGCTGTACTTTCATAAATCTTTATACAATTTTTAGTAAAAGCCTCTCCAAGTCCAGCTTGTATCGGACTAATACCACATTTCCAGAATGCACATTCAGATCCATGAAAGAAATTTATTGTTTTACTTCTTCCCACTTGTTCTGTTGCTGTATCTACAGACCAACTCGAATTTAATTTAGAAAATAGCAACTGTTTTCTATTATTTAATTTTTCTGTTGGTTTTATAATGTCTGGTAATGCATTATATGGAAACTTTGCTTTGTTTTGAAAGATTGTTTCTGTATTGTCTGCTTTATCACTAAGTGTTAATCCCTGAAAATTATGTGTTAATAAATCATAGCTAAGTTGTATTGCTGTTATTAACGTTGTAAATCCTTGCTGACGCCCTTTTAGCACTAGAATGGATATATCTGTTATAACATTATGGTTATAATCATCTATTGCTTTATTTAATATTTTTATAAAAGTCTGCTGTACTTCATTTAAAAAAAATGGCATAGTATTTTGTTCTTTGTCTACAACTATAAACATTAGCTCAATGAGGAATTCTGGATGTTCTTGTAATTCCTCTAATAATTTACTATTTGTTATTAATTCCTGTGCAACTGCCTCTCTATATTCATTATCAATCTCAATGTTTTTGTTTTCATCCCATAATTCCTTTCTTCTTTTTATTAAATTTGATATTGTTAATGTCATTTAAGAAAGTCCTCTAACTTTTTATTAACATTAAGATTAACAGTATCTTGTGGTTTTTCTCCAATTGTGTTCTGAATTATTTCAAATGCCTTTGCATTTCCAGTACACGCAGATTGCCACAAGGATATTACTAAAGCCATTTTATTGGTAACATCTTTATTATCAATTCCTAAAGCATTTATTGCTTCAATTAGGTCTTTTTGCTTTACAGGTTGTGCCAAAAAGTTATTAAATAAATCATTAAACTTTTTTTGATCTTTTGCTTTTTTCGCCCTAGCTTTACCTCCGTTTGGAACGTATTTCTCTCTGTATGTTCTCTGCAAGTGTATTAAATGGTTTTAGATTTTCTTCATTTGCCATGTTGTTATCATCTCCTTGTTTCATATTATCTATATAAAATCAATTGCATACCATTTATTGTTTTACAATATAAAATAAAGAACACCTGTTAAGGTGCTCTTTAAACCACATGTTTTAGACACATATATTATTTATTATATATGCAATTATATTTATAACATAATTTCTATGTGCTTTGCAGTGCTTTTTTGTGCTTATTTTGTTTTTTTATTTTCCGCTTCTTTATTTTTTTCTTTTTAATAGCTATTTTGCAGATATCTAATTCATCAAATTTATTTAGCGCAATACCATTTACATGTCTTATATAATCATAGTGATAATTTTTTTCTGCCGCGATTGTGACTAAATTCTTTCCCTTTATATAATGTTCTATTAATACCATTTTGTATTGTCCATTTAATAAACTTAGTTGTTCTAATATTTTATTTCTTTTTCGTTGTAAATAGATTTCTCTTTTTAGCGCCTTTTGAACCTCATCTTCTAAAATCGCAATTTGCTCTGCCATCTTGTCTTTTACATTATTTCCTCCGTGTGGCATATCATTTATTGGTGCTGTTATTTTTGTTATATTTGCCCTAATTTCTTCTAAATGCTCTATTATTGTTTGTGAAGATTCTACATCTTTTTTATAGCTTTTTAAATCTTCTTTCGTCATTTAAAATTCCTCTCTTTCGTTTACTTAATAACTACTAACTTTATTCCTCTAAAATGTGTAATAAATCCATTTTTCTTTACAAATCTACTGTATTCTTGTTCACTAATACTCATTGCTTCTGGATAATCTCCTGTTATCTGTATTAGTGTATTTATCTTTTTTTCTAGCTCATCATTAATATTTTTCATTTGCTTTCTCCTAATAATTTATTTTGACTATATCTGATTGTAGCTCTTCTTTTAGTATGTCTTCCAATTCTTTATAATCCCCTACATTTGCATCCCTTATTATCATTCTTCCTAGCAACATTATTGCTGATTCCTTATCAAGCTCTATTACATACTTTTTCGTTTCATCATAATAACCGCAAAAGTTTAAATCTTTTAATATATCTCTATTACTCATTCGTACCTCCCGTTATTTTTTTATTTTATAATCCTAGATCTTCTAATGTGTATTCTTTGCCTAATTCCATGCCCTTGTATAAATTTGATTTAAATGCTGGTAATACTATTACCTCGTTTTCCCAGTATGGTATTAAAGATTTTATACTGATTTCAATTACTTTGTAGTAAATATCGTCTGCATGTTTTGAACTACTTTTTCTTATTAAATTTACTCTATCTCTAAATGGTTTTATAACATTGCTTAAATATTCTTTTTCCTCTGCGTCTAGGATTTCTTTTACTTCTTCTAAATCATGGACTGTAAAAAAATAAAAATATAACGAATCATTATTTTTAAAACTTACATAATAATTTGAATTTGTTGAACCATAACAATTTATGTCAGCATCTTCGTCAATATCTAATATTTTCCCAATATTTCCAGTTGCTTTTATCTTTACTCTTTGTCCTACCTTAAATTTATTCATATCTATTCCTCGCTTTCTTTTAATAAATCTTAGTGATAGTATTTTTTAATTGTTTATTTTCTTTTTTGTAGTTCTTTTCTACATTTCTTTTATATTCTTTTAACTCTTCATTTTCTTTTTCTAATTCTAATATTCTATTATGAGCACTTGCACTTACTTTTACTTCTAATAATTCTTCATTCTCTTTTTGTAGTTTTTCTATTAAATTTAATAATATCTCTAAATTTTCTTCTATTGGTTTATTTTTGTAATATAATCTACCAATAAAATCTTTATCTTTGTGATTATTCAATTCATATATTAAACATTTACTATCTTCAATAGCTTTCTTTTCTTCCTCAATCATTTTTATTTTTCACTTCCTTTTTCGTAGTTCTTTTCTTAATAACTAACTTTAATTATGTAACAATTAATTTCTGGTAGATACTCTATTTTTAAATTTAAATCTTGCATTTTTTCTATTCCGTATCTTTCTATGCGGATTCCACCTCTTAAACTACCAATCTGATTAGTTATTGCAAATTTAACTATATTTTCCAAGGTTTCCGTGTATTGATTATTTTCCATTCGTTTTTCTAATTCTATCTTTAACCAATTCGCCTTGTCCCTTATTCTACTATTGGATAATTTATAGGTTTGTAATTCATCTTGCAATTCTTCTATTTTCTTGTTTAATCTTTTTACTTTTTCTTTAACACTCATCTCTTTATTCTCCTTTTCATCTAATTAATTATTTTTTTAATAATTTTTCTAATAACTCAATTTGTATTTTACTTTTGAATTTCCATATTATATTCAAAAAATGTTTTCCACTTTTTAGAGCTAATATATTTGTTTCTATTTTTGATTTTGGTATGAAGTTTTTTTCTACTATTTCACATAATTCATCGTACATTTTGCAAGATAACATCTTTTCTCTTTCTATACTTTTATTTTCCGCTTCTAGTCTTTTAATTTCTTCTTTTAGTGTTTCTATATAAAAATCTTCTTTAGCTAACTGTTCATCTCTAATAATTATTTCATTTATTCCGAAAACATATTTTACATATTTTATTGCTTCATCGTCATTATTAAATCTTCCAAAATCGTACTCTTCATTTCGATACGCTTCAACATTTTCAGATCTTATCCCATGTAATATTTCTCCATTCAAAATTATTTTATGTGTAGCAGAAAAAGATTCAAAACTCGGTTCGTATGTGTAAGCCTCTACAACCAATACATTTTCTCCATCGGTTATGTATTTTTTCGTATTATTACCACTATTCCACGCATTACTTTCTAACTGTGTAAAAAGTTCTTCAAAATTAATATCATTTATTTTCATTCTAACTCCTCCTTATTTTTTCTTTATCTATCCTCCACAGCTTATTCTTAAAACTACAATACTTCCTATAAACCAACCTAAGGTTAGTGCTCCCAGCGCGATTGCTAACAATTCTAATATCAATTTGATCTTGTCCAAATTTATTACTCCTTCCTATTGTTATATTTTTCTTTTTTACTTACTATTAATCCTAAATCCTGTACTCCAAAACACTCATAAAATCCTGTAGTAATTTCTCTATAAAGGTAATTATACTTATTATATTTTTTT
>OGXT01003656.1_pt1 | contig 10225 bp, 4 predicted proteins | sample 1576361 | NCBI WGS metagenome assembly OGXT01 (sample SAMEA3541514, study PRJEB24748) | human gut metagenome | biome: human gut; feature: human-associated habitat; material: faeces | place: China | collected 2012 | reverse complement strand
GCAGCCGCCGGAGCGGTGCTTAAGCCGTCAGGCGGGAATTGTGCGGTGTTGCCCTTAGGCCTGCTGCAGCCTTACGGCTGCGGAATCTTTACCGCACAGCCTTGCCCTGACTGCCCCGCTTTGCCGGCGGGGTTGGGTCATGCCGCCCTGCTGCCGGCAAACATATCCTGTTTCCATATCTTAATATTTATCGCTGCGCCGTGCTTTCAAAACCTTCTGCCTATCAAATGACACTTGTTTTTCGCCGCGGCAGCGCGTATGATAAAGATAAGATCGCGGGCCTGCAACTGTATACAGCACATCTGACAGGGAGAAAACGCTATGTCTACACTGCAAGGCGAAAGCTTTTATTTCCACCACGGCTGGCACTTTTTGCGGGCAGATGCCTTCCCCATGGCAAAGGCCGTTGACGCCCACCGGGACGCTGAGGGGCACGCCTTTTACGAGGCCGGCTACCGGGAAACCGGCTGGCAGCCCGTCACGCTGCCCCACACCTTCAATGATGAGGATCTGTTCCGCGACCGCATTCAGGACGGCGGCAGCGGCCAGCGCCGCACGGCGGCCTTCTACCGCAACATCCTCACCATTCCGGCGCGGCACAAAAACCACAAGGTGCTGCTTGCGTTTGAGGGGCTGCGCCAGACCTGCTACCTCTATGTAAACGGTGCGCTGGCCGGCTACTATGAGGCCGGCGTTGCGCCGTTCGGCTTTGACATTACCCCCTATGTGCGGTACGATGCGCCGAACCTCATCGCCATTGCGACCGACAACACCGCCACCCGCAATGCGCCGTTCTGCGTTGCCGAGACCCCCAACAAGCCCGATGCTGTCCCCGGCAGCTATCTCTTTCCGCAGGAGCAGGCCGTCCCCGCCGACCGCGTGGGCGTCCCCTTTTTCTGGAACTGCAATGACTTCAATCCCTCGGTCGGCGGCATCACCCGCCCCGTGCAGGTGTTTTTCAAGCCCGATGTCTATCTGACGCTGCCGCTCTACTCCAATTTGCAGACCAAGGGCCTCTATGTCTACGGCCGGAATTTTGATCTGGACAACGCCACAGCGGATATTCGGGTCGAGGCCGAGATCCGCAACGAGGGCAAGGTCCCCGTTTCCGCCCAGCTGCGCATCACGCTGCGCCGCCCGGACGGCAGCGTTGCCGCCATCTTTGACGGTGCCCCGGCCACCGCAGCCCCCACGGGCCGCGCCGTCCCGCCACTGAGCATCACCCCGGCGGACGCCTATATCCCCGATGAGGCTGTGCCCGGGCATTACCGCCCTGTGGAGGACGAAAGCCTGCCCGCACCGACCGCTACAGATTCCATGTCGGTCACTGTGCTGCACGCCGGGGCCGATACCCTGCCGCTGCGCTTCTGGAGCATCGACGACCCCTACCTCTACACCGTGGAGGCCGAGCTGTTTGTAAACGGCGAAAAGACCGACGCCCAGCAGCTGACGACCGGCTTCCGCGCCGTAAGCTACGACAAAGACCGGGGCCTGCGCATCAACGGCGCGGTGCAGTGGCTGCGCGGCTACGCCCAGCGCGCCGCCAACGAGTGGGCGGCCATCGGCATTGCGCCCGAGTGGCTGCACGATGAGGACGCCGCCCTCATCCGCGAGAGCAACGCCAACCACATCCGCTTTATGCATGTGGCGGGCAGCCCCGCCGATGTCCGTGCGTTTGACCGCCGCGGCATCGTCTGCACCCAGCCTGCCGGTGACAAGGAGAAGGAGAGCTTCGGCCGCCAGTGGGACCAGCGCGTAGAGCTGATGCGCGATGTCATCATCGCCTTCCGCAACCACCCGTCCATTCTGTTCTGGGAGGCCGGCAACAACTCGATCTCCCGCGAGCACATGCGGGAGATGCGGCTGCTCAAGCAACGGCTGGACCCCCACGGCGGGCGTTTTATGGGCTGCCGCACCCTGAACACCGAGGAGGTCGTCAACGAGAGCGAGTATGTCGGCACGATGCTGAACCGCCACGCCGCCCGCTTTTTGTCGCAGCACGGCCCCGTCACCGAGACCGAGTACAGCCGCGAGGAGGCCCCCCGCCGCATCTGGGACGACTTCACCCCGCCGGATTTCGACTACCGCAACCGCTGGGTCGGTAAGGGCGGTAAAAAAGCTGTTGGGTACGACTTCTACGATCTGACCAGTGAAGATCTCGCGCTTGAAAACGCGCGCGGCTACGCCGAGTTTTTCAACGATCGGATGGGCGGTGCCTCCGGCAAGAACTACTACAGCGCCTGTGCGGCGCTCTGCTGGACAGACTCTGCCCAGCATGGCCGCCAGTCCTACAGCGAAAACGCCCGCATGAGCGGCCGCGTCGATCCCTGCCGGACCAAAAAGCAGAGCTTTGACTGCTTCCGCGTTATGCAGAGCGAGGCCCCCGCCGTCAAGATCATCGGCCACTGGAATTACCCCGCCCCCACCGCTGCCAACTATCGCTATGAAGAAAAGCGCTTTAACGGCACCTATTGGGAGGGCACCGGCGTCTGGCACACCCGCGACCCGCACCATAAGACGGTGTATGTGGTGGCAAGCTACCCTGTTGCCGCGGTCGAGCTGCTCGTCAACGGGCGCAGCGTTGGGCGGTGCGACAAGCCGCAGAACACCTTTGTGTTCGCCTTCCCCGGCATGGATGTGACCCAGTCCGGCTGGGTCGAGGCCGTGGGCTACGGCTATGACGGCACGCCCGCCGCGTCCGACCGGCTGGAAACCGCCGACAGCCCCGCCGCCCTGCAGCTGACGCTGCACACCGCACCGGGCGGCCTTGCCGCCGACGGAGCCGACATCGCCTATGTCGATATTGCCGTGCAGGACAGCGCCGGGCGGGTCTGCCCGCTCTGCGATGCGCGCATCGACTTCACATTGGACGGCCCCGCGCAGTTTTTGGGCGGCTACAACAGCGGCCGCTTTGCGGGCTACGGCCATGACGACAGCGTCATCCACCAAAACCATGTCTATGCTGAGTGCGGCACCAACCGCGTATTTCTGCGCGCGGGCATAGCGCCCGGCACCATCCGCCTGACCGCCGTGATGGGCAGCCTCCGCAATGTCATCACGCTGCAGAGCAAGCCCGCCGACCTCTCACCGCTGACAGCCGCACCGCTGCCCTGCCGCCTGCCGGACTATGCCGCCTGTGCGCCGCAGCGCCGCGATGCGTTCGTCCCCATCCCGCAGGCCGATGCAGCAAAATACCAGCCGGAGGACAAGTGCTACACCAAGATCCTCGTCAACGGGCAGGAGCCTGACACCCGCGGCGTGCGCAGCGTCAACGAGAACGGCCGCGTCTGGGGCGCGGTGCTCTGCATTTTGGAGCGGCTGCAGACGGTCATCCCCGATGCCTTCCGCTATGATTGGAACGCCGCCGGGGGCTGCCTGACGCTGCACAGCGGCGGGCACACCGTGACAGCGCAGGTCGGCGTCACCCACCTGCTGGTTGACGGCAAGGAAAACCTGATGGACGGCCAGCCCTATCTGACCGCCGAGGGCGCGCTGGTCATGGAGGTCAACGCCCTGATCCCCCACATCACCGGCACCCGCACCCAGTACGATGACAAGGTCAATGTACTGCGCATAGAAACCGAATAACAGCAAAGACCGCACCCGAAACGCATCGGGTGCGGTCTTTGCTGTCGGTGAGGGAAATCCCCCTTACTTCTTCTCGTTCTGGTAATCCTTGCGGTATTTGCCGGGGGTCATGCCGACCTTTTTGCTGAAAAACCGGATAAAATTCTGCACATTGGAATAGTTCAGCGTCTCGGCGATCTGCACGACCGTCATGTCGCTGGTCAACAGCAGTTCCTTGGCCATCTCCAGCTTTTCATTGTTGGCCAGATCGCTGAAGCTGGTATCCTTCTCGGTGCGCAGCACCTTCCAGATATAACTCGGGTTATAGTTCAGCCGGTCGGCGCACTCGTTCAGCGTAATGTCGCCGCGCGTCTGCTTGATCAGCGCCAGCACATTCTTGACCAGCTCGCTGGAGCTGCTCTGGCGGAACTCGGTCAGCAGGTCCATAACAGGCACGGCCACCTCGTCCATTAGGAAATTCTGCATCTGGTCGGCGGTGTAGATCTTGCCGATCGTCTCAAACAGGTTGGCCTGCCGGTCGGCCAGCACCTGGTTGACCGAAAGCCCGGCGTTTTCCGCCACGGCCAGCATGGCCGCCACCAGCCGCTGGATGTAAAACTGCCGCTCATAGCCGCGAATGTCCTTTTCCAGCATTTTGGTGGTAAAGCGCTCCAGCAGGTGGCGCACCTCCTTGGTCTTGCAGGCGGTTACAGCGGCCGTGATCTCATGCTCCAGCAGCGTATCATAGCCGTTGCGGGCGCACTGCTCATCGGGCGGCTGGTAGTACAGCATCTGCCCGCTTGCCTCGGGGGCATCGGCCTCCGGCAGGCGCAGGGCCTCCCATGCCTCCTGCGCGGCCAGCTGCATGTGGTGCAGCTTGTGGAAGGGGCGGCTGACGCCCGCGCGGCAGCTGACCCCCAGCGCGGTGCGGATGCTGCGCGCCGCTGCCGTATATACCACGCGGCAGGCCTCGTTCAGAGCAGCCTCCTCGCCGCCCACGACCAGCAGCAGGGTAAAGTTCAGCATTACGGGCTGGAACGCGCAGCGGCGCAGCAGCTCGGTGGGCATCGTCTGTATGGCGGTCAGCAGCATCGTCTCCCGTACCGGGCCGGAGGTGCCCGCCGGGGTATCCAGCGCCAGCGCGATCAGCCGATACGCGGGGCAGACTGCCAGCCCCAGCTCCTGCATCGTGTGGCCGGCGGCCTCATCGGTGACCTCGCTGCGGATCAGATTTTCCACAAAGCTCTGCTGCAGGCGGCGGTTTTGCTGCTGCATCAGGCTTTGCATCGCCTGCTTGTCCCTGGCCACCTGCTTGACACCGGCGGCCAGATAGGCAAACTCCTCCTCATCGCTGCCGGGCTGGCCGAACACACCGCTGGCCGCGTGCATCAGATCATCCACAGGGGCGTACAGCACACTGGTCGATCGGCGGCAGATCAGCAGCACCGCCACCAGTCCCCCGGCCAGCACAAAAGCGATCAGAATCACCATGCCGGCGGTAGCCGCCAGCGTGCGCTGCGGCAGCGCCGCATAGTAGGTCAGCCCGTTCACGCCCATCTTGCCGCTGTTCAGCCGCCAGCCGTCCTGCACACAGCCGCCCTCGGCAGGGGTGTCGGCGTCCAGCAGGGCGGTCAGCGCGTCAGAGGTGCTCAGCACGGTCTTGCCGGTGAAATCCCGCGCGGCAATGCTGTAGCCGCCGGTCTGCCAGCTCTCGGTCATCTCATACAGCGGCGAAAGATCCAGCTTGACGATCAGCACCGCATAACTGCCCGTACGGTAGGAGCTGCTGCGCAGCACGAGCAGCTCGCCGGTCAGATCCACCGTGTTCAGCGGTGTGTCCGCCCGCGCGGGGGTGGGCTGGTCGGTACGGTTGGCCCACATCATGGCGGCGTGCTGCTCCGCCCACTCGCCCAGCAGGTGGGCGACCTCATCCCGGTTGGCGGCATCAGCCAGCCGGTACATGCCGTTGTTGCTTAAAATCCACCCATTGCGCAGGTTGATGTAGGTATACCCCTCGACATATTTGTCCACGAGATTACCGCCGCGCATGGCGGTTTGCATATCGCGCACAAGGGTGTACTCACTGTACGGCGGCACAGTTTTTTCGCACAGGGTCTGGTAATTGTCCACGCTGACGACCGCGCTGTAGTAGGCACGCAGGTTGCTCAGCGCAATTTCCATCTGCGCCTCGACATTCTTCCGCGCCGAGGCCAGCAGGGCATCGCTGCGCGTGACGGTCTGCCGGTAGTACACCACGCTGGACAGCACGCCCAGCAGCAGCAGCGGGGCGGTGACAAGGGTCACGAGATAGACAAAAATACGGTTCTGATAAGCAGAGTATCTGCGTTTGACGCGCGTGCTGTTCTGTCTTGTCAGCGGCTGCCGCATACAAATTTTACTTCCTTTTTACTGAATTTGATTTTAACGATAGCACATTTTGCACCGCAGTGGCAAGTCCTTTTGCGGCAAATCTTGCTGTCAATGTTACCGATTTTGTCCATCTTTGTTTGTGGAACCTGCACAAAGCAGCGGGAAATCACGCCCTCCCGCCGCCGCAAAGGGCGTGATTGTTTTTTACACCGCACCGCAAAAATTGATCGCTTCATCGTTTATATCTATCCAAAAATCAAAGGATAATGATTGTTGCAGCCGGCGCGGTTTCCTCGTACAATATAGATAAGAAAATCTGTCATACTGGGAGGTAGGGCTATGCCGGCTTACCGAAAATCCGCACAAGTTGATATGACCCACGGCTCAGTGCTGGGGCGCGCGGCGCTGTTTGCGCTGCCCATCTGCGCCGGCAATATTCTGCAGCTTTTGTACAGCACGGTGGACACGCTGGTCATCGGCAATTTCTGCGACACTACGGCGCTGGCATCGGTGGCGACCAGCTCCCAGCCGCTCGAAATTCTGCTCTGTGTCTTTGTGGGTATCGGCTCGGGCATCTCCATCCTCGTATCGCAGGCGGTCGGCCGCGGCGACCGCGACCAGCTGCAAAAGCTTGTGCGCACCTCGGTCTGGCTGCTGTTTGCAGCATCGCTGCCGCTGACCGTCATCGGGTTTCTGCTGGGGCCGTGGATGCTGCGGCTGATGCAGGTCCCGGCGGACGCCATGCCGGGGGCGGTGCTGTATCTGCGCATCACGATGCTGGGGATTCTGGGCAACATGGGCTATAACTTCAACGCCGGTCTTTTGCGCGGCATAGGCAACAGCTCGTCCTCGTTGCTGCTGCTGTTTATCAGCTGCGCCGCCAACATCGTACTGGATCTTGTGCTTACCGGCGCGCTCGGCCTTGGCATAGGCGGCGTGGCGGCAGCCACGGCGATTGCACTGTTTTTGTCGTGGATATGCAGCATTTTTTACATTCGCCGCCGCCACACAGAGCTTGCGCTGCCTGTTTTGCCCTGCGGCTTTGATGCCGGCACCCTGCGTCAGATCGTGCGCATCGGTCTGCCGCTGGGGCTGAACTCAGCGCTCTACTCCATCGGTCATGTCTTTTTACAGGCGCTGTACAACCTGCAGGGGTCGGTTTTTGTGGCAGGCTGCTCGGTGGCGGGCAAGGTCGGCGGGCTGGCCAACATCACGGTCACCTCGCTGTCGCAGGCAACCTCGGTGTTTGCGGGGCAAAATCTCGGCGCTCAGGACTACCGCCGCCTGCGCAAGGGCGGGTGGATGATTCCGGCGGCATCGGGGCTGCTTTCGTTGGCGGGCGGGCTGCTTATGGCAGCGTGCTGCCGCCCGCTGCTGCTGCTTTTTACGCAGGATGAAGCCGTACTAACCTTTGCTGTGCGGTACATCCGCGTTGTGCTGCCGTTCCAGTGGTGCTATGCAGCCTTCAACGCTATTATGAGCTTTGCCAACGGCATGGGCGAGATCCGCTATTCTACCATCGTCAACATCATTCTGCTGTGGGGTGTGCGTATCCCGGCGTCCTACCTGCTGGCGTGGCTGGGCTACGGCGGCTACGCCATGGCAGGTGTTTCGCTCAGCTTTGTTGTCGGGCTGCTGGCGATGCTGTTCTACTATAAATCCCACGCATGGGCGGACATCTGCGCCCGCGCCGAAGCACAGGAGGCCGCATAATGGAATTTCTTGACCAACTGCAAAACCCGCCGAGAGAATTTACCGCCATCCCGTTTTGGTTTTTGAACGGCGATCTGACCGCTGAGGAGCTGCGCCGCCAGCTGGCGGACTTTGCCGCCCACGGCATTTACGGCGTGGTGCTGCACCCGCGTATGGGGCTTAGCCCCGACATCACCTATCTGGGTGAACGCTACTTTGCCCATATCCGCACGGCTGTCGAAGCCGCCGCCGCGCTGGATATGAAAATCGTTTTGTACGATGAAGGGATGTACCCCTCCGGCTCGGCCTGCGGCCTTGTGGTGAAAGACCACCCCGAACTGGCCAGCGAGGGCATCACGCTGACCCAAACCGTTTTGCCGGGGGACGAGCTGCTGGCGCAGACGGAAAGCGGCGCGCTGGTCGTGCGCAAAAGCGGCGGCACGATGCGCGGGCTGCACTGGGGCGAGGATGACGGCGAGGCAAACGCCCCCAAAACCGCTGATATTCTGAACCCTGCAGCCGTCAGCCGCTTTATTGAACTGACCCATGAAGCCTACTATCGGGAACTGAAAGAGTATTTCGGAGCTGCGATCATCGGCTTTTTCACCGATGAACCGAGCATTTTGGGGCGCAATGTCAGCGGTATGCTCCCGTGGACGCACGGCTTTGCCGAGATTTTCCGCCGTGCGGGCGGCAATGCCGCCAACCTCGCCGCCCTGTTTAACGGCAGGGAAAACGACGACACAAGGCTATATCACAAGCTGCTTTTGCAGCGCGAGGGCGAGGTCTACTACGGCACACTCTCCCGCTGGTGCAAGGCGCACGGCATCGGTCTGATGGGGCACCCCCACCAGAGCGATGATATAGAAGTAGAAAAATACTTTGCCGTTCCGGGGCAGGATCTGGTGCTGCGCTGGCTCGCCCCCGAAAAGGACGGCTTGGCGGGCATCGACTCCACGATGGCCAAGTGCAGCGCCGACGCCGCCCGGCTGATGCACCGCCGCCGCAACTCCAACGAGTGCTTTGGCGCCTGCAACAAGGACGACAACCCGTGGCAGCTTTCGGGCGGGGACATCAAATGGTACACCGACTGGCTGGCGGTGCGCGGGGTCAACCTGTTTATCCCGCACGCCTTTTATTACAGCATCTGCGGCAAGCGCAAGGACGAGCGCCCGCCCGATGTCGGCCCCCACAGCATCTGGTGGGCGCATTACGAGGCGTGGAGCACCTACTGGCGGCGGCTGTCCTGGCTGATGACCGACATCGACCTGCATGCGGAGACTGCCGTGCTTTGCCGCAACCGCGACCTATGCCCTGACACCGTGCGCCCGCTGTTTGAGCGGCAGATCGGCTTTCAGTACATTCCCGAAAGCTGCTTTCCCGCCTGCACGGTCGAGGACGGCGCGCTTTGCTTACACGGGCACCGCTACACCGCCGTGCTGGGGGACAAGGCACTGTTCCCGGACGCCGCACATCCGGAGGTTTCGGCGCTCGAGCCGGACTGCCGCTGCGACCCGCCGCAGCCCATGCTGCGCTGCGCCTATTTTAATAAGGAAGGGCGCGCCTGCTGGCTGCTTGTCAACGAGGGCAACACCCCCATCAAGACCCGGCTGACCCTGCCGGTGGATGCTCCGCTTTGCCGGTACGATCTGTGGAGCGGCCAGCCCTGCGCCTGCCCGGCCGAGCGTACCGCCAAGGGTGCCTGCCTGCCGCCGGAATTCGGCGCAGACGATCCCCGTCGCCATCGCCACATTGAGCGATTCCGAACCCCGCCGGTCGGCCGGGTAAGGCGGGATGAACAATTTGCGGGTGACGGTCGCGGCCGCGGCGTCCGAAATGCCGCGCCCCTCGTTGCCCATGACGACGATCCCCGCCTCCGGGAGCGATGCCCCGTAGATGTTCTCCCCCTCCAGGAAAGTCCCGCACACCGGCAGCCCGGCGTCCGCGGCTCGGCGCAGGAACCCTCCCAGGTCGGTGTAGTGCACCCTCACGCGGAGTATGGCGCCCATCGTGGCCTGCACGACCTTGGGGTTGAAACAGTCGGCCGTCGCCTCGGAGCAGACCACGTCGCCGATGCCGAACCAGTCGGCCAGCCGGACGATCGTCCCCAGATTGCCCGGGTTCTGCACGTCGTCGAGCGCCAGCACCAGCGATCGGCGCAGCTTTGCGGGATCGAGTCTGCGGCGGGGGATCTCGACGAGGGCCAGCGAGTCGGAAGGGGTTTTCAGCAGCGAGAGCCGTTCCATCTCTTTCGGCGAGACCGTCGTGACGTCCTCGCCTGCGAAAATGCCGTCGAGCGCATAGATGCGGCGGATGCGGAGCGTCGAGGCGCGCAGTTCGCCGATGAGTTTCCCGCCTTCGGCGACGAAAAGCCCCTCGTCGGTGCGGGCGCGTTTGTCCGCCAGCGAGCGGACGAGTCGGATGTCGGCTTTGGTCAGCATCTGAAAGGTCGTTTTTCGATCGTGAAGGTGCGCCCCTCCTCGGCCAGATCGCTTGCGGGGAAGAGCGTCCGCGCCTCGTCGAGCAGCGGAGCGAGCTCCTTGTAGCGCGACGAGAAGTGGCCGATCACGAGCCGTCCGGCCCCGGCGCGGAGGGC
>OGXT01003650.1_pt1 | contig 10239 bp, 5 predicted proteins | sample 1576361 | NCBI WGS metagenome assembly OGXT01 (sample SAMEA3541514, study PRJEB24748) | human gut metagenome | biome: human gut; feature: human-associated habitat; material: faeces | place: China | collected 2012 | reverse complement strand
TTCAGATCCAGCGAGATGGATACCCATACGATCGGTTTACCGGACAAGCGTTTTTCTAAATCCCGGATATAGGGAATCTCGCCAATACAGGGATTGCAGCCGGTGGACCACATATCTATAAAGACATATTTACCTTTGAAATCCGCCAATGAAACGGTTTTCCCCTGGGCATCTTCGAATGTGTAGTGACTCAGGTCGGTTCCCGGCATCGCATCCGCAAACGACTTGCGGGCTTCTGCGATACGGACCGGCGTTTCGTTCAGTGTTTCCAGGTTTTCCGCCTTTTTCACCAAGGAACGGATATTTGCAATCCGGTTTTCAATATCGTACAGATAACCGCGCAGAACGTCCCAGTATATCGCTTCCATAACATAGGATTCGCGTAATTCCTCGTTATCGATACCGTGGGCCAGATCCGCCAGCCATGACCTCTCGTTTTGTATCCGGATTTGTCCGGCATCCAGTTTGGCATACAGCCACTCCTGCAGCAGATCGAACCATTGGGGATGATGGACGAGTTCCGGCAGCAGATCGAGATCCAGGATAGCATCGGAATAGCCTTTCCTGACATCCGGCCGTTTGTGCGCTTTGCCGAATACTTTGGCCGAAATGATGCTGCCGTACATCTTTTGCAGGAAATCGCCCTGCCAGTAGCCCACGCACAAAGCCTTTTCGTCCGGTGACAATGCCGACAGTCCGATTGTCCGGGCAATTTCGTCGTACTGTTTTCTCAACCGTTGTCCGCGGGAGCGGTCGAATACCTCGTTACGGGAGGGAATAAAAGTCCTGGCATATTTTTCAATCAGTACTGCCATCAGGTTGTTCATATCGGCATGGTCCCCGGAAAAACGGGACGGCACCTGCTCATCATATCCGACCTGTGCTCCAGGCGTAAGCCACAAGTAATAGTATGTCATGCCGTGGCTCAGAGCATAATATGCCGACGTTTCTATCCAGGCCGGCATCGTAAAGGCATGGTCCGTAACAGCAGCCGATGCCATTTGGACGGTCCAGCCTCCCGGTTTGGAAAGACTCATCCAGCTTTCTGCATCCTTTATGCGTCCGGAGATAACCGTCTTGCTGGCATCATAGGCATCCAACAATTCCGTCAGCTGTTGCTTAAGCACCGGATCGGAAGGACGACGCGCCTTACTGATCACAACGTTACCCTGCGGATCAACTAACAGGAAGCGTGGAATGCTTCTTATGCCGTAACGTTCGAAGAACTTGTGGTTGAACGCATCAGGAGCCATCACGCCATGTTCCTCCAATCCTGATTCTTCCAGCATCTTCTTCCAGGTTTCCCTGGCTTCCGGCTTGTCGGCCGAGATGGACAGGAAAGCGATATCCCGTCCCTCCAGTTCCCGTATCAGCTGTTTGAGATAAGGTATTTGTGCCTTACAGGGACCGCACCAGGTGGCCCATACATCTATCAGCAGGTATTTTCCCTTGAACATCGAGGGATTGACCTGCTTGCCGTCAATGTCTCCGAAATTGAAATAGGCAACGGCTTTCCCTTCCGGTTTTTGAGAATCCGCCTGCCAGGCCCGGTATTGCTCCAGACATTTTTCCCAAATCTTCTTTCCTTTTTCCGACACAACCAAATCCCGTACGGATTCAAGAATGGCTTCACCCTGATAGAGATATCCGTAGTCGAAATCACTTTGCAGGGTGTTGAGCACGTACAATTCGCGCAATGAAGGATTGGCAATTCGCCCGGCCCGCCTGCGCAGGAAATCGATCGACGTGTAGTCGAACAGATGCAGCTTGTCTGCTATGTCAAAATAAATGCGTAACACATTATCGCGTCCGGGATAATCCATGAATCCCGGATGTTCAAACCGTTCGTTCCGCACGAACTCCAGCGTCTCTCCGGGAATCTCCACCTGCATCTGTGCCATCTGGAAATTCAGACATTGCAGTTCAAGCCAGTTGTAATGGATTCGTTCGCGCTGTTCCGCAACAAAAGCCTCATCCCGCAATTTTGCAGTCGTCAACTGATCATGCGCCCGGCGTTCCCAGGATTCCGTCCATTTCCGATATTCCGGCCGGTACAGCCCGGAAGGCTCCGGCCATACCTTCTGTTCTCGGGGAATTTCGGAAAACATCATCTCAACGGTACCCGTCAGATAATTCGGTTTTTCCAACCAGAACTTTTGTGTCCAGTCATACAGATAGGAATTCGTTTTCTTCTCGTCACCGGAGAATTTCCAATGTTCCGCGCTGACATTCACCGAAACGGTTTCTCCCGGTTGCAACCGGATCCATGAACTCCGTCCGTCAGCAATCAGCCAAAGCAAATCCCGGCACTCCTCCTCCGGCACATTGACCACTAGTCCCTTGCCTTTTACTTCGGCCTGGAAAGAGGCACGTCCCCGTCCCCGCAGACTGTTATACACAACGGCTTTTTCAGCCCCTCTGACCACAATTGTGCCCGCTTCAGCCCATACCTCAGTACAAGCCGCAAAGAACATGGCAACCCATAAAATGCTTTTCCGTATCATATCTTTCGTCTGCTATTTTTTCAGTTCAGTTTCCAGCATCCTCTTCAATTCCGGCGAAGAAGGCCGCGGAGCATCCACCGACACGATATTCCCCTGTTTATCGAAGACCATAAAACGTGGGATACCATTGATCTTATAATCTTTTGTGATCTTGCTCCAGCCGCCAGCCAGTAGTTGTACCCCCTTCAAGTCTTCCTTTTCGATAAAATCCAGCCATTTTTGTTTGTCCTTGCTCTCATCTACAGACACTCCAAGGAAAACAATATCCTCGCCATGCAGTTCTTCCTCCAGTTTCTTCAGATAAGGGATCTGTTGACGGCATGGACCGCACCACGTGGCCCATACGTCGACCAATACGACTTTACCCTTGAAATCCGACAGCGATACCATTTTCCCCCCGGTATCCGGATAGGTAAAGTCGGCAGCCCGACCGCCGGGTTTGGTGTCGTACAGTTTGGTACCGACTGCTTCCGCCCGCTCTTTCAGCGAGGGTGTGACCAGATATTTACCGTATTGTTCCATGGCACTCAGATACTGGCCATAGGACTTGAAATTGCGGAACACGGAACTGATCAGATACTCCCCTTTCAACCGGTTATCCGGCAAATAAGAAAGACTGTTTTCCGTATATTGGGCATCACCGTATTTCAGGTCGTTTTCTTCTTGCGCGAAGGACACGTAGCTGCTGAGCATCCGCACTCCATCGGGGAATTGCAACACTCCGTCGTCCGTAAATTTATCCTCCGACACGATGTGCCGGTAGTAGTCCGGACGCATCGACTTTTCCGGATGTTTGGTCCGGGGCGTATAGAGGAAAATGACTGCATAGTAGTCGGTGGCATAATTTACGTATTCCGCCAACAGGGCGTCGAAAGCCTTATTCCCGCTTTTCAGCCGGTTTTTCAGTTCATCCAGACCTGCAACGTAAGCCTCGAATTCCGGAAAGAAATCCTCGTAATTGCTCAGGGTACGTTCGAAAAATACGGATTTCAGCCGGATGTCGGCAGCATAATCTGCCCACAGGTACAAGGCTTTGTTCTCTTTTGTGTTCTTGCCGTTCAATCCGGCCCTTGTTTCTAACAGGTCAATATTGACCTCCTCGCCTCCTTTCAGATAGACAGGAAAATTCAGGCGTTCCTCGCCGATAGAATAAAAGCCTGGTTCCGGATTCAGCAAAAAGCCGTAGCTACCGTCCGCACCGACCCGGGAGGTGGCATAAACCTGCGGACTGCCGTCAACTGTCTTGTACAAAGTGACTTCTTTCAGTCCGGCCCCTTTCACAAACCCTTTGATGGTTGAATATTCCTGTGCACAGCCGGGTAAAGCCAGGCACAGAAGCAATATAAACAGATAATTTTTCATAGAATATGGATTAATAAAGCGTTGTTTTTGTCATTCCATTGATATAAATCATAGCACCGACCCTTCCTTCCCCTTCTAAAATTTCAGGGTCATTCCGTAAGTTACCTGCTTGAATATCGTACAGGTAGACCTTATACCGGCTACCATCAAAAGTCGCTACCGCCAGTTTGTTGACTTTCCCATCGGAAGTCTTGAGATGACGCATGTAAGTGACCGTCTCCCCCGATGGAAGCGTTCTTTGATTCTTTTCCACATAGTTGGCATCGATGTTGCAGGACCGGATTTCATGTTCCTTCGAGAAGTAGATGATATTGTTGTTCTGGCTACTGGCCCAAAAGTCAGCCTGCAACAAACCTTTGGTACCATCGTCGATCAGGGTGTCGCATTTTTTGGCCGGATTGTTGTATGGGGTATAGGCATTGTTGACTTCCAGGCTGTACATCAGACAGGTATCTGTCTGTCTTTTTTTCAGGAGAGCCCAACCGGAAGGATAAATGCCGGGACCAATATACAGCAGGTCGGCATTCAGGTTGTTGACCTTGGGATAAGCGACTGAATCGACCGCACCTTTTTCGTTGAAGTTTACGACTTTACTGCTCATAGCATTTAGCGCGACGAACGAGCTTGACACTTTGTCGAAGCAAAGCGGCTGGCGGACACCATATGTCCAACCCGGATACAAATCGTAGTCACCGGGCAGAGCTGCACCAAACCGCCCGCTGTTGGAGCTCATGTTGTAGATGTAATGCCCTTTGCCGTCGTTTATCAGGTACAGCTCGGAGCTCTGCGAACAAACATTCTGGAAGTTGGCAACGGTCGGACGTTCGTAAAACAGATCTTCGATGTCACGGATGATTTTTCCGTTCGATGTTCTGATCACGATGGCATCCTCTTTAGACAGGGCAAAAATGCTGTTCGTATTGACATAGCGTTCGTTGACTTCGTCCCATGCTTTGTAGTTGTATGAAAATTCGATGGCACGGGCCTCTCCCTGCAGATTCCGTCCGTCATTGTTCGAAGCGATGATGCTTTCTATCTTCCCTTTCTCTGTAGAAAACAAATCGAGATCCGTATAACCGTCTTTCTCCCGAAGTACATACCAACCTTCAGCCAAAGCTGTTGTAACAGTCAGCGGCCTTTCCTCGATCCGGGTAATGCCCGTACCCCGTTCCGTCGCCATGCAGACAATCTGATACGAGCCGGGATCCAATGTCATCGGGTAGACCAGTTCCCGGGTCGTGGCAATAGTATCCAGTTTCGGCGCATAGCCCTGCACATTAGTCTGGTATACACACCAGTGAAAATCATATTCGGCATTGACCGGACTCACTTCCGGCGAAATACGCAGCGTATCGACCAAAGCATACAGCGTATAGCTCTCTTTCAGACTGTCGATGGTGATTTCGAAAGTCTCCGTGTAATCATAGTTGCCTTTGTCCTCATAACAGCCGCAAAGACCGGAAAAGAACAGCAAAAAACCGATAATGTATAACTGTTTCATCATTTAACGTATTAAGGATTTAATTAGGAAATGTCACTAACGCACTGTTCGGATTGTCCGGATCTTCCCGCATCGGGGCCAGCCCTTGGGCTATGTTGCCGGGGTCGCTGTTATAAGCGTCCAAAGCATCTCTCAACTTGTCTTTCGTATAGGATAATTCACCGTAGTCTGCAGCCAACCTGTTCCACCAGGCATCGTCGATTTCCGTTTGCATCACTTCGATCATAAACTCATGCTTCCGGGTACTGTAAGTACCAAAATAATAACGCTCCACCGAACTGTTCCAGAAACCAGGTTTACTGAGTCTGTCCGAGAAGATAATCGTCCCTGACAGTTCCGTGTTTTCTCCCAGCAGGAAGTCTTCGGTAACTTTCAACCGGAGGCACAAGCGGTATTCGTCTTTTTGCAAGGTGGTGTCCCGAAGCAGGATGACCGGTATCTCCGCTGTTACGGCATTGGGCTGGATGACCAACAGGGGAAGCATTTCCGGATCATCCATCGGCACATAATGCACGCCCGGCACTGCTTTATTGGGCTTTTCCGTCAGAACGGAGTCGATGAGATTACCTTTTTCGTCATACTTGTATTCAACGTCGTATTCGCTGATCTGTTCCATAGCAATATGACGCACCCGGTCTTCCGGATCGCCGATTGTATTGACTGTCAGATAAACCGTATCGCGATTGATTGAAGCATCCGTATAGTAAAAACTGGTGCGGATTTCATCCTCTTCGTCCATCTGTACGCGGGCAATGTCGTTGAACAACAGATATTCCGCCTCCTGGCAACCTGTCAGCCAGCTTGCTGACAGGAATATGGCTGTATAAATAATTCTTTTCATGTTTCCTGATGTTTAGTTTCCATAATTAATTTCAGTCAAAGGCAGGGGTACGACATAACTTTCCTCGTTTCCCGGGAATTCCGCCCAAAGGATATCTTCCACCGCCAGCCGCTTGAATGCGTAGAATGCCTGACCTTCGGCATAGAACTCCTTGTTGTACTCCTTGATTAATGTTTCTTCCAGCCGGGCTTCGTCTTGCAGGGTTACCAACTCAATATCCCGGGAGAGACAAAACTCCTCGTATAATCGGTTGGCCTCGCTCAGTGTGCCGCATTCCATAGCGATGAAATACATCTCGACCAGACGAATCAACGGGAGCTGATTGATTTCACTGCCTTCCTTTTGTATGAATTTCACGGTGGAATTGGCAACGCTCCCATTACCTGCAGTGTATTCTTTCCACAATGATATGAATCGGATATCGGTCGTTCCCGACGGAAATAAATCCGGCGAAAGAACGTTTCTGGCTTTCGAGTAGGAAGTTTCGGTCGTAAAGGTATTGTCGGCATTATCCTTGAGGTTATAGTCGTAAATGGCCAGGATGTGTTCGGTAGAAAAGGAGTAGTCCTCTTTGGCGATATTGTCCGTCGAGCCCAAAGTGAAAACTGTTTTTCCCTCACTGTCCTGTGCTTCGATCACTTCGGTTGCACAGTCATAGGCTTTGGCTTTGTTGTCATCTCCTCCCAGCCAAAGATAGAAACGGGCTTCCATTGCCTTGACAGCATAGTAGTTGAAGCGGATCTGGCGGGCTGTCAGGAAGTTCTCTGCCGAAAGCGACAAATTCAATTCTTCTCTGTCCTCTCCGGCCGGAATGACCGGGTCGAATGGGTACAGCAATTTCCCGGCATCGGTCAGATCGTTTTCCAATAGTTCCGTAAATTCCTGATAGCTGTGGTGGGTATTGTATTCGATGCCTACCTTAGTGACATACGGGAGAATTTTGCTGGCAGTGGTCCGGGTCGGCATAGGACCGAACAGACGCAGCAGATCGAAGTGGCAATAAGCCCGCATCGCCAGACATTCACCTTTGATGATCTCGTACATTCCCGGTTCGAAAACATCAGAATCGCATTGACCGAAAGGATGATTTTGTAAAGTTGGGTATAAATCAATGTGAAACGGTTCTGCACATTATCATCGATGTAATTGAACTGCGAAATCTTTTCCTGAATACTTTCAGCCGTATAGTCCCAATGCTGGGCCAGATACTCTATCGTGCCATACATCAGTTCCGTTCCATAGGCACTCGAATTTTTCAGCTCCAGGTAGGCACCGGTGAGGGCATCCTGAAATCCCTGTTGGTCGGCATACATTTCCTCTAATGTCATCTCGGTCTCCGGCTTTACATCCAGCCAATCGTTGCACGAAACAAGGCCGCCGAACAGCAGGCAGGTCAATATATAAAATCTGATTTTCATCTCTGTTTGTTTTTATCGGTTAGAACATGGCACTTAGCGTAAAAGAAAACTGTCGGGAAAACGGGTAGGAAGTCCCGCGTTCCTGTTTGATGGTTGAAATCCGGAACAGATCGGCAATGTCTCCTTTCAGCGTAAGGGTCTGGATTCCTAAATTGCGTTTAAGCCATTTGTTCCCTTTCAGGTCGTATGTGACATTCAGGTTCTGGCAGGTAAACGTCGCTTCATCCTGTACGAATCTCGACGTGGCCTGGGTGGCGGTAGTCTCGTTGATTCCTTTGAAGAAAGTCCGGTCACCGGGTTCTTTCCAGCGGTCTTCGTACCCCCGCCGGTCTACGTTGTATTTCTTGTCGGCATTTTCCACACGGCTAATCAAGGTCGAATTGTACTGCTGACCGCCCCACTCATAACCGAATGACAGATTGACCGACAAATCCTTCCACATGAACATCGTATTGATATTTCCCCGATAATCCGGCTGATCCACTCCGCAAAATACCCGGTCGTTGGCGTCCCATGTATAGGTGACTTCCCCGTTCTTTTTCAGGAAAAGTTCCCGGCCGTTGCTGGGGTCTATGCCAAGTGAACGAACAGCATAGATGGCATTCTGCGAGTCTCCCTCCTGCCATATCTTGTTAGGCGTGGCTCCTCCTGTTTCCAGTAAGGTAGCATTGGCCTCTTTCATCGCCTCCGAAAGTTCAATGATCTTGTCTTTGTTCCGCACCAAAGAACCCGTTACCGACCAGATCAGTTCTCGTTCCGTATCGCGCAGCAGGTAACCCGTCACTTTCAACTCAAATCCTTTGTTTTCCAATTTCCCGATGTTGGCCTTATAGCTGGAAAATCCATTAGAAGGAGGCAGTTCCAAGGAAGACATCAGTCCATTCGTCCGTTCAAGATACAGGTCGCAGATCATGCTCAGGCGATTGTTGAGCATATTCACTTCGATACCGGCATTGTATTTCATGGTTTTCTGCCATTCCAGATCAGGATTGGCCAGAGCCTTCATATTCGCTCCCATCCAGTTGTAATAACGATCGCTTAAAGAATAGGCATAAGTAGCCATCGCTTCGTAAGAACTGAAGTTATTCGAACCGGTTTCTCCGACAGAAGCCCTTATTTTCAACCGGTTTATCCAGTCAACATCGCTCATGAAACCTTCCCGGTGGATGTTCCATCCAATACCTGCAGACCAGAAAGGAGCGAAACGTCTGTCGGAGCCGTACAGGGAAGAACCATCCGTCCGGAACGAAGCATCCACGAAATAGCGGTCCTCGAAAGAATAGCTGGCATTGCCGACAAAACCGACACGCCGACTCTTGGATTCGCTGCCACCCGGCTTACCGTTTTCCTTATATTGCATGGCTACCGACAGAAAATCAAGCGATCCGCTCGGGAATCCTTCCACAGAAAAACTATAACCCCGTGATCTCTGATCCTCCAAATCCATATTCAAACCCGCATAAACCATGTGCTTTTCCGCAAACACTTTCGAATAGTTGGCCGTTAATGAAAAATTGTAACGCGAAGATTTGTTCGTACTATAATCGTAAGAACCGCGTCTGAAATAGTTCTCATCCGTGTAATCGGCAAATGAAGTGTGCTCCGGCGGCAGGTAGTTGTCTGTATTGCTTGTTTGGGTATAGATACCGAATGTGCCTCGCAAAGTAAATTCCTGTATCGGTTTCCATTCCATTGAAAAGTTATTGGTGATATTGGTATAATCGCTCGTTTCTTTTGTATTCAAAGTAGCGTTGTACAACGGATTGGCCGGATAACTTCCTCCCCAATACTCGTAATCTTCGTCGAAAAAACGTTTTATGTTGCCGTTTTCATCTGTTGCCGTCCAATAAGGATTCAGTTTTACATACTCATCAAAAGTCCCGTAAGGCGACTCCTGGGCCTTGTTCAAACTGATCGTCAGCTGATTTCTGAATATCAGTTCGGAAGTCTTGTAGGAGAGATTGATCCCTCCGTTGAAGGTCCGGCGGAAAGACTCTTTCATCACCCCTGCCACATCGTTATACTGGGCAGTTGCCGAATAGCGGAAACTCGGGTCACCTCCCTCCAGTTTGATGTTGTGACGATGCCCAATGCCGACACGCAGAGGCTTCGACAGCCAGTAGGTATTCACTCCCCGCTCCACCTGTTGCAGAATTTCATTGTATTTTTGCTTCAAAGCCACTTCTTTTTCAGCCCTTACATTGTCATAATATCCGGACCGGAGTTCCAGATCCAGCTTTTCCCTGGCATTCAACAGATGATAATCCGATAAATCAGGTGCACTGATAGCCACGTTCAGATTATAAGAAACCCTCAATTGGCCTTCCTGCGGAGCCTTGGTTGTCACGACCACCACTCCGTTGGCAGCTCTTGATCCGTAGATCGCTGTGGCAGAAGCGTCTTTCAAAATCGTCACACTCTCGATACGGTCCATATTCAAGTCGAAGATTTTCTCCACATCCACCTCATATCCGTCCAGAATAAAGGTTGGCAGGTTCGGATCATTTTTCAAATTGGCTTCCGACAGTCCTTCAGCACCAAATCCGGAATTTCCCCGAATCCGGAAATTCGGCATGGAGTTCGGATTAGACCCCATATCCACATTGTCTTTCA
>OGXT01003647.1_pt1 | contig 10254 bp, 8 predicted proteins | sample 1576361 | NCBI WGS metagenome assembly OGXT01 (sample SAMEA3541514, study PRJEB24748) | human gut metagenome | biome: human gut; feature: human-associated habitat; material: faeces | place: China | collected 2012 | reverse complement strand
GCTGCCGGGCTGCCTGCTCCTCCGTCAGCCGGGGTGTGCACCACCATGCCCTCGCGCGCCCTGGTCATGCAGGAGGCCTGAAGGGTGCGCATGCCCTCGACCTCCACCACGCAGATGCGGCAGGAACCGAACCGGTGGACGTCCTTGAGATAGCACAGGCTCGGAATCTCGATGCCGGCGCTGCGCGCCGCTTCGAGGATGGTGGTCCCTTCGGGGACGGCGACGGGCTTTTGATTGATGGTCAGATGGATCATGTGCCCTTACCTCCTGTCGCAGTGCAGGCAGCGCAGCGATTCGGCCATGGCGTCCAGCCGGTGATAGCCGCAGACCACCTCGTCAAAGTTGTCGCAGCGCTTTTCGGGCGCGAGCGTTTGGAACGGGAAGCGGGGGTGCTCCTCCACCACCTCGTCGGGGATGACGGGGATATCGATGGGCGCGCCCTTGTTCAGTTCGCCCTTGCCGCCGAGGTAGCGGTCGATGTTGACGGCGGCGCGCTTGCCGTCCGCGATGGCCTCGATGACCACGTTGGCGCGGTGGGGGTTGGCGTCGCCGCCGGCGAACACGCCCTCGCGCCGGGTCTTGACGGTGAAGCGGTCCACGTCCAGATAGTTTTTGACGCGCTCCTCCACGGCGTTGATGAAGTAGTCGTCCATCTCCTGATCGATGGCCGGGACCACGCCGTCGCAGGGCAGGACGAATTCGCCGTTTTCCACCGGGTAGACCCAGCGGCGGCCGTCCTTGCCGAAGTTGCCGGGCTGCATGCGCTGGAGCCGGATGCCCGTGACCGCGCCGCCCTCGCCCAGAATTTCCAGGGGCGAGGCGAGCGTCTCCAGCCGGATGCCCTCCTCCTGCGCCTCGACGATCTCCTCCGTGCCCGCGGGCATTTCGGCCTCGGTGCGGCGGTAGACCACGGTGACGCTCTTCGCGCCCAGGCGGACGGCGGAGCGGGCCACGTCTATGGCCACGTTGCCGCCGCCGATGACGGCGACGTTCTCGCCTATCGCCGGCTTGCGGGAGGAGTTCGTGCGGCGCAGGAAGTCTATGCCCGCCATCACGCCCTTGAGCTTCTCGCCGGGCACGCCGATGGGCGTGCTCTTCCAGGCGCCGATGGCGATGTAGAAGGCCTCGTAGCCGTCCTTTCGCAGCCCGTCGAGCGTCACGTCCTTGCCGACCTCGACGCCGGTGCGGAACTCGACGCCCAAATCCTTGAGGATCTCGATCTCGGCCTCGACGACGTCCTTCTCCAGGCGGAAGGAGGGTATGCCCATGGTGAGCATGCCGCCGAGGGTCTTCTGCTTCTCGAAGACGGTGACGGGGTAGCCCTGGAGGGCGAGGTAATAGGCGCAGGAAAGGCCCGCGGGACCGGCGCCGATGACGGCGATCTGGTTTTTGTAGGGCTTGCCGGTGGTGTTGAGCATCTTGGGCTTCACGCGGGTGGCGGGATCGAGCTCGCGCTGGGCGAGGAACTTCTTGACCTCGTCGATGGCGACGGGGGCGTCCACGTCGCCGCGGGTGCAGGCCTCCTCACAGAAGCGGGGGCAGACGCGGCCGCAGACGGCCGGGAAGGGGTTCTCGCGGCGGATGAGCTCCAGCGCCTCGTCGAAGCGGCCCTGGGAGGCGAGCTTTATGTAGCCCTGGACGGGGATGTGGGCGGGACACTTGGTCTTGCAGGGGGCGGTGCCGTCGGAGGCGGTGTAGCCGCGGTCCGTGCGGTAGTCGGCGTTGTAGTTCTTCTCGCCGAACCAGAGCAGCTTCTCGTGCGGGGTCTCGTACTTCGGCGGGTGCGAGGGCGAGGCGCAGAGCTTCTGGCCGAGCTTCAGCGCGCCGAGGTTGCAGTTTTCAACGCACAGGCCGCAGGCGACGCACTTTTGCGTGTCCACCTCGGCGACGTAGTTGGAGCGGATGACGTCCGGGGTCTTGAAGTACTGGGCTATGCGAAGGGAGAAGCAGGAGCAGCCGCAGCAGTTGCAGATGGCCGCCGCTCCGTCGGGCGGGTCGAGGTTCGAAATTTCGTGCACGAGGCCGTTCTCCTCGCAGCGCTTGAGTATCTCGTAGCACTCCTCACGGTCTATCTCGCGGCCGTGGCCGGTGCGGATGTGGTACTCGGCGGACTCGTTGAAGAAGAGGCAGACGTCCGTCTCCAGGTGGCCGCAGCCCTCGCCCATGAGTCGTCTCGTCCGGCGGCAGGAGCAGTCCGTGACGGCGATGGCGTAGGCGTTGTCCACGATGCGGTGGATCTCCTCGTAGGTGCCGCGGCGCGCGTCGTTGTGTATGGCCATCTCGACGGGGATGACGCGCATCATGCCCTGGCCGACGGGGACGAAGGGGGCCAGCGGGGCAATGCGCTTGCGCGTGTACTCCTCGAAGCACTCGGCTATGACGGGGTACTTCTCGCACATCTCCTTGTTGCCGACCATCATCTCCATGATGCCCGGCACCCAGATGGGCATGTTGAACTTGTCCACGCCGTCCTTTTTGGCGAAGCGGCAGACGCCGAGCTGGGCCAGCTCGTAGAGCACCTCCGTGACCCTGTCGAGAGGCTTTTTGACCTTCTTGGCGACCTCCTCGGGCGTCACGTAGTGGCGGACGCGCAGGCCCATGGCGATCTCGGCCATCTCGTCCGTCAGCACGGGGTCGAGGATCTTGTATTCGGGGTCGTTCGGCGTGACGCCGGTGTAGGTGCCGCATTCGAGGCTTATTTTCGTCGCAAGCTTCAGGATAATAGGTCTCATCTTGTGGAATTCCCCCTCTTTTTCATTTTTCGCTATGTGTAACAACAACTCTTACGCAAATTCTATGGCCGTGACCTCGCTCCACAGCGCCGCTGCGCTCTCGCGGAGCAGCTCCGTGTCCTGCCTGTCCGCCGGGGAGAAAAGCTCTATGGAAAGCCTGCGGCCCCTGCGCTTCCACCTTCCGGCGACGCGGCCGCGCAGCAGCACAGCCGGCATGACTATCCCAGCCAGGCTGAATATGGCGCGCAGGTGCTCAGGCGGCAGGAAGAGGCTATCCCGCTTCTCGTAGCCCAGCATGAGCGGGTCGAAGCCCGCGAGAAATATGCAGCGCGGCACCTCTCCCTCAGGCTCCGCCTCTCCGGGGCTGAAATACGTCCTGCCCTCGCACACGGCAGTTTCCACGGGCAGCCTCGGCAGGAGCTTCTTCACTTCGGCCTGCGTCGTGCCGAAAAAATACGCCGCGTCCTTCACCGTAGCCGGGCCGTAGTTTCTAAAATACCGCCTCGCGAGCTCCAGCCTCGCCTCGTCCTCCGGCATGGGCTCGAATACGGGCGAGGGGCGAAATTCCTTTTTCTCCTCCGCCGCGTAGTGCATGAAGCCGCGCTCACAGAGCTGGCGCAGGCCGCCGCCCCAGGGATGGAACATGCTGTGCTCCTCCTCCGGCGTCATGCCCTCCGCCCGGCAGAGCTCGCGGAGCTCCTCGCGCGTGCGCGGGCCATTTTCCAGCGCCTCCAGGACGGCCTGCGAAAAATACCGCTGCCGCTCCGGAGAAAGCGCCCAGTCGGGACGGGAGTTCCACCAGTTCGGGGCGTCCCACTCGTTTTTGCGATAGTCCCCGGCGCGGATGTAGAGGGGCAGGTCGCTCTCGGGAAAGACATGGACCGTGCCGCGCAGGCTCCAGTTCTTCACAAGGCCCGCGCCGCCCGCGGCCCAGTCCGTGCAGCGGATGCGCAGCGCGTGCATGGCGTTCGACATGAACTGCGCCTGCACCCCGCACAGGGCGCGCGCGGTGCTCAGCCTCTCCGCCGCTTTGAGGAGGCGATGGCCCGCCAGGCGGCGGAGGAGCAGCTCTTCAAGCTCCATGCGCTGGGCTTATTCGCCCTTCCAGGCCTTCACCTGGGCACGCAGCCAGTCGGCCCACTTCTCCACGCCCTCGCCGGTCTTGGCGGAGATGGGGATTATCTCGATGTTGGGATTGAGCTTCTTAGCCCGCTCGCACATGGCGTCGAAGTCGAAGTCAAAGTAGGGCAGGACGTCTATCTTGTTGACGATGAGGCAGTCGCAGACCGTGAACATCAGAGGGTACTTGAGGGGCTTGTCGTCGCCCTCGGGGACGGAGAGTATCATGGCGCTCTTGGAGGCGCCGGTGTCGAACTCCGCGGGGCAGACGAGGTTGCCGACGTTCTCCAGGATGGCGATATCGACGTCCTCGGTGCCGAGGGCCTCAAGGCCCTGACGGGTCATGTCCGCCGTCAGGTGGCACATGCCGCCGGTGTGGAGCTGCACGGCCTTCGCGCCCGCGTTCTGGACGGTGTGCGCGTCCACGTCCGAGTCGATGTCCGCCTCCATGATGCCTATGCGCAGCTCGTCGCGCAGAGCCTCTATCGTGCGCACCAGAGTCGTCGTCTTCCCGCTGCCGGGGGAGGACATGAGGTTCAGGAGGAAGAGGCCCTTCCCTTTCAGCTCTGCACGGAGGGAATCGGCCTCCCGGTTGTTGTCCGCGAAGACGCTCTGCTTTATCTCGATAGTCCTGAGCATAACTCTGCCCCTTTCGATGTTTTGTACAAAATTTTTGAGCTTATCAGCCCGATGTTGTCCGTTTCCGAACGTATTTTCGTTTACAGTTTAACACACCGCAGGCCCATAGTCAAACCTCAATTCGCTCCCCGGCGCAGGCGCGGGTTAGCAGGGAAAAACTTCTTTGACAAGCGGAAAAAACGTGGTAGAATCCTTGTAACAAGGACATTGAAAGGGGTAATCGGAGTTGCTGAGCTTTCTCAGGCGCGAGGGCGTGAACGAGGAGATAGTCTCCGGTATAGAGGCCTTCCGGGCGGCGCACGGCGTCAGTCCCGAGGCGGAGCACAGGCTCATACAAAAACCCAGGTACGAGTATTACGGAAAAGAGGTCTGGGAGGCCGCGGCGACGGCGCTGCTGTGCGGGGAGAACCTGCTGCTGGTGGGTCCCAAGGCCACGGGCAAGAACGTCCTGGCCGAGTGCCTGGCCTGCGCCTTCGGCCGTCCGAGCTGGGACGTCTCCTTCTATATCAACACGGACGCCGCCTCCCTCATCGGCACGGACACCTTCACGGGCGGCGAGGTGAGCTTCCGCCAGGGCCCCATCACGAAATGCGCCCGGCTCGGCGGCTTCGGCATCCTGGACGAGATAAACATGGCGAAGAACGAGTCCCTCGCCGTCCTGCACGCGAGTCTGGACTTCCGCCGCATCATAGACGTGCCTGGCTATGACAGGATAGTCATGGACGAGGCCACGCGCTTCATCGCCACGATGAACTACGGCTACGCCGGCACAAGGGAGCTGAACGAGGCCCTTGTCTCCCGCTTTGCGGTCATCGACATGCCGCCCATCAGCGCGGAGAACCTCAAGAAGCTCTTAAAGCGCGAGTACCCCAGCCTGCGGGACGAGTGGGCCGACCAGCTTTCCGGCCTCTTCGAGGACATCCGCAAGAAGTGCGACAGCGCGGAGATCTCGACCAAGGCGCTGGACCTGCGCGGGCTCATGAGCTCCGTGCGGCTCATGCACCGCGGCCTCACGGCGGGCGAGGCGCTGAAGCTCGGCGTAGTGAACAAGGCCTTTGACCCCTTTGAGCGCAGGCTGGTCGAGGACGTCATCACCGCCCGCATCCCCTCGAACCTCGGGCGGGACAAGCTCTTTGACGAGTGATGCAGCTCAGCCAGCGTGAGGCCGAGCGCCAGGAGCGCCGGGCCACAAACCTCATCTGGAACGCGGCGAGGGATTATTCCCTCGCCCCGGTCGTCCGCGCCTATGACACGGAGGGCTTTGCGGACGTCTATATGAACAGCATCATAGGCGCGGTCTACAGCTTCTACGAGTTCCCGAAGATAAAGGAAGTCCTCGACAGCTTCGAGCGCACGCCGAAGGGGGACGAGTTCGAGGAGCTCGCCTGGATAGCGCTTGAAAACTGCGCCTTCGAGCGCGCGGCCGCGGAGCGGCCCGCCCTGCGTGAACTGCGCCTGGCCTACGCCATGAGGGTGGAGGCCGAGGCGAAGCGCAAGGGCGGCGCGCGTGAGCTGGACGAGGCCTACCGCATAAAGCTCTTCCACTACGAGCGCGCCCTGGGCCTCGCAAGACCCACATCGGCCTGGTCGTCCCCGTGGACGACCACGGCAAGATGAACGAGGAGGCCGGCAAGTACTGCGGCCTCACGACGGACGAGGTCGTGCAGCGCATCCGCGCCGTGCTGCGGGAATACTACATGTTCGTGGCCACGACCTCCGCCGGGCGCGGCGGAGGCCTGCCGACGCTCATAAACTTCCTGCGCCGCCGCAGGGGCGGCATAGGCGCCGCCGTGCGCAACGGCGAGGAGGGCAGTGCCGCCGCCAAAAATGCCAGGCGTATAAAGGACCGCCTGGCTGGCGAGCGCAGCGAGGGCGAGATGCGCGAGTATGTCTCGGACTGCTTCGGCCTGTCTATGTACGCCCCGGGGGAGCTGAAGCGCATAGAAGAGCGGCTGTGCTCCGGCGCGCACTGGGACAGCATCCTCCACTTCACGCGCGGCGAGCTGGCGCCCCTGGAGCGCAACAACCGCGAGGCGATAGTCCAGCGCAGCTCCGCAAAGCGCCAGTCGGGGAAAAACCGCAAATACTTCACGGACGACATCGTCCGCAACCGTCTCACCATCTCCCGCCTTGCGGAGAAGATACGCAACTGCATGCTCGTCCACCTGGACGACGCGCGGATAAAGTCCCGCGCGGGCGCGCTGGCCCCGGAGAAGGTCTGGCGCGGCGTCGTCCTGGGCGACGAGAGCGTTTTCACCAGGCCCGAGCGCGGGAACGACACGGAGCTTTCCGTGGACATCCTGCTGGACGCCTCGGCCTCGCAGATAGAAAGGCAGGAGAGCGTCTCCACCCAGGCCTACATGATAGCCGAGAGCCTCACCCGCTGCGGCATCCCCACGCGGGTCTATTCCTTCTGCACGCTCAGCGGCTGCACGGTGCTCCGGCTCTACCGCGACTATGAGGAGCCGGGGAAAAACGAGAACATCTTCGACTACTGCGCCGCGGGCTGGAACCGGGACGGCCTGGCCTTCCGCGCCGCGGGCTGGCTCATGCGCTCCAGCCACTGTGAGCGGCGGCTGCTCATGATACTCTCCGACGCCAGCCCCAATGACGACAGGAAGATAACGGACAGGGACACGGGCCGGCAGGAGCTCTACCGCGGGCAGGCCGGCGTCATAGACTCCGCCGAGGAGGTGGAAAAGCTCCGGCGCGAGGGCATCTCGGTCATGTGCATCTTCACCGGCGAGGACGCGGACCTGCCCGCCGCCCGCCGCATCTACGGGCGGGACCTCGTCAGGATACGCTCGATAGAACAGTTTGCCGACGCCGTCGGCGGCGTCATAGTACAGCTCATAGGAAATATGTAGGAGTGAAATTATGTCCAACATCTGGCACGACATCGACCCCAAGCGCATACGCCCCGAGGAATTCATCGCCGTCATCGAGATAACGAAGGGCAGCAAGAAGAAATACGAGCTCGACAAGGAGACCGGCCTCATCATCCTGGACCGCATCCTCTACACGGCGACGCATTACCCCGCCAACTACGGCTTTATCCCCCGCACCTACGGCGACGACGGGGACCCGCTGGACGTGCTGGTCATCTGCTCCGAGCCCATAGAGCCCATGACCCTCGTGCGCTGCCGGCCGATAGGCGTCATCGCGATGAAGGACAGCGGCAAGATGGACGAGAAGATAATCGCCGTCTGCAAGGACGACCCCAACTACAACATGTACGACGACATCGCCCAGCTGCCCAGCCACACCTTCGAGGAGATGCGCCACTTCTTCTCCGTCTACAAGACCCTGGAGGTCAAGGAGACCGTCGTGGACGAGGTCCAGGGCCGCGACGCCGCGGTGGAGATCATCGAGCACTGCATAGACAACTATATAAATTGCTTCTGCAAATGAAAAAGGGCCCGCCTCCCGGCGGGTCCTTTTTTCGCTCCCAGTTTCACATTATATCATGGCCCGCGCGGCTTTGCAAACCCAAAAACACGCCGTGACTATATTTCGTTAAATTGACAAAACTGTGAAACAAGTATATTTTTAGTTGACAATTCGGCGCAGTAGTAGTATATTATAGCCAAAGGATGAGAGCTAAGGCCAAAGGCCAACGCCTTACCCCATCGGAATGCCGACCGCGTCGGTGAGCCGGGCCGCACATTTGATATATATCGTTATATCCACACTTTGCTAAGCCGAGAATGCCAACGCAGCTTTGCTAAAAGCAGCCGGAAAATCAATTCAAGCAACATTACACAGCACACAATATAAAAACGCGGAAATTGATGCAGGCAAATGAGGCATACCGGAAGGAAATGAAAAAGCGGCTTACGGCACATCACAGGCTCGGATTTTTCCGAAATCTGCAGAAAGAGAGGTTAAATTGATGTTAGATACCAAGAACCACGGCATCTGACCCCTGTGCGGATCCTGAGAGCAGGAAATCCCCTGAAATTCAAAAAACCGGTCTGAAAGTGTCAGAGGTTTTGAGGGGGAGGCTCAAAGGAAAACAGGGGTCAGATGCTTTTTTTATGCCCATTCGTGCGCCCCGGAGGGGGCGTTATTTTTTTGCCCTCAGCGCATTACTTGCGTCGACCAATAAATAATTTGCTATATTATTTATATAATACTCTTGACAAGTTTCATGTGTGGGTGTATGATATCGGCGTAAAGGAAGGAAAGGCGGTGCATGCATGAAAAAGACACTTTACAGCCTCATGCTCTCGGAGGAGGTCGTGCGCGAGGTGGACGCCCTGGCGCACAGGCTGGGGACGAACCGCTCGAATCTCATAAATCAGATCCTGGCGGATTACGTCTCCGTCACGACTCCGGAGCGGAGGATAAACGATATATTCCGGGCCGTGGAGCAGATGCTGGCGCCCTCGCGGGAGCTGGTGCCCTTCTTCGCGCCGAACGCGCTGACGATGTCGCTCAAGTCCAGCCTGGAGTACAAATACCGGCCCACGGTGAAGTACGAGGTGCAGCTCTTCCGCTCCGGCGAGGGCTCGCTGGGCGAGCTGAGCGTAGTCTTCCGCACGCAGTCGGCGGCGCTCATCGAGGCGATGACGGGCTTCTTCCGGCTCTGGAAATACGTCGAAGACAAGCTCCTGGCCCCGCTGCTGGCGGAGAACCTGGATTATGCGCTCTACGACGGCAAATTCGTCCGCAGCATCGCCGTCCCGCGCGGGCGGGACTGCACGGCGGAGGACGTGGCCGAAGCGCTCTCCGAGTACATCAAGCTCTTCGACCGGCTCATGAAGGCCTATCTCAGCGGCCGTGCCGACTCGCGCACGGTCGAGGCCGAGTACTACGCCGACCTCGGCCGGCGCAAAATACTCATCTGAGAACACACTCTCACCTAAAGGAAGGTGAACGTTTATGAACGCCGAAAAATTCACTCAGAAAACCATAGAGACCATAAACACCGCTCAGGCCATGGCCCAGGAGAACGGGAACCAGTACCTGACCCCGGCCCACCTGCTCTACGCCCTCATCGACCAGGACGGGGGCCTCATCGGCTCCCTGCTCACGAAGATGGGCGCGGACTGCGACGCCATGCTGGGCGAGCTGGACGCCGAGATAGCAAAGCTGCCCCGCGTCTCCGGCGGGAGCGGCGAAACTTACGCCTCGCCCGAGACCTCGAAGCTCCTGCGCTTTGCCGAGAAGGCGGCGGAGAAGCTGGGGGACGAGTATATCTCCGTCGAGCATCTGATGCTCGGCATGTTCTCCGAGGGCGGCCCGGCCGTGCGGAAGATACTCTCCGACCACGGCGTCACGCGCGAGGGCTTCAATACGGCCCTCGCCAAGGTCAAGACCGGCCCCGTCACGAGCGACAACCCCGAGGGCAGCTACGACGCCCTGACGAAATACGGCACGGACCTCGTCCAGCGCGCCCGCGAGCAGAAGCTCGACCCCGTCATCGGCCGCGACGCTGAGATACGCAACGTCATCCGCATCCTCTCGCGCAAGACTAAGAACAACCCCGTGCTGATAGGCGAGCCGGGCGTCGGCAAGACCGCCATCGCGGAGGGTCTGGCGCAGCGCATAGTGCGCGGCGACGTGCCGGAGGGCCTGCGCGACAAGACCATCTTCTCCCTCGACATGGGCGCGCTCATCGCGGGCGCGAAGTACCGCGGCGAGTTTGAGGAGAGGCTCAAGGCCGTGCTGGAGGAGATCCGCCGCTCCGAGGGCGGCATCATCCTCTTCATAGACGAGCTGCACACCATAGTCGGCGCGGGCAAGACCGAGGGCAGCATGG
>OGXT01003641.1_pt1 | contig 10278 bp, 8 predicted proteins | sample 1576361 | NCBI WGS metagenome assembly OGXT01 (sample SAMEA3541514, study PRJEB24748) | human gut metagenome | biome: human gut; feature: human-associated habitat; material: faeces | place: China | collected 2012 | reverse complement strand
GTCGGCGGGGGAATGAAGCGCGGGCATGCCGCGCTGCGTGAAAGGCCCGCTCATCAGACACACGATGCGCGCGCCGGGCAGCTGCGCCCGGATCAGATCAAACTGCCTTCGGTGCCCCCGGTGGAAGGGGTCGTATTCACAGATGATGCCCACGATGGCTTCCATGCTCCCGCCCATGCGCCCCAAATGCTTTTCTGGCGCGCTTTTTTGGGCTTTCCCCCTTCCATTTGAGTAGAAAAAGTTGTATACTATAAGGGTTGAAAACAGATACACCCTCTGTATTTTAGCACATCAGGGAGGAAAAGAACATGTCCGCGATTGAGAAAATCAAAGCCAAGGCCCGGGCTGACGTAAAGCACATCGTACTGCCGGAGGGCACCGAGCCCCGCACCGTGCAGGCCAGCGCGAAAATCCTCAAGGAGGGCGTGGCCCGCGTGACGCTGCTGGGCAACCCCGACGAGGTGCGCAAGGTAGCCGCCGAAACCGGCACCGACCTCACGGGCGTCGCCATCATCGATCCTGCGACCAGCGAGAAAAGCGCCGCCTATGCCGATCTGCTTTACGAGCTGCGCAAGGCCAAAGGCATGACCCCCGAACAGGCCACGGAGCTGGTGACCAAGAACCCGCTGTACTACGGCGCGGTGATGCTCAAGGCGGGCGACGCCGACGGCATGGTGGCCGGCGCCATCAACTCCACCGGAAACGTCCTGCGTCCGGCGCTGCAGATCATCAAGACGGCTCCCGGCATCAAGGTGGTGTCCAGCTGCTTCATCATGGAGCTGCCCGATCACAAGTGGGGCGACGACGGCGTGATGATCTTCGGCGACTGCGCCGTGATCCCCAACCCCACGGCCGAGGAGCTGGCCGCCATCGCCATCGCCAGCGCCGCCTCCGGCAAGCAGCTGGTGGATATCAACCCGCGCGTGGCCATGCTTTCCTTCTCCACCAAGGGAAGTGCGAAGCATGACAACGTGACCAAGGTGCAGGAGGCCACCAAGCTGGCCCATGAGCTCGCCCCCGACCTCCAGCTCGACGGCGAGCTCCAGGCGGACGCCGCGCTGGTGGAAAGCGTCGGCCAGCTCAAGTCCCCCGGCAGCACCGTGGCGGGTCATGCCAATGTGCTGGTGTTCCCCGACCTGCAGGCCGGCAACATCGGCTACAAGCTGGTGCAGCGTCTGGCGGGCGCGGAAGCCATCGGCCCCATCATCCAGGGCCTGGCCAAGCCCGTGAGCGACCTGAGCCGCGGCTGCTCCGTGGATGACATCGTCAGCGTGGTGGCCATCACCGCCGTCAAGGCGCAGGCGTAAGCAACAGATAAGGAGAGCGACCAATGAAAATTCTGATCGTCAACGCGGGTTCTTCCTCTTTGAAATACCAGCTGGTGGATATGGACGGCGAAAAGCTCATGGCCAAGGGCCTGGTGGAGCGCATCGGCATCGAGGGCAGCAAGCTCACCCAGAAGGTAAGCGGCCAGGAGATCGTCTTTGAGCAGCCCATCAAGGACCACACCGAGGCCTGCTCCCTCATGATTAAGGCCCTGACCGATCCCGAGAAGGGCGCGGTCAAGCACATGGACGAGATCGGCGCGGTGGGCCATCGCGTGCTCCACGGCGGCGAGGCGTTCACCGCCAGCGTGCTTATCAACGAGGAGGTCAAGGACGCCATCCGCGCCAATATCCCGCTGGGCCCGCTGCATAACCCCGCCAACCTCATGGGCATCGAGGCGTGCGAGAAGGTCATGCCCGGCACGCCCAACGTGGCCGTGTTCGATACCGCCTTCCATCAGACCATGCCGCCCAAGGCCTACCTCTACGGCGTGCCCTATGAGTACTACGAGCGCCTGCACGTGCGCCGCTACGGCTTCCATGGCACCAGCCACCGCTACGTGAGCAAGCGCGTATGCGAGTTCTTGGGCCTGGACCGCAGCAAGACCCGCGTCATCACCTGCCATCTGGGCAACGGCAGCTCCATGGCGGCCGTGGACGGCGGCAAGTGCGTGGACACCAGCATGGGTATCACGCCTCTTGAGGGCGTGATCATGGGCACCCGATCGGGCAGCATGGACCCCGCGGTGGTGCAGTACATCGCCAACAACGAGCACATGACCGTGGACGAGGTCCTCAACATGTGCAACAAAAAGAGCGGTCTGCTTGGCATCAGCGGCCTGAGCAGCGACATGCGCGACATCGACGCCGCCGCGGACAGCGGCCATGAGCGCGCCATCATCGCCCGCGATATGCTCATCCATGGCATCCGCAAGTACATCGGCAGCTATGCCGCCGTGATGAACGGCGTGGACGTGATCGTCTTTACCGCCGGCATCGGCGAAAACGGCGCGGAGCTGCGCGAGAAGGTCATGGAGGGCTTCGAGTTTATGGGCGCCAAGCTCGACCCCGTCAAGAACGTCGAGGGCAACCGCAAGGAGAGCGTCATCTCCGCCGACGACAGCAAGGTCAAGATCTGCGTCATCCCCACGGACGAGGAAATCGTCATCGCGCGGGACACCCTGTGCATCGTGACCGGCAAGCCGATCGAATAAGCTTCCGAAATACCAATTCGGCGCGGGTGCGTGGGCATCTGCGCCGAATTTGGTTTTGGACAAAATGCGGCGAGGTGCATCGATGATGAGAGGATGGAACAGGCGGGCGAGCATGCTGGGCTGTGCGGGGTTGATGACGGCCGCGCCGTGGCTGAACCTGGCTCCGGCGAGAAAGGCCCTGCCGGATGCGCAAAGCCTGTTTGGCTACGTGTATCAGTTGATCGCAAGGACGTTTGCCGCTCTGGAGGTGGACCGGCTGGCGGCAGCCCTGCTGCTGGTGGTATGCGTGTGGCTGTGCCGCCGCTTCCTGTTTCACAAGCCTGCTGGAACGGGCGTGGGGGAGTACGGGCTGTGCGCGTTTTTCAGCCTCATGACGCTTCTGTGCACGGCCGTGCGCACGCAGGATACCGTCGCGGTCCTGTGGGATAACGCTTTTCAGGTGTTCAAGGCGGGGCTGTTTTTCGCGGGAATGTACCTGATCTTTCTCATGCTGCTCAGGGCGCTTCGCGAGGGGCTGGAAAAGGGGCGGCAGGCCAGCCTGCCCTCAAGCCTTTCAGGCTTGAGGGGATACGATACCTTCTGGCGGCTGTTTGCGGTGATTGCGGCGGCATGGCTGCCGCAGATTTTGATCCGCTACCCGGGCGTGCTCATGTGGGACAGCTACATGCAGATCAAGCAGTTCATGGGCGAGGCGGAGCGCGTCTCCAGCCATCCGCCGTTCGGCACGCTGGTCTATGGGCTGCTGGCCTGGCTGGGCGAGGCCGCTGGCAATCGCAACCTTGTCTATTTTGTCTTTACCCTCCTGCAGTGCGGAGCCTACATCGCGGTGCTGAGCTATACGCTGTGCGTCATGCGCCGGCTGGGCGCGCCGGGCTGGGTGCGCTTGACGGCGCTGTTGCTCTACGCCCTCTCGCCCTGCTATGCGGGATGGGCGACGGTGATCGCCAAGGATACCATGTTCCAGATTCCGTTTTTGCTGATGGTGACGCTGCTGTGGGAGTTTTTGTGGGATCGGAAGGGATTCTTTGAAAGCTGGCGCAGGCCGGTCCTGCTGGGAGCGAGCTTTCTGGTGATGGCGCTGAGCCGTCACAACGGCCTGCCGCTGGCGGCGGCGGTGCTGGCGGTGATGTTGCTGATGCTCGTGCGGGAAAGGGAACGCAGGCGCGCGGCCCTGCGCCTCTTTGCCTGCGGGGCGCTGAGCCTCGCCACCGCCGTGGGCGTGGAAGCTGCCATCAGCGCGGCGCTGGGCATCCAGGACCGCTACATGCAGGATATCCTGTCCCTGCCCTTTCAGCAGACGGCGCGGGTGGTGAAGCTCCATGGGGAGGAGATTCCAAAGGAGGAACGGGAGATCATCGACCGCGTGCTGGACTACGATTCGCTGGCGGAGGGATACAATGACTGGTATGCCGACGCCGTCAAGGACACCTACCGCCAGACGGCGACGGCGGAGGATCGCCTGGCCTACTGGGGCGTGTGGTGGCGGCAACTGCGGCGCTGGCCCACGGAGTATCTGGACGCGGCGCTGCATATGAACGGCGTGCTCTTTGACCTGCGCGACAACGAACCCATGTACATCAGCTTCAGCGACATGGCGCTGGATACCTACGTTTATCCCTGGTCGTTCAACGACATGACCATGTATGACCGGGAGGCGCTGGTGCCGCTGAGCAGCGTCCAGCGCGCTCTGACGGAATGGTACATGGATTTTGACAGGCTGCCGCTGGTCGGGCTTTGTGCCAGCATGAGCTTCAACGTGCTTTTGACGCTCGCGCTCTTCTATCTCTGTGCAACCGGCGGCCGCAGAGGCATCCTGCCGGTGTTTTTGCCGGCGCTGGCAACGCTCTTGGTGTGCCTGTTTTCCCCGGTGGTTTATCTGCGATACGCCCTGCCCCTCATCGGCGCTATGCCGGTGGGGCTGGCGGCGTGCGCCGCGCGGCTTGACAAGGACGCGCGCCCATCCCTATAATGAAAGGCGCGGGTAAAACCGCGTTTTGCAAACGGAGGTGGCAGCATGGAACTGGATGTATCCCGCGGCTTTGTTCACCCGGCGACGCCCTTTTCCTTTGAGGCGAGCCTGACGCTGGAGGCGCAGGACGTGGGCGGCGAAACTGTGACCTTTGATCCGGTGGCGCTGGAAGGAACCTATTTTGTGGTGGACGATACCGTTCGCCTGGAGGGGAAACTGACGACCAGGGCACACGCCGCCTGCGCCGTGTGCCTGGCGCCGGCGGAGAAGGTCGTTGAGATCGACTTTGACGAAACCTTCCGTAAGGACGCCAACGAGACAGAGGACGAATGCTTTCGGTATGAGGGCAAGTCCGTGCCGCTGGACCATATGGCGCTGACGCTGGTGATGCTCAGCCTGCCGATGCGCTTTGCGTGCGGCAGTGCGGACTGTCATGCCGCCATGGAGCTGAAGGCCTGGAACGAGGACGAGAAGATCTGGGCGCAGGAGGCGGACGAGGGCGGAACGTACCGTCCCTTTGAGGGGCTGAACGAGCTGTTGGATTCGCAGAAGCAGATGCACTAGAGCGGAGGGGAAACATGCAAAGGAGTCTGGGCAGGGGCCTGCGCCTGGCAGCGCTGCTGGCGGCCGCCATTTGCCTGTATACCGGCTTGCTGCTGGCCGCCTATTCCTTTCCTGACGAATGGATCAGCGACAATGTCGGGGCTGCGGTCGGCATGCTTACGGAAGAGGGGAACATGGTGGGCGGGTATGCCAACTACTTTTGGCATACGGGCTTCAGCATCACGGACAATCTGACGGATATGCGCATCTATCAGGGGTTGCTGCGTGACGGACGAAGCGTGACGGACGCGGCGATGCGCACGGATTATGCGCGATACTGGCACGGCTACGCCGTGGTGCTGCGGCCGCTGATGATCGTGCTGAGCATCGTCAACATCCGTTATCTGAACATGATGGCCCTGATGGCCCTGTTCCTTGTCTGCGGCTGGAAGTGCCGGGAGCGGTTCGGCTGGAGAACCGCGGTGCATTTCTGCGCCGGGCTGCTGATGTCGTTCCTGCTCATTGCACCGTTTTGCCAGCAGTATATGCCCGTGACCTTTCTTGCCCTTGCGGGCAGCGCCGCCGTGCTGTGCGGATGGAAGGCCGCCCGCAACCGTTTGTATGAGCTTTTTTTCCTGCTGGGCTCTCTCGTCTGTTTTTTTGATTTCCTGACCTTTCCCGTCCTGGCGCTGGGCTATCCGCTGGCGTGCGGCCTGCTGCAGATGGTTTGGGATGGCGAGGGCCCGGCTCCGATCTGGAAAAAGACGCTCTTGCTCTCGGCTGCGTGGGTCCTGGGATATGGGCTTACCTGGGTTGCAAAGGGCATAATCGGGACGCTGCTGACGGGAGAAAACGTCCTGGGCGATATCCTGTCTCAGGCCGCCTTCCGCACGACGGGAGCCTTCTATACGGATACAGGCGCTGTTGATGTGAGCATGCGCAGCGCGGTGCTCATCAATCTGGAAACCTTCTTCATGGGAGCCAACATCGGCGCGTTTGCGCTGATGCTGCTGGTGGAAGGCGTTTATGCAGTCCGCAAAGGACGGCTGGAAAACTGGCCGCAGGCGCTTGCGCTGGCGGCGGTGGCCCTGTGGCCGGTTATATGGTATTGCGTGTTGCAGAATCATTCGCGGCTGCATTTCTGGATGACGTACAAGCAGCTTTCCGTAACGGTTTTTGCAGGGTGTTCCGCTTTGCGGGCGCTCGGCGGCGTCAGGGTGGACAGATCCTGCGCAGAGGTGCAAAAAAGGGCTTGACAAAGAAATTGCTCCATCATATAATACAAATTGGTCACGTTGTGGACAGGCGTTTGCGCAAGGAAGCGCCGCCGCAGCGTTGCAAAGGATGAATACCTTGTCTATGATGGCCGGGATCGGGCGCAGGAAGCGGCAAACGCATCTGCCTCGTCATTCCCCGGAAGGCTGGTTCGCCTCCCCAGGCGAACGATTTGGAAAGCCCCGTCAGCGACGGGGCGCGGAATGAGGAGGTGTAACCATGGCTCTTCCCAAGGGAAAAGTATCCAAGGCCCGTGGCCGCAAGCGCCGCGCAAATTGGAAGCTCAGCCTGCCCGGCATCGTCGAGTGCCCGCAGTGCCACGAAAAGAAGCTGTCCCACCGCGTGTGCAAGCATTGCGGATATTACAACGGCGTTCAGGTCATCGACATGACCGAGAAGAAGGAGAATGCGTAAGCATCTCTTCCATGGCTGCAAGGCTGCCTGACAGTTCGGGCGGCCTTGCGCCGTCATCGCCCTAAGAACAGGAGGAGTACCCTCCCCCGTCGCCCAAGAGAGGACCGCTCGCCGGCTGAAAGGCGGTCCGGATGCACGGGAAGGGGAAGGTCGCCTGGGAGGGCGTGGGGTGAATGGCACTGGTCATAGCCTCGCCGTGTGCGCACGTTACAGCGCATTGAGGCGGCCCATCGGGCCGCGAAGTAAGGTGGTACCACGGAGCTGCTCCGTCCTTTGGACGAGAGCGGCTTTTTTGGTTTCAGGTTTGCCAGGAAAGGATGCGATTGCCGTGGATTGGGAAAAGGTGCTTTCGCGGCTGAGCGTGCCGGGCATTACACTGCTGCTGGTGGGTGCGGTGCTGTGCGTGCAGGCAACCCGGCTGTGCAGGTTTGTGCTCCACGACCGGGGCGAGCGCGCCGTGCTTCCGGTGAGAATCGCGGGGCTTGTGCTGGCGCTCCTGGGCGCGCTGATTTTGCTGGATGTGTTTCCCGGCCTGTGAGCCGGATCAGGAAGGGAGGAAACCCCATGGATTTTGAAATGGAAAAGGTGTATAACCCCCAGGCCATTGAAGATAAGCTCTACCAGATGTGGGAGGAGAGCGGCGCGTTTGTGGCGCACCGGGTGGAAGGCAAAAAGCCCTTCACCATCGTCATGCCCCCGCCCAACATCACCGGCCAGCTGCATATGGGCCACGCGATGGACTGCCTCCTGCAGGATGCGCCCATCCGCTATCACCGCATGAAGGGTGACCCCACCCTCTGGCTGCCCGGCACGGACCACGCCTCCATCGCCACCGAGGTCAAGGTGGTGGAGCAGATGGCCAAGGAGGGCCTGACCAAGGAGATGCTGGGCCGCGACGGCTTCCTGGAGCGCGCCTGGGCGTGGAAGAAGGAGTATGGCGGCCGCATCAACCGCCAGCAGCGCCGCCTGGGCGCCAGCTGCGACTGGAGCCGCGAGCGCTTCACCATGGACGAGGGCTGCAACCGCGCCGTGCGCGAGGTGTTTGTCAAGCTCTATGAAAAGGGCCTGATCTACCGCGGCAACCGCATCATCAACTGGTGCCCGGAGTGCCAGACCGCGCTTTCCGATGCCGAGGTGGAGTATGAGGAGCAAGCCAGCCATCTGTGGCACATCCGCTATCCCGGCGCGGACGGCGGCGAGGGCGTGGTGGTGGCCACCACGCGCCCCGAAACCATGCTGGGCGATACCGGCGTGGCGGTCAACCCCGATGACGCGCGCTATACGGACCTGGTGGGCAAAAAGGTGATTCTGCCCATCCTCAACAAGGAAATTCCCGTGGTGGCCGACAGCTATGTGGACATGGAGTTCGGCACCGGCGCGGTGAAGATGACCCCCGCCCACGACCCCAACGACTTTGAGGTAGGCAAGCGGCACAACCTGGAGGTCATCCGCGTGACCAACGACGACGGCACCATGAACGAGAACGCCGGGCGCTTCCAGGGCATGACCGCGCTGGAATGCCGCGAGGCGGTGGTGGAGCAGCTTAAGCAGGAGGGCTATCTGGTCAAGATCGAGGACTACACCCACAACGTGGGCACCTGCTACCGCTGCCATCACACCGTCGATCCCGTGACCAGCACCCAGTGGTTCGTCAAGATGGAGCCGCTGGCCAAGCCCGCCATCGAGGTGGTGCGTTCGGGCCGGACGAAGTTTGTGCCGGAGCGCTTTGCCAAGACCTATTACAACTGGATGGAGAACATCCGCGACTGGTGCATCAGCCGCCAGCTGTGGTGGGGCCACCGCATCCCCGCGTGGTACTGCGACGAATGCGGCGAAACCATCGTGGCGCGCGAGGCGCCCACGGCCTGCCCCAAGTGCGGCTGCACGCATCTTCATCAGGACGAGGACGTGCTGGACACTTGGTTCTCCTCGGCGCTGTGGCCCTTCTCCACGCTGGGCTGGCCGGATGAGACCGAGGACCTCAAATACTTCTATCCCACCAGCATGCTGGTGACCGGCTATGACATCATCTTCTTCTGGGTGGCGCGCATGATCTTCTCCGGCATCGAACAGATGGGCGACAGCCCGTTTGATACCGTGCTCATCCATGGCCTGGTGCGCGACGCACAGGGCCGCAAGATGTCCAAGAGCCTCGGAAACGGCGTGGACCCGCTGGAGGTCATCGACAAGTATGGGGCCGACGCGCTGCGCTTCTCGCTGGCCATGGGCGTCAGCCCCGGAAACGACACCCGCTACTCCGACGAGAAGGTGGAAAGCGCCCGCAACTTCGCCAACAAGGTGTGGAACGCCTCGCGCTTTGTGCTGATGAACACGCAGACCCGCGAAGCCATCGACCCGGCGCTTTTGCAGCTGCCGGACCAGTGGATTCTCTCCCGGCTGAACAAGGCCGTCGCCGAGGTGAGCGCCCACATGGAGGACGGCGACTTCGGCATGGCCGCCAACAAGATCTACGACTTCGCGTGGAGCGAGTTCTGCGACTGGTACATCGAATTGTCCAAGGGCCGCCTGATGGGCGAGGACGAGGAGCAGAAGCGCAACGTTCGCGGCGTGCTGCTCTACGTGCTGGAAGGACTTCTCAAGCTCCTGCATCCCTTCATGCCTTTCCTGACCGAGGAGGTGTACCAGCACCTGCCGGAGCATGACGGCATGCTCATTCTGGCCCGCTGGCCCGAAGTCAAGGCGGAATACGCCTTTGAAACCGAAGAACGCCAGATGGAAGGGCTGATGGAGATCATCCGCGCTATCCGCAACCTGCGCGCCGAGATGAATGTGCAGGCCGGCAGGCGTACGCATGTGACGCTGATTCCGGACGCGGGCTGGGAGAGCACGCTTGCCATCGCAGAGCCCTATCTGCAGCGCCTGGCTTACGCCAGCGACGTGGCCATCGGCGGCAAGGATGCGCTGGCAGGCGAAAAGGTGGTCAGCGCCGTATGTGCCGCGGGCGAGATCCGCATCCCGCTGGGCGATCTGGTGGATTTGCAGAAGGAGCTTGCGCGTCTGGAAAAAGAACGCAAGAACCTGGAGGGCGAAATCGCCCGCGCGCAGGGCAAGCTGAACAATCCGGGCTTCCTGTCGAAGGCCCCCGCCCAGCTGGTGGAGCAGGAGCGCGAAAAGCTGAAAACCGCGCAAAGCATGCTCGAAGCCCTGGATGCGCGCATCGAGGGCCTGAAACAGGCATGATAACGGACTGCGGGCCGGGAAACCGGCCCGCTCAGGCTGTTTTGGAGAGAGGCGCGTTTCTTGCGCCCGTTGGGCGCTCGCGACGCTCTCTCCTATTGTGCTGCGGCACAGGGCTTGGGACTCCGCCCCACACCCCGGCAAGGGCCTGAGGCCCCTGCATCCCGCACTTTGTCAGCAACCTGTGCGGGCCGGGAAACCGGCCCGCTTTTACGGAGGATGCATGGATAACGCGTTTCATCATGTGCCGGTCCTCTTTGACGAGGTCATGCAATGGATGGCGCCCCGGCCCGACGGCGTCTATTTGGACGGCACGCTGGGCGGCGGCGGTCACAGCAGC
>OGXT01003637.1_pt1 | contig 10286 bp, 5 predicted proteins | sample 1576361 | NCBI WGS metagenome assembly OGXT01 (sample SAMEA3541514, study PRJEB24748) | human gut metagenome | biome: human gut; feature: human-associated habitat; material: faeces | place: China | collected 2012 | reverse complement strand
AATGCCGTATTGTGCATCTGCATCGCCGCAGTGATCGACAGCAGTGCGCAGGCTGGCTCTGCTGTGGCCTTGCCGGTTTGAGATCTTTGCGCCCATTGACAAAATGGGGCGCAAATGGCATACTATAACATATATTTATTTGTAGCATCTTGTAAAAAACGCCGCCGCGCTCCTTGCTTCAGCGCCTGCGGCGATTGTGTTGATTAGGGGGAACATGCATGAGCAGGGAATTGGCAAAGACCTACGACCCGCAGGAAGTGGAGGATCGGATTTACGATTTCTGGCTGAACGGCGGTTATTTCCATGCAACGGTCGATCCGGAGAAAAAACCTTACACCATCGTCATCCCGCCGCCCAATATCACCGGCCAACTTCATATGGGACATGCGATGGATGAAACCCTTCAGGATATTCTGATTCGTTGGAGAAGAATGCAGGGGTATTCTGCGCTTTGGCTCCCCGGCACGGACCACGCCTCCATCGCGACAGAGGCCAAGATCGTGGAGGCGATGCGCCAGGAGGGACTCACCAAAGAGGACCTGGGGCGCGAGAAGTTCCTGGAACGCGCCTGGGCGTGGAAAGAGAAATACGGCGGCAGGATTGTAGAACAGCTCAAAAAGCTGGGCTCCTCCTGCGATTGGGAGCGCGAACGCTTCACCATGGACGAGGGCTGCAACAAGGCGGTTCGTGAGGTGTTTGTGCGGTTATATAATAAGGGCCTGATTTACCGTGGCGAGCGGATCATCAACTGGTGCCCGCATTGTAAGACCTCCATTTCCGACGCGGAGGTGGAATTCGCAGAGAAGGACGGCAATTTCTGGCACATCCGCTATCCGTTTAAGGACGGCAGTGGGTATTTGGAGCTGGCCACCACCCGACCGGAGACGATGCTGGGCGACACCGCCGTGGCGGTGCATCCGGACGACCCGCGCTATAAGGACATCGTTGGCAAGATGCTGATCCTCCCGTTGGTTGGCCGTGAGATCCCGGTGATTGCGGATACCTATGTCGAGCAGGACTTTGGGACCGGCGTGGTGAAGATCACCCCCGCCCACGACCCCAACGACTTCGAGGTCGGCAAGCGCCACGATCTGCCGATGATCCGCGTGCTGACCTATGACGGCCGCATGACCGGTGCTGCCGACAAGGCCGCCGTGGATGCCGAGAAGGCCGCCGACCGTGCAGCCGCCGATGAGCCGGATGTTCTGGACTGCGGCAAGTACGCCGGTATGACCGCGCTGGAGGCCCGCAAGGCCATTCTGGCCGATCTGGAGGCATGCGGTGCGCTGAAGGAGACCGAGCCGCTGACCCATGAGGTCGGCACCTGCTACCGCTGCCACTCCGTCATTGAGCCGATGGTCTCCAAGCAGTGGTTCGTCAAGATGGAGCCGCTGGCCAAGCCCGCCATCGAGAGCGTTGAGAAGGGCGAGATCAAGTTCGTGCCCGACCGCTTCACCAAGAACTACATCAACTGGATGAAGGGCGGCCGTGACTGGTGCATCAGCCGCCAGCTGTGGTGGGGCCACCAGATCCCTGCATGGTACTGCGATGACTGCGGCGAGACTGTAGTTTCCAAGGATGCTCCCTGCAGCTGCCCCAAGTGCGGCAGCACCAAGCTGACCCAGGACCCCGACACGCTGGACACTTGGTTCAGCAGTGCGCTGTGGCCCTTCTCCACGCTGGGCTGGCCCAACGAGGACGCCGAGGACTACAAGTATTTCTACCCCACCAATACGCTGGTCACCGGCTATGACATCATCGGCTTCTGGGTGTCCCGCATGATCTTCTCCGGCCTCGCCTACACCGGCAAGGCACCGTTTGACACGGTGCTGATCCACGGCATCGTCCGTGACAGTCAGGGCCGCAAGATGTCCAAATCTCTCGGCAACGGCATCGACCCGCTGGAGGTCATTGAGCAGTACGGCGCGGACGCTTTGCGCATGATGCTGATTATCGGCTCCACCGCGGGCAACGATATGCGCTACAGCGATGAAAAGGTGCTTGCCTGCCGCAACTTTGCCAACAAGCTGTGGAATGCCTCCCGCTTTGTGCAGATGAACCTGCCCGAGGACTTTGAGCCGGGCCTGCCCGCCGAGGATCTGCTTGACATGAGCGACAAGTGGATTCTGTCCGAGCTGGCCAAGGTTGCCGCCGAGGCCACCGCCAACCTTGATAAGTATGAACTGGGTCTGGCCGCCGAGAAGGTCGAGAACTTCATCTGGGAGGTCTACTGCGACTGGTATATCGAGATCTGCAAGACCCGCCTGAACGGCGAGGACGCGGCCGCCGCCGATGCAGCCCGCAAGGTGCTGGTCTATGTGCTGGACAAGGCGCTCAAGCTGCTGCACCCCTTCATGCCGTTCATCACCGAGGAGCTCTATCAGGCCCTGCCCGGCAGCGGCGAGACCATTATGACCGAGAAGTGGCCCGGCGATGAGAACATGAAGATCTGGGCCGAGGATTGCGCTGACTTTGAAAAGCTGATGGACTACATCAAGGCTGTCCGCGCCATGCGCGCCGAGATGAATGTTCACCCGGCCAAAAAGACGAGCATGATCATCGAGACCGCCAGCCCGGCCGCCTTTGAGAAGGGCGGCGCCTATCTGGCCCGCTTCGCCTTTGCGACCGATGTGACTGTCACCGGCAAGTACACCGGCAGCACCGAGGGCATGGTCAATGTGGCCACCCCCGATGCCAAGGGCTTTATCCCGATGATGGAGCTGATCGACCGTGAGAAGGAGCTGGCCCGCCTGAACAAGGAGATGGCGAAGGCCGAGAAGGAGCTGACCATGTTCGAGAATCAGCTCAAGAACCCGAAGTTTGTTGAGAAGGCCCCTGCCAAACTGGTGGAGGAGACCCGCGCCAAGCTGACCGCCGCCCAAGATAAGCTGGCTAAGCTCAAGGAGAGCATCGCGGCGCTGGGGTAAGTCTAAAGGCTTTCCCCGTAAAGGAAGCTGTCAGCGCAGGTGACTGACGAGGGCAGCGTCCCGCAGCAGCTCGTTCACGGGCAATACCGGCACGCTCGCCCCTCATCCGGCCCTTCGGGCCACCTTCCCCCGCAGGGGGAAGGCTTTTCAGCCACAAACAAAAAATAACCCCGCCCCGTCAGGAGTTGCATCCTGACGGGGCGGGGTTTTCTCGTTACAGCACAAAAATCGCAGGGAAAAGTTTCAAAGCAAATTACTTGCGGCGCTTGCCCTTGCCGCACTTGCGGGTGTTGGCCTTGGCAGCAGCAGTCTTGACGGCCTCAACAGCCTTCTCAGCGGCAGGCTTCACAGCCTCAACCGTCTTTTCGACAACAGGCTCGGTGGCCTTGACAGCCTTCTCAACAACAGGCTTTGCGGCCTCAACGGCCTTCTCAGCGGCGGGCTTCACAGCCTCGACCGTCTTTTCAACAACAGGCTCAGCAGCCTTGACAGCCTTCTCGACAACAGGCTTCGCGGCCTCAACGGTCTTTTCGACAGCGGGCTTGGCAACCTTGACAGCCTTCTCGGCGGCGGGCTTGGCAGCCTTGACGACCTCGGTAGCAGCCTTCTCAGCAGCGGCCTTGGCCTTGACAGTGGTGGCCTTGACGCTGGTCTTGGGCTTGCGGGTCACCTCATCAATGGTCCAGAACTGGTTATCGCCGTTGACATCGGCCCAGATCTGCAGCACAGTGCCGTTCTCGGTAGCCATGCCGGGGTCCAGCAGCTTACCGGCCAGGTTGGACTTGATCTTGACGCGGCCGTCGTTGGTAGGCTCCACGACCCACAGCTGGCTGGAGGCCTGTGCGCCCTCCCACTGGTGAACGCGGGTGCCATCGCTGACGCCGCCCATATCCAGATCCATCATCTTGCCGGTAAAACGGTTCTGGATGCGGTAGACGCCATCGCCCGCTGCGACAAAGCCCCACTGCTGCCACTCAAAGTTGGCATTGTCCATCAGCTGGATCTTTGCGCCGTTATCAATGTTATAATCAGCAACCTCAACGACCTTGCCGTTGGCGGCGCTGATGGTGTAGAACTTACCCGCGGTAAGTACGGTCTGTGCGATCTTCTTTCTGGGTGCCATAATGCAATACCCTCCTGTTTATCATAAAAAGTAAACTACCTTTAGGGCGGCCGTTTTTTCCCTCAGGCCGCAGCGCAAGACACTGCATTTTGCGTGTCTACGCATCCTATTATAACCACTTTTTTCCTGTCCGTCAACTTTTTCGCGCTGTTGCGGCATTTTGCACAAAAACTGCCGGGGCAGCACAAGCTATCCCGGCAGTTTTGATTGATTTCAGGCTGATTTGCGACCTTTTTCGACCGCTGCCGTATCAGCTGTTCTCGGCAAAATTGCCGGTGTACAGCCGGTAATAGCGCCCCTTCTGGGCAATCAGCTCGTCATGGGTGCCGCGCTCGATGATACGGCCCTGCTCCAAAACCATGATGCAGTCGGAGTTGCGCACCGTGGACAGGCGGTGGGCAATGACGAAGGTGGTGCGGCCGTACATCAGGCCGTCCATGCCGTCCTGCACAAGCTTCTCGGTGCGGGTGTCGATGGAGGAGGTTGCCTCATCGAGGATCAGCACCGGCGGGTCGGCAACAGCGGCGCGGGCGATGGCCAGCAGCTGGCGCTGGCCCTGACTCAGGTTCGTGCCGTCACCGGTCAACATCGTGTTGTAGCCCTCGGGCAGATGCTTGATGAAGGTATCGGCGTTCGCCAATCTGGCGGCGGCCATGCACTCCTCATCGGTGGCGGTCAGGCGGCCGTAGCGGATATTCTCCATAACCGTGCCGGTGAACAGGTGGGTATCCTGCAGCACGATGCCCAGCGAGGAGCGCAGCGCATCCTTCTCAATGGCCTTGATGTCCAGACCGTCATAGTAGATCTGGCCCTTCTGGATATCGTAGAAGCGGTTGATCAGGTTGGTGATGGTCGTTTTGCCGGCGCCGGTGGAGCCGACAAAGGCGATTTTCTGACCCGGGCGGCCGTAGAGGTTGATGTCGTGCAGAACGATCTTTTTCTCATCATAGCCGAAATCAACATCCTTAAAGACGATATCACCCTTCAGCTGAGTGTAGCTGGGCTTTCCGTCAGCACCCACATGCTTCCACGCCCATGTGCCGGTGGACTCGTTCGTTTCGGTGACGGAATCGTCCGCCAGATATTTCGCGTGGACCAGCGTCACATCGCCCTCGTTGACCTCAGGCTTCTCGTCCAGCAGGGCAAAGATACGCGCACCGCCGGCCAATGCCATGACGACCGAGTTCAGCTGCATGGAGATCTGGCTGATGGGCTGGTTGAACTGGCGGTTCAGCACAAGGAAGCTGGCCAGCCCGCCCAGAGACAGATTGCCGCCGAAGCCACTGATAACCAGCGCACCACCGATGATAGCGCAGAACACATAGCTCAGGTTGCCCAGCTGGCCGTTGACCGGCATCGCCACCAGAGAGTAGGCGTTGGCCTTGTCGGCGCTTTGGAACAACTCATCATTGAGCTTGTCGAACTCGTCGATGGCGATCTGCTCATGGCAGAACACCTTGACGACCTTCTGGCCGTTCATCATCTCCTCAATGTAGCCGTTGACCTTGCCCAGCTCCTGCTGCTGCTTGAGGAAGTATCTGCCGGAGTTTCCGGTCAGATACTTCGTGGCCAGCAGCATAACGCCGACCATTGCCAGCGCCAGCAGCGTCAGAGGGATACTGAGGTAAATCATCGATGCCAGCACGCCGACCAGCGTGACGATCGTGTTGACCAGCTGGGGCAGGCTCTGGCTGATCATCTGGCGCAGGGTGTCGGTGTCGTTGGTGTAGATCGACATGATGTCGCCGTGGGCGTGGGTATCAAAATATTTGATAGGCAGCGTCTGCATGTGGGTGAACATCTCGTCACGCAGATTCTTCAGCGTGCCCTGTGTGATGCGGGCCATCAAACGGTTCTGCACAAAGATAGCAGCAATGCCGATGCAGTAGAACGCAGCCACGCGCAGGATGGCGGCGGCCAGACCGCTGAAATCCGTGCCGCCAGAGCGCAGCAATGGAAGAATGTAACCATCAATCAGCGTCTGGGAAAACATGACGCCCTGCAGCTGGGCAAACACCGCCAGCAGAATGCAGCAGAGCACGATGATGACCTGCGCCTTGTACTGGTTCATGACATACCCGAGGATACGCTTGAACACCTTGCCGGGGTTTTCGACCTTGGGGCGGGGGCCGTTACTGCGTCCGCCGGGGCCGACTTTTACCACTTTCGCTTGCTGTGCCATCAGGCTTCCCCTCCCTTCTCATCAAAATCGCCGGAGCCCTTGGTCTGGCTGTTGTAGACATCCTGATAGATTGCGTTGTTTTTGAGCAGGTTGGCGGGGGTGTCAAAGCCGCTGACCCTGCCGTTGTCAAGCACAAGGACCCGGTCCGCATTCTCAACGGAGGAGATGCGCTGGGCGATGATAAACACCGTCGTGCCGGGGATCTTCTCGGCAAAGGAGTGGCGGATCTTCGCATCCGTGGCGGTATCGACAGCGGAGGTCGAGTCATCCAGAATCAGGATGCGGGGCTTTTTCAGCAGTGCGCGGGCAATGCAGAGGCGCTGTTTCTGGCCGCCCGAGACATTGTTGCCGCCCTGCTCGATGTGGGTCTGGTACTTATCGGGGAAGCGCTCGATAAACTCATCGGCGCAGGCCTGCTTGCAGGCGTCCTCGATCTCGGCGTCGGTGGCATCGGGATTGCCCCAGCGCAGGTTGTCGGCAATCGTACCGCTGAACAGCTCGTTCTTCTGCAGCACCATGGCCACATTGTTGCGCAGGGTGTCCAGATCATAGCTGCGGACATCTACACCGCCGATGATGACGCGGCCCTCGGTCGCATCGTACAGGCGGGGCAGCAGCTGCACCAGACTGGACTTGGCCGAGCCGGTGCCGCCGATAATGCCGATCGTCTCGCCGGAGCGGATGTCGAGGTCAATATCCTCCAGCGCCTTCTCGCCGTCCTTCTTGTAGGCAAAGCTGACATGGTCGAATCTGACCGAGCCGTCCTTGACCTCCATGACGGGGTTCTCACCATTCTTGAGGTCGGACTGCTCGTCCAGCACCTCGGCCACACGCCTTGCGGAGGCCATAGACATCGTGATCATGACAAAGACCATCGAGAGCATCATCAGGCTCATCAGGATGTTCATGCAGTAGCTCAGCATGCTCATCAGATCGCCGGTGGTGAAGGCGGTCGCGCCGGAGCTGACAATGAGCTGTGCGCCCAGCCAGGAGATCAGCAGGATGCAGCTGTAAACGGTCAGCTGCATGAGCGGGGCGTTCCACGCAAGGATCATCTCGGCGCGCATAAGCAGGCGGCGGACATTCTCGCTGGCCTTTTTGAACTTTTTGCCCTCAAAATCCTCGCGGACATAGGCCTTGACCACACGGATGGCGGAGACATTCTCCTGCACGCTCTCGTTCAGGTCGTCATATTTACGGAAGGCCTCGCCGAAATATTTGGTGGCGCGGCTCATGATAAAGACGAGCGCGCCGCCCAGCAGGATAACAGCGACCAGATAGACGCTTGCCAGCTCACGATTGATGGCGAAGGACATGATCAGCGCCACGATCATGCTGGCAGGCGCACGGATCGACATGCGCAGCAGCATCTGATAGGCGTTCTGGATATTTGTCACATCGGTGGTCATGCGGGTGACAAGGCCCGCCGTGGAGTATTTGTCGATGTTGGCAAAGCTGAAGGTCTGGATGTTGCGGAACATCGCGCGGCGCAGGTTGCGGGCAAAGCCGGTGGCCGCATGTGAGCCGGCAACAGCGCCCAGAATACCGAACAGCAGGCCGAACAGCGCCGCCACGATCATCTGTGCGCCGACCGTGTAGATGACCTGCATATTGCCCGGCGTAACGCCGTTGTCAATGATGGAGGCCATCAGCCGCGGAATGATCATTTCCATGATGACTTCCGCGATCATAAAGACCGGTGTCAGCACGGATACCAGCCGAAAGCCCTTTGTTTCGCGTCCGAGTGTTTTTAACAAGTGGTATTTCCCCTCTCTTGTGTTATATTTCCTTCTTCCAGAATATGCTGCGCGTTTTTCAGCGTCAGCTCCAGCACAGCGCGGGCCGCGGCGACCTGCTGCGGGTCAATACCGGCCTGCAGGTCATCCTCAAACTGTGCAATGCAGGCTTCGATCTGTTCATGGCAGGCACGGCCCTTATCAGTTGCCACCAGCCGCTTCAGGCGGGCGTCCTTCTCAACCGCACAGCGGGTGATAAATCCGTCCTGCTCCATCCCCTGCAGCATTGCCGTCACGCTTGAGCGGCGGATATTGAACCACTGCTCAATATCGCGCTGGTATACATCCCGCCCGCTGCGGTTGCCGCGGACGATGTCGCCCAACACCATGCCCCGCACGCCGGAAAGATCCGGGTTGACGCCGGAAATGCGGGCATCGAGCGCCCTGCGTATGACCCGCGAGGTCTGGTTCAGCAGCGCGCCGAAGTGAACATTGGCACAGCAGCCGCATTCATTTTGCGATTCATCGCACATTTCTTCCCTCCTGTTCTGATTTTCGGGCAAAATCAGTTAGATTTCTAATTGTTCGTAACCTAACTGTTCGTTTGCGTACTTTACAAGTATAGCACAGGTTTGGGGAATGTCAAGAGGGATTTTCAGCTTGTGCCTGCGTTGTTTTCCGGTTCCACCCCCAGATACGGCAGCGCCTTTTTCAGCACCTCGGCACAGACCGGGCCGGAGAGTGCGCCGCCGCTGGTGGTCCAGCTGTGGGGTTCGTCCAGACAGATCAGCACCGCAATTTTGGGGTCGTCTATGGGCGCTACCGACACAAAGCTGGCGATGCGCGCCCCCTCGTTGGCGCTGTCCAGCTTCTGGCTGGTGCCGCTTTTGCCGCCGACACGGTAGCCCGCCACAGCCGCCTGCTTGCCGGTGCCGCTGGTCACGACGCCCTCCATCAGGCGGCACATCGTGGCCGAGGTTTCCTCGCTGATGACCTGCCGCTTGACCACAGGCTCTATCTCCTTTATGACTTGCCCGTCCGGCGCCGTGATCCTGCTGACGAGATACGGCTGCATCAGCTTCCCGCCGTTGACCACCGCGCAGACAGCCGTAAGCATCTGCAGGTAGCTCACCTTGCTGCTCTGCCCGAAGGAGCAGCTTGCCAGCTCCACCGGGCCCATCCGGTCGGCGGTGTAGTACTCGCTGCGGCGTATCTCGCCCGGCAGGTCGATGCCGGTCGGCACCCGCAGTCCAAATGCCGCGAAATAGTCACAGAAGCGCTCCTTGCCAAGCCTAGCACCGATCTGGATAAAGCAGGGGTTGCAGCTGACGGCCAGCCCTCTGGCAAAGGTCTCGCTGCCGTGGATATGGCCGTTGGCGCAGCGGAACCGTGTGCCCGCCACCGTGATCCTGCCCGCGCAGGTGAAATAATCCGTGGCCTTGCAGGCACCGCTGTCCAGCGCCGCCGCAGCCGTGATAAGCTTGAACACACTGCCCGGCTCGTACAGGTCGCTGATGGCCTTGTTGCGCCACTGCGCCTGCTGCGCCCGCTGCAGGGCGGCGCTGCGTTCCTCGCCCTGCAGGGCGTTCACCGTGTCGCGGGCTTCCTTGTTTATAAGGCTGCGCGGCGCGTTGGGGTCGTAGTCCGGCTGGCAGGACATTGCCAGCACCGCGCCGGTGTGTACATCCATAACGATGCCGACACCCCGCTCGGCAACATGATGCTCGGCGACGGCGGCGGACAGCGCACTTTCCAGCCAGTGCTGGATCTGGGCGTCGATCGTCAGGGTCAGCGTATTGCCGGGCACCGCATCCACAAGGGTCTGGTAGTGGGTGGGCATGTCGTAGCCCCATGCGTTTTTGGCGGTCAGGATGCGCCCGTTCTCCCCTGTCAGTTCGTCATTGTAGCGCAGCTCCAGCCCCCACAGCCCCGCATTGTCCACATCGGTAAAGCCGAGGATGCCGCCCATAAAATTCCCCTGCGGGTAGACGCGCTTGGTGTCCTGCCGGATCTGAACACCCTGCACACTGTTGTCGCGGCACCAGTCCCGGACCGCATCGGCCATCGCCTTGTCCACGCGGCGGCGCAGCAGGCAATCGTTGGAGGTCCGCTGGCTGAATTTTGCCAGTGTCTCGGCGTAGTCCAGCTCCAGAATCTCGCTCAGCGCCCTTGCGGCAGGCTCCACAGCTTCATCCGCCATCTCCCGCGGGGCGGCGCGGATCGTCCAGCAGGTCTCGCTGGCCGCAAGCAGCGTGCCGTCTGCAGCATAGATCTCTCCGCGCGCGGCAGGCAGCGTGGCTCCGCGCAGCTGCTGGTCC
>OGXT01003633.1_pt1 | contig 10303 bp, 6 predicted proteins | sample 1576361 | NCBI WGS metagenome assembly OGXT01 (sample SAMEA3541514, study PRJEB24748) | human gut metagenome | biome: human gut; feature: human-associated habitat; material: faeces | place: China | collected 2012 | reverse complement strand
CTTATTTATTAAATAATTAAAACACACAAACCTGACACACGCGAAAACCTAACTACTTTTTTTCACACTCTCCAGCAGAAGTTATATCGGGAATGACTTGCAACCAGCCGAAATCCCCGGAAAAACCCGGCCTTATATAATAATAGGTATGGGATCCGGCAACGAACCGATTGATAACTTAAACTGATGTAAAATGAAACAATGTTACACGCTGACCGGACTTGACGTACTGGGCAAAATACGCTCGTACATCAGGCTCCTGACGGTTACTCTTTTATATGTGACATTTGCGCTCCCGGCCTCGGCACAAGGGGGGGGGAAGGCCGTCTCGGGTATCGTTAAAGACGACACGGGAAATCCCCTCATAGGTGTCACCGTCACCGTCCCCGGTACCACGAAAGGCACGACTACCGATGCCAACGGTACGTACACGATCAATGCTGACAATTCCGAAAGCCTGAATTTCAGCTATGTGGGCTACAAAACCCAGACAATCCACGTCAACAACCAATCCACCATCGACGTCACCATGAGCGAAGACAACACCAGCCTCGAAGAGGTTGTCGTCGTCGGTTACGGCGTACAGAAGCGCCGCGACATCGTAGGCGCCGTCGAAACCCTTTCGACAAAGGGCCTCGAAGAGCGCATGGGTTCGTCGATGAGCATTTCGCGCTCGTTGCAGGGCGCCATCCCCGGCCTTACGATGACCTTTTCCGATGGTAAGCCCAACCGCGGCGCGACGGTGCGCATCCGCGGCGCGGAGAACTCGATCGGTTCGGGCGGTTCGGCCCTGGTGATGGTCGACGGCGTCGAAACCGACATGTCGACCGTGAACCCGGACGACATCGAGTCGATCACGGTGCTCAAAGACGCCTCGTCGACCGCCGTATACGGTGCCCGCGGTACCTTCGGCGTGATCCTCCTTACCACCAAGAAGCCGCAGAAAGGCAGTGCCAAGGTGACTTACAACGGCACCTTCACCTTCTACAAGCGCGCCACCAAGCCCCAGATGGTCACCAACGGCTACGATTATACCACCTCGTTCCTGGAATCCTATGTCAACGCATTCGGCAAGGATCCCTCGAACATCAACAACGTATTCAAATTCTCACGCACCTGGTACGACGAACTGGCACGCCGCAACAACGACCCGTCGTATGAGAAATGGCGCGTCAACAACCGCAATGCCTACGAATACTTCGGCAACACCAACTGGTACGACGTATTCTACAAGGACTATACGACCGGACACCAGCATAACATAAGCGTAACGGGCGGCGGCGACGTGGCATCGTACTACGTTTCGGGCCGTATGTTCGAGCAAGACGGCATCTACAACGCCGGTGACGAGAAATACCAGCAGTTCAACGTCAAAGCCAAAGGCATCGTCAACGTGAAGCCATGGCTGCGCGTGGAGAACACCACCGATTTCATGTACCGTTATTCGCACCAGCCGACGGGCCACACGGGCATCTCCACGACGCCGATGACGGTATCGCGCATGCTCAACCACCAGGCTTACCCCGTAGCCCTGGTCACCAATCCCGACGGTACGTGGACGGAAGCGGCCGTATATACGGGCTGGGCAGGCTTCGTCGAGGGTAACTCGTGGCGTAAAGACCGCAAGTTCGACATGAACAACCGCACGGCGGTCACGATCGACCTGCTGAAGGACGTGCTCGTCGCCGCAGCCGACGTGAGCTTCTATTTCAACCAGACCGACCGCCGGCAGGCCGTGAACAGCTACACCTACTACACCGGGCCCGACAGCTCGGGCGAACGTCCCTCGGGCTCGCTCTACGAAGAACGCTCCTACAACCGTCAGAAGGTCGCTTCGAGCGCCACGCTGACCTACACGCCCCGCCTGGGCGACAACCACTCGCTGAGCATCATGGGCGGTTGGAACATCGAAGATTACACCTACAAGAGCAACCTGATGAGCCGCGAAGGCATCATCATCCCCGGCAAGCCCAACTTCAGCCTGCTGGAAGGCGAAGCGATGACCCTGAAGGACAACGGCAGCTACGACTGGGGGCTGGTCGGCGCATTCTACCGCGTAAGCTACTCGTACAAAGGAAAATACTTGCTCGAAGCCAGTGGCCGCTACGACGGTAACTCCAAGTTCCCGTCCAACCAGCGTTGGGGATTCTTCCCCTCGGGTTCGGTGGGATGGCGCATCTCGGAAGAGAACTTCATGAAAAACGCCAACTGGCTCGACAACCTGAAGATCCGCGCATCGGTCGGTTCGGCGGGCAACGGCCTCATCAACGATGCCTACGCCTACCTCTCCACGATGTCGATCGCACAGTCGAGCCTGCTGAACAACGGTTCGGTGTTCAACTACACGCAGGCACCCTCCCCGATTCCCAAGAGCCTGACATGGGAAAAGGCCACGACCTATGACCTCGGCCTGGATTTCGAGGCATTCAACGGCCGCCTGAACTTCTCGGCCGACATCTACCGCAAGAAGACAACCGACATGTATGTAGTGGGCGAAGAGCTGCCTGCCGTATTCGGCAACAGCGCCCCCAAGGGTAACTACGCCGACATGCGCACCGACGGGTGGGAGGCCAGCCTGTCGTGGCGCGACAGCCACAAGGTTGCGGGCAAGACCCTGAGCTACAATATTAAAGTCGCCGTATGGGACAACACCAGCAAGATCACCCGCTATACGGCCAAAACTGGCACGCTCCCGACCAACTACTCGATCAACTATTACGAGGGGATGACCCTCGGCGAAATGTGGGGCTACAAGTGCGACGGGCTGTTCCAGAGCGACGAAGAGGCGCAGACATGGGCCAACTATTCGAAGTTCACCAACCGTTCGGCGACCTGGCAGGCCGGCGACCCGCGCTACCTCGACCTGAACGGCGACGGATACGTCAACAACGGCAACAACACGATCTACGACCACGGCGACCTGGTGAAGATCGGCAACACCACGCCCCGCTACAGTTACAGCATCCAGGGCGGCGTGCGCTGGAACGGCATCGGCATCAGCATGATGTGGCAGGGCGTCGGCAAACGCGACTGGTATCCGGCCAAGGAGTCGGGTTATTTCTGGGGACAGTACGGCCGCCCGTACAGCATGGCACTCCCGTGGCATAACAGCGACCGCTGGTCACCGACCAACCGCGGCGCCTACTGGCCGCGCCTGGTCGGCTATTCGGCCAGCGACTCGGGCCTGATCCTCGCGCAGCCCAACACGCGCTACGTGCAGGACGCTTCGTACATCCGCCTGAAGAACCTCACCATCGACTACAACTTCCCCAAGGAGCTGGTCAACAAGATCGGCCTCCAGGCACTCAAGATCTATGTGTCGGGCGAGAACCTCCTGACCTTCTCACCGCTCAAGAAGTACGCGAAAAACTACGACCCGGAAGGTATCTACGCCGGCGATGCGGACTACGGAACCAACAAGTTCGGTAGCGACAACTTCGGCGACGGCGACGGTTATCCCGTCATGAAATCGTACACGATCGGTTTGAGCATAACTTTCTAAATTACGGACGACAATGAAAAAGATAACATATATTTTGCTTTCGGCCTGTTTCCTGTTCACGTCCTGCGAGGATTTCCTTAACAGGGATCCCGACGCCAAGGTCGGATCCGGGGATTATTTCACGGACGAAGGCTCCCTGCTGACCTATACCAACGGGTTCATCCAGAAATACACCCCCAGCGCAGCAGACCTGGGCTACGGCGACGGGTACTCGGACATCATGGCCACCGAAAAGTCGTTCACGTTCCTGACCAACGCCTCGTGGACACCCGACCTGCAGAGCGGCTGGTCGATCAGCAACTGGACGCCGATCTACAACATCAACTATTTCCTGGTGCACATGCGCGAGGCGAAGGGGCTCTCCGAAGCTACCTACAACCACTACGAAGGCACAGCCCGTTTCTGGCGCGCCTGGCAATACTTCGAGAAGGTCAAGACCTTCGGCGCCGTACCCTGGTACGACGAGCCGATCGACCCCGAGGACATGGTGGCACTCTACAAACCGCGCGACAGCCGCGAATACGTCATGGAGCGCGTGCTCGAAGACCTGGACTTCGCCTGCAAACATTGCTACACGTCGTCGGAGTGGATCAACTGCGCCCGCATCAACCGGTACATCGCCCTGGCTTACAAGGCCCGCGTGTGCCTGTTCGAAGGCACCTACCGCAAATACCATTCGGTAGACCCGTCGACGGGCAAGGCATGGGAAGACAAGCAGGCTTCGGCGAAATTCCTGCGCGAATGCGCCGAGGCCTGCGAGGAACTGATGGCAGCCGGCGTATACAGCATCGTGAACAACCCTGCCAAGGTCAAGACCCAGTACCGGGAGCTCTTCACACAGGAGGCCGTCAACACGACCGAAGTGATCTGGGCTCGCCAGATGAGCGTCGGCATGACCACGTTCCACGACCTTACGTGGCGTTACACGTCGGGCAGCTACGGACAGCGCTGGTCGCTCGACCAGGATTTCGTGAAGACCTACCTCAACCTGGACGGCTCGCGCCACACGGCCACCGGCGAGGAGTTCACGACCGAAGTCGAAAACCGCGACTACCGGCTCTCGCAGAGCATCATCACACCGGGCTACACGAAGCTGGTGGGCGGCATCTCGACCGCAACACCCCCCGATTTCACGGTGACGCTGACCGGCTACCAGGTCATCAAGTTCAACATCGATGACAAGGCATACGAGTCGGCATCGGTTTCCTACAACTCGCTGCCCATCATGCGTTACGCCGAGGTGCTGCTCAACTACGCCGAGGCGAAGGCCGAACTGGGCGAATTCAGCGACGACATCTGGAACAAGACCATCAAGCCGCTGCGTGAGCGCGCAGGCGTCGACGGCAAGCGCCCGACATCGGCAGGCCCCTATCTGCAACAGTACTACGGGCTGAGCGACAGCGACCTGCTCGAAATCCGCCGCGAGCGTGCCATCGAGTTGCTGCTGGAAGGGTTCCGTTACGACGACCTGATGCGCTGGCATGCGGGCGAACTGCTGAACAAGCAGTGGTACGGCATCTACATCCCGGCCATGGACACTTCCTACGACCTCAACGGCGACGGCATCAACGACGTCTGCGTGACTTCGGGCGAAGCCGGCAACGAACCCGGTGTAACGTACATCATACTCGACAACAGCAAATACTCGCTGGAGAACGGCACGACCGGACGCCTGCTCTATACCGTGGGCCGCAACTTCGAGGAAAAGCGCTACCTGCGCCCCATCCCCAAGACGGCACTGAACATCAACCCCGACCTGGGACAAAACTATTACTGGAGATAAACAGGGAGGAAACGTGCCCCGGAGCGATATTTTCCCGGGGCGCGCATCCCGACACAAACCTTAATTCAGCATACAATGAAACGATACATATTTATCATCGCCGCGCTCACTGCCCTGATCTTTTCCGGGTGTTCGAATGACGACGACCGCCCGGTAAAGACCCCCATAGATCCGCTGACCGACATCTACGGCGTGGTGACCGACAACCAGGGGAACCGACTTCAGGGAATCGTCGTAAGCGACGGATACACCTGCACAGCCACCGACGAGAACGGCGTATACCAGCTTACGGCCGGGGAATTCTCCTATCATGTGTACCTTTCGATCCCCGCGGCATACGAGGTACCCGTGTCCGAAGGGCTGCCCTGCTTCTGGCAGAAACTGACCGAAGGGCGCAAGCGCTACGACTTCACGCTGACCCCGCTGGCCGGAGGTGCCGAAAACGAGTTCAACCTCTTCTGCGTGGCCGACCCCCAGTGCCAGAACACGACCAACATCGCACGTTTCAACAACGAGACGGTGCCCGACATCGCCGCACAGGTCGCAGCCTCGGCGCTGCCCTCGTACGGCATCACGCTGGGCGACATAGGGTGGAACACCGAGAATACGGACTACACGAACGACGTATTCCCGCTGATGAAAAAGGCCATGCAGACGGACAAGGTCGGGCTGCCGCTCTTCCAGGTGATGGGCAACCACGATAACAAGGTGATCGCCGTCAGCAAGGATAACTACACCGTCGCACACGACATCGCCGCACAGCGGAATTTCGAATACATCTTCGGCCCCGTAAACTATTCGTTCGACCGCGGCAACGTGCACATCGTCGCCATGGACAACATCATTTTCCCGAGCCACAAGGATTATTCGCTCGGATTCCGCGACGACCAGGTCGAATGGCTCCGACAGGATCTGAGTTATGTTTCGAAAGACAAAATGGTGATCCTCTGCGTACACATCCCCATGCGCGCCAGCGGCAACCAGAACGTACAAGCGGTATTCGAACTGCTCAAGCCGTTCGCCGAGGTGCACGTCATGTCGGGGCACACGCACTACGCCGAGAACAACGTCTACGACAGCCACTACGAACACGTGCATGGCGCGGCCTGCGGCGCATGGTGGAACTCCACGATCAACGTCGACGGCACGCCCAACGGCTACGCCATCTACAACATCAAGGGCGCCACGATTACCGACTGGGTATACAAGGGCACGGGGCTCGATGCCCAGCAGCAGATACGGCTCTACCGCGCCAACGACATCTTCATGCGTGATTACTCGAAAAATTACCAGTTCTATTACAAGGGCGACGACCAGATCGTAGCCAATGTCTGGAACGCCGACAAGGACTGGAAAATCGAAGTATACGAGAATGGCATAAAAACAGGGGAAATGACGCATTTCGACTACACAGGCAATGAAAAGGACAAGTCCTGGGATGCCTGGGCACTGGGTTACCACATCGGCGTAGTAGGCAAGGCCGAACTGGACAGCAATAAGAAACCCACGAGCTACTACCAGCGCAACGTCCGCCACCTGTACTACTACACGCTTCAGTCACCGACAGCGTCGGTCGAAGTGCGTGCCACAGATCGGTTCGGCACGACCTTCACGCAAACGAAATTCACCACGGGCCTTGCCGAGGATTTCCCGGTCGGCGAGTAGGTTATTACGGAAAAATTCGTAACTTTGTGAATTGCGATTCAAAAGCAAAAACAAAATGAAACGACTGATCTCGATACTCGTCGCCCTATCGGCCTGGGGCATTGCCATCGGACAGCCCTCGGTACGCATTGCCCACGGGCCCTACCTGCAACAGGTCACCGACGACGGTTTCACCGTCGTGTGGACGACGACCATCAATGCCGCATCGTGGGTCGAAGTCGCTCCTGACGACGGATCGCATTTCTACGCCGCCGAGCGGCCGAAATATTACGATTCGCACATCGGCAAACGCCGCATAGGCCGCCTGCACCGCGTACGCGTGGAGGGGCTGGCTCCGGGGACGACCTACCGTTACCGCATCATGCAGCAGGGCGTGCTCTGCGACGAAGGCAACAAGCGGGTAGTCCTGGGCGAAGGTTACGGGAGCGACATCCTCAAACACAAGCCCTATACGGCCACTACGCTCGACGAAAAGAAGGATCAAACCGAATTCTGGGTTGTGAACGACATTCACGCCCAGGATTCGATCTTCCGGTTGCTGCTGGAAGGTGCCGAAAAGGCCAAACCCGATTTCGTCTGCTTCAACGGCGACATGCTCACTTCGATGGAGTCGGAGAAGCAGCTTTTCGAGGGGTATCTCAATTCGGCCGCCGAATTGCTGACGCCCGCGGGAATCCCGATCTTCGCCACGCGCGGCAACCACGAGAACCGCGGCTCTTTCTCCCCGAGTTTCCTCGACTACTTCCCGACCTCCACGGGCGAGGTATACTACACGTTCCGGCAGGGGCCGGCCTATTTCGTCGTGCTGGACTGCGGCGAGGACAAACCCGACAGCGACATCCGCTATTACGGGTTGTCGACCACCGACGCCTACCGCGAACAGGAAGCCCGCTGGCTGAAGGGCGTGGTCGAAAGCGAGGAATACCGCGCGGCACCCCTGCACATCGTCGTGCTGCACATGATCCCGGGCGGGAAAAGCAGCTGGCACGGCGAACAGGAGATCCGCAGATTGTTCGTACCGATCCTCAACGAAGCTTCGGTCGACATCATGCTATGCGGGCACTACCACCGCTACCAGTGGATAGACGACGGGAGCCGGGGCACGAACTTCCCGATCCTCGTAAATTCGAACCGGGACAAGCTCGTGGTGAAGGCCGACCGCAGGGGAATCGACATCGACGTCGTGAACACGGGCGGCGAGGTCATCAAACGCCACCGGATCGACAAGTAACCGCCTGAAAGGAAACAGAACAGGGACAAAGGCGCTTCCGGGCGCCTTTGCTCTTGGAACAAACCGCAGAGAACCAATAAAACACACTATGAAAACATCCAGACTACTGACCGCCTTCGCCACCGCCGCCCTGCTGCTCGGATGCGCCCCGGGCGGGCAAAAGGCCCAAGGGCCCTACTACATCGACATCAAAGACCGCGCACAGCTGCACGAGTGGTTCCGCTATTCGCCCGAGCGGCCGGTCGTCATCAGCGGCCACCGCGGCGGCATGGTGACGGGATTCCCCGAAAACTGCATCGAGTCGTTCGAGAAGACGCTCACGATGATGCCCTCGTTCTTCGAGATCGACCCGCGCATGACCAAAGACAGCGTGATCGTGCTGATGCACGACGCCACGATCGACCGTACCACGACCGGCACGGGCAAGGTTTCGGACTACACCTACGCGGAGTTGCAGCAGTTCTTCCTCAAGGATCGCGAAGGCAACGTCACGACCTACAAGATCCCCACCCTCGAGGAGTGCATCGCCTGGAGCCAGGGCAAGACGATCCTCAACCTCGACATCAAGGACGTCCCGCTCGAAGTGATGTCGCAATTCATCAACCGCCTGGCACCGGCCAACGTGATGTATACCGTGCGCAACGCCAAACAGGCGCGCACGTATCTCGACCGCGACCCGCAGGCGATGTTCTCGTGCTGGTGCAAGAACATGAAGGAGTTCAACGAGTATGTCGGGGAGCGGATTCCCTGGTCGCAGGTGATGGCCTACGTCGGCACGATGATGCTGCCCGACCAGCAGGAGCTTTACGACAACCTGCACCGCAACGGAGTGATGTGCATGATCTCGCTCGCCCCGACGCACGACCGCAGGGCCACCGACGCGCAGAAAATACAGGGCTACGAGCTCGAAATCCCGACGGGTTGCGACGTCATCGAAACCGACTACCCCTACTTATTCCAGAACCTCGATCTCAACCGCAAGTAAACAAATGGCTGCATTCGAAAAATACCGCTCGGTCTACACGCACGACGAGCTGATGGAACGCCTGCGCCGCATCCGGCACGTGGCACTCGACATGGACGGCACGATCTACATGGGCATGTCGCTCTTTCCCTACACCAAGCCGTTCCTCGCGGGGCTCAAGGAGTTGGGCATCGGCTATTCGTTCCTGACCAACAACCCGTCGAAGTCGATCGCCGACTACCTGCACAAGCTCGACGTGCTGGGCATACACGCCACGCGCGAGGAAATGTACACCACCGCCCTTGCGACGATCGACTACATCCGCGAGCACTACCCGGCGGCCAAACGGCTTTTCCTGCTCGGCACGCCGAGCATGATCTCGGAATTCGAGGCAGCAGGTTTCGAATCGGCCGCGGATTCGGCGAACGACGTGCCGGACGTGGTGGTCGCGGCGTTCGACATGACGCTGCAGTATGACCGCCTGTGCCGCGCCGCATGGTGGGTGTCGCAGGGCGTGCCCTACATCGCTACCAACCCCGACCGGGTATGCCCCACCGACCAGCCGACGGTGCTGGTGGACTGCGGCTCGATCTGCGCCTGCATCGGGCATGCCACGGGACGGCGTCCCGACATCACGCTCGGCAAGCCCGATCCCAACATGCTTTCGGGCATCCTTTCGCGCCACGGCCTCAAGCCCGACCAGATCGCCATGGTCGGCGACCGCATCTACACCGACGTGGCGATGGCCCACAACGCCAAAGCGATGGGAGTGCTGGTGCTTTCAGGCGAAACGACGCTCGACGTAGCCGACAAAGCCGATCCGCAGCCGCACATCACCGCAGACAGCATCGAAGTGCTGGGCCGGCTGATCCGCGAGGCGCACGGCAAATAGGCAGGCCCGCCTCCGCACCGGGGGCATATCCGGCAGAACGGAGCGGGAAAGCCATGTTCGGACCAACGAAGCGAAAACCCCGTCTAGACCAAAGGACGGGAACAGGCGTACACGAACCAAAGCACGAAAACAGCCGCGCTCGTCCCAAAGAACGGGAACAACCGCACACGGACCGGCAAGCCGGAACGACCTGCACCGACAAAAGGGCCGGAACAACCATGCACGAGCAAACACACCGGAACAATTGCCCACAAACAAAACAGGCT
>OGXT01003632.1_pt1 | contig 10308 bp, 6 predicted proteins | sample 1576361 | NCBI WGS metagenome assembly OGXT01 (sample SAMEA3541514, study PRJEB24748) | human gut metagenome | biome: human gut; feature: human-associated habitat; material: faeces | place: China | collected 2012 | reverse complement strand
GCATATCATGCGAAAATTCCCGTACCGGCCCAGCTTTGTGTTTCGGGGCGTCGGAGAGATACTGACGGATTCGCCGGAGGAAATTTAGGAGACGGTTATGGAAAACCAGGAGAAATTGGAAAAACTTGAAGAAATGCTCCGCAGGCACAGGGAGTCCCAGGAGACCTACCTGCAGAATTCGGATGTGGATTCCGCCTTTGCGCAGATGGGACTTTTCGCCGTACTCGTGACCTGGCTGGCGCTGCGGCTGCTGCGGTACTTCAGCGCCTCGGACGACAGGCGGCTCGTGAAGCTGGTGCGCATCGTGGTCCTGCTTATCGGGATGCTCTTTGCCGCCCTCGCGGGGGTCACGGTCTTTGCGGTGCTCGCCTCGCTCTTTGAGCGCTTCACGCTCGCGGCTTTTGCGGACGGCGCGGCCTCCGTGGCCTCGAACTGCATAACCGTCTACGGCTGCCTGCTGGGGCTGCGGCTCACAAACAGCCTGGGCGAGGGCGGCGAACTCACGGACGAGACCGTGGCGCAGGCCCGCGGCTTCTACCGCTACAGCGTCCGCGCCGTGACTGCCATCCTGCTCACGAGCCTTGCGGCGAACCTCGTGAAGCTCATCTTCATCAACACCCGGGGCGAGAACAGTGTGAACGTGGAGTTCCCCATCTTCCAGCTGCTGTTCTGCCTGGCTGCGCTCATAGTCTCCCGCTTCATCGCCGCGCACAAGAGGCTGCGGGACGACAACGACCTTTTTGTCTGATGGCGATACGGGTGCATCTGGACGAGGTGCTGCGTCAGCGCGGCATGACGGCGAAGGAGCTCTGCGCCAAGGTGGGGATAACGGAGGCGAACCTCTCCATCCTGCGCTCGGGCAAGGCCCGGGGCGTGAGGTTCGGGACGATAAACCGCATCTGCTATCACCTCGAATGTGACGTGGGCGACATTTTGAAATTCGACGGCAAACTAGAGGAGGAAGAAGAATGAAAGGCGACAAAAAGACTGTGCTCAGTCCCTCGCGCTGCCTCATCCTCTGCGCCGCGGCGGCGGTGGCGGGCTGCTCTGTGTACCTGTTCTCGGTCTCGCAGGCGGAGTCGGCGCTCGGGCGGCTCTGGTTCCCCTTTGCGCAGATACAGGCGCTGACTGCGGGCATGGACGGCGAGACGCCGGAGAGCGTGTGCCTGGTACTGGCCGCGCTGCCCGCGCTGTTTTGCGGCAGCGAAGCCGAATGCCGCGAGGATATTGCCGTGCTGCGCCAGCCGGTGACGGCGCTGTGCGCGCTGGTGCGGCAATTCAGCGACACATACGAACAGAAAAAAGCCGCCAAGCATTGGGTAGATTTCAACGATTTGGAGCATTTGACGCTGCGGCTGCTGCTCGACCGGCAGGAAAACGGCACCGTGCGCCGCACCCCGCTGGCACAGGAGCTGGCACAGCAGTTTGAAGAGGTGTTGGTGGACGAATATCAGGACACCAACGCCGCGCAGGATGCGTTGTTCCGCGCGATCTCGCGGGATGAGCAAAACCTGTTTATGGTGGGCGATGTCAAACAGAGCATCTACGGCTTTCGCCAGGCGATGCCGGATATTTTCCTCGCGCGGCAAAAGGCGTATGCCGATTATGACGGCGAGCATTTTCCGGCGACCATCACGCTGGGGCACAATTTCCGCAGCCGCGACACCGTGACCGACAGCGTCAACTTTGTGTTTTCCCAGCTGATGAGCGAACAGCTGGGGGGGCTGACCTACGACGAGCACCACGCACTGATCCCCGCCGCCAGCTATCCGGAAAGCCCCGCGTTTGACACCGCGTTTTATGTGATCGACGATGCGCGGCGGGAGGATCTGGACTCCAAGGACGCTGCCGAGGCGCGGCTGATCGCTGCCCGCATCCGCGAATGGATGGGCACCATGACCATCACCGACCACGGCGAAACGCGCCCGGCGCGGTATGGCGATTTTTGCATTTTGCTGCGCAGCAAATCCACCCACGCGGCGGTGTATGCGGACGAGCTTGGCCGCTGCGGGATCCCCGCGTGGACCGCCAGCTCCGGCGGCTTTTTCGCCACGCCGGAGATCGGCACCGCGCTGTCGCTGCTGCGACTGGTTGACAACCCGATGCGGGATGTACCGCTGTTGGCGGTAATGATGTCGCCGGTGGGCGGTTTTCTTCCGGATGATCTCGCCTCCATTCGCACCGGACGCACCAAAGCGCCGCTGTATGTAGCGCTGCGGGAATATGCCCGCCGGCAGGATGACCCGCTGGCGGTGCGCTGCGATGCGTTTTTGCAGCAGATGGAGGGCTATCGCTGCTTGGCGGCGAGCGTGCCCGCCGACCAATTGATTCACCGGCTGTTCACCGAAACCGGCTTGGAGGGCTGCTTTAGCGTGCGTCCCCACGGCGAGCAGCGGGTCGCGAACCTGCGGCTGCTGCACGAATACGCCCGCCGGTTTGAGCAAGGGCGGTTTCGCGGATTGTCCGCGTTTGTCCGTTATCTTGACCGGTTGGAGGAGCAGCAAATGGATCTTGCGCCGGCTTCCACCCTGTCGGAACACGCGGATGTGGTGCGGATCATCAGTATTCATCATTCCAAAGGACTGGAATTTCCGGTGGTATTTCTCGCCGGGCTGGGGCACCAGTTTAACACCGAATCCACCAAAGGCGATCTGCTGATGCAGGCATCGCAGGGGATTGGGCTGATGCGCCGCGATCCCGACACCCGCAAGCAGTTCAACACGCTGCCGCGGCAGGCGGTGGCGCTGTCCATCCGTCAAGCGGAACGCGCCGAGGAGCTGCGGGTGTTGTATGTGGCGATGACCCGTGCCAAAGAAAAGCTGTGTCTGGTCATGACGGCGCGCGATCCGCAAGCCGCGCTGACCAAGCACGCCGCCACGCTGGATAACGAACCGACCTTACCCGCCCACACGCTGCTCAGCGCCGGCAGTATGGGCGATTGGCTGATGATGGCGGCGCTGCGCCATCCATCCGGCGGCTTTTTCCGCAAGCTGGCAGGCGAAGAGGCGCTGTCGCCGCTGCCCGCCGCCACCACATGGCAAATGGAGATCGTCCCCTCGCCCGCCCCGGCGCAGGCGGAAGAGTCATCGTCCAGTGTGCCGGCTGATCCGGCACTGGTGGAGGAAATCGACCGCCGCATCGGGTACCAATATCCCTTTGCGGCGCTGACGGAGGTACCTTCCAAGCTGGCGGCATCAGCGCTGTCGCATCGGGCACTGGCGGTGGACCATATTGCCGAGCAGCGCCCGGCGTTTTGGGAAAAGCAGCCGCTGTCCGCCGCCGAGCGCGGCACCGCGATGCACGCATTTATGGAGCACGCCGATTTCGGGCGGGCGCGCACGGATCTGCGGCAGGAGGCGGATCGACTGTTGAACGCCGGTGTTCTGAACGCCGACCAGCGGGCGGCGCTGCGGCTGCCGCTGCTGGGGCGGTTCTTTGACAGCGAGCTATGCGCGCGGATGCTGCGCTCGCCCCGCTGGCTGCGGGAGCAGCACTTCACGGTGGATATGCCGCTGTCCTTTTTCGGGTATGACACGCCGCCGGACAGCACCGACGAGCGCATTGTGGTGCAGGGCATCGCCGACAGCGTGTTTGAAGAGGACGGGCAGCTGGTGATCGTGGATTACAAAACCGACCGTGTGCAAACCGACGACGAGCTGGTGCAGCGGTACCGCGAGCAGCTGCGCATTTACAAACAGGCGTTGGAGCAAACGCTGTCCTGTCCGGTGGGCGAATGCTGGCTGTATTCGTTCGCGCTGGGGCGTGCGGTGCGCTGTGATGTGTAAATTCGACCGGCATGAAGATTTGTGGCAAATTTTCGTTGTTATATTCCACAAATCGGCAGTTTTCGCTTGACTTTTCGAACGACTGCTCCTATAATCAAAAGGTGTTTTGCCATTTAATGGCACCATTTTGTATGACCCCTCTCTATGCCGGCTGTATGGGCGGTATAGAGAAACCGATATATGACCATATTCTGTAGCGCCCGGTGACACTTTTGTTATCAAAAAGTCACCCCGCTGTTATATGGCGGAGGTATACTGGGCTCATCGACCGTGAAAAGGAGCGGTATCATGAAAAAGCGTTTATCAGTGGTGATTCCCGCTTATAACGAGGAAGGAATCATCACCCAAACTATTGCGACCATCTCGTCTGTTCTCGACAGCGCCGACATTCCGTTTGAGCTGCTGTTTGTGGACGATGGCTCCAGGGATGCCACCTGGCAGCTGATCTGCACCGCTGCGGCGACCGATCCGCGGGTGCGCGGCATCTCGTTTTCGCGCAATTTCGGCAAAGAAGCCGCCATCTTCGCGGGAATGTCCCACGCCAAAGGCGACGGATGCGTCATCATCGACTGCGATTTGCAGCATCCGCCGGAAAAGATCGTCGAGATGTACCATTTGTGGGAACAGGGGTACGAGGTGATCGAAGCGGTGAAAGCGGATCGCGGCAAGGAATCGGCGATGCACCGGTTGAGCGCCGCCTGTTTTTACAGCCTCATCAGCAAAGCGACCCGCATCGATATGCGGCGCGCGTCCGACTTTAAGCTGCTGGATCGCAAGGCGATGACGGTGCTGCTGAATATGCAGGAAAAGAACGCGTTTTTCCGTGCGCTGTCCTCCTGGGTCGGGTTTAAGACCACACAGGTGGAATTTGAGGTGCAGGAGCGCACGGTGGGAGCTTCCAAGTGGTCCACCTGGTCGCTGGTGAAATACGCAATCTCCAACGTCACTTCGTTTTCCGCCGCACCAATGCAGGTGGTCACCATTTTGGGTGCAGTCATGCTGCTGGCGGCGGTGGTGTTTGGCATTGTCGCCATTTGTCAGAAGATCGCGGGCGTGGCGCTGGGCGGATTTACCACGGTGATTTTGCTGATGCTGTTTATCGGCAGCATCACAATGATCAGCCTTGGCATTATCGGCTACTACATCGCCAAAATTTACGACGAGATCAAGGGGCGTCCCCGGTTTATCGTGTCGCATACCTGCGGCGGGGACGACAACAACTAACACAAACGCACGCAACCAGCGTAGAAAAAGCAGGCCATGATCCGCGGATTCTGGCCTGTTTTTGCGCTTGCAAACCAAACGGAGGGTTTCTTATTATGCCATGGACACAGGGCGAAAGCCCCCTTATTAAGCAACACCGCAAACAGAGCAAACGCCCGTATCTGTTCGCGTATACGCTGCTGTTCACCGTCACAGCGCTGCTGGTCTATTCGTTTTACTGGATGGCGGGCAAAAGCTTTATCTGGGTGGTGGACGGTTGGGACCAGCACTTCAAGGCGCTGGTGTATTATTCCCAGTGGCTGCGCGCCGGCGCGCGCAGTTTGCTGGTTGAACACCGGCTGCATTTCCCGACATGGGATTTCGCGTTGGGACAAGGCGCGGATGTGCTGACCACACTGCACTATTACGCCATCGGCGATCCGCTGAATTTGCTGTCGGCGCTGGTGCCCACCCGCTGGATGGTGCATTTTTACGATATCATGATCCTGCTGCGTATTTATCTGTCGGGGTTGTTCTTTTCGTTGTACTGTTTCCAGATGAAAAAGCAAAACGGGATGGCGGTGCTGGCGGGCGCACTGAGCTATGCGTTCTGCGATTTTGTGTTATTCGCCGGGGTGCAGCATCCCTATTTTATCAATCCGATGATGTATCTGCCGCTGCTGCTGATCGGGGTGGAAAAGGTGCTGGCCGGCAAACGACCGTATCTGCTGATCGTGATCGTGGCGGTGGCTGCCGTCAGCAATTTCTACTTCTTCTATGTGCTGGTGTTGCTGACCGTGATGTATGTAGCGGGGCGGCTGATTTCGCTGTATCACGGCGAGTGGCGGCAGATGGGGATGCCGTTGCTGAAGATCGCCGGTGCCTCCGCGCTGGGTGTGATGATGAGCGCGGTACTCTTTTTGCCGGTGGTCGGGGCGTTTTTGTCCGACGCGCGCATTGCTGTGGATCAAAATTCCATCCTGTTCTACCCTCTCCGGCAATACGCCTATATGCCAGCCGAGTTTTTGGCGCACACGGGGGTAAGCGGGTACACCTATACGGCGCTGGGCTTTTCGGTGCTCACCTTCCCGGCGGTGATGATGCTGTTCCGCCAAAAGAAAACCAACACGCTGCTTAAAGTCTTTTTTGTGATCGGGATCGGCTGCTTTTTGATTCCCTTTGCCGGCAAGGTGTTCAACGGTTTTTCCTACGCCACCAACCGGTGGTGCTTCGGGCTGGCATTTCTGGTTGCCTACATTCTGGTGACCGTTTGGCCCTCGTTTGTCACCATGGATAAGCGCGACTGCCGGTATCTGTTTGTCGGGTTGAGCGTGTATCTGGTCGTGTGTTTGCTGATACGCTATTCCCGCGTGACGCAGGCGTTTATCGTGCTGGGGGTGCTGTTTGCCATGCTGGTGCTGTGGCAGCAGCGCACCAAGCAGGGTGCCGGTTTATCCGACACTGCCATTCAGGTGGTCGCGCTGGCCGCCACGCTGCTCAGTGTAGTCAACAACAGCTTTTGGCTGAACGCTTATTCCGGCAGCAACTACGCCGCCCGATTTGTGGATCAAAAAGATCTGATGCAAAATTTCAGCGCCACCGCCGAAAACGCGGTCAAAGCGGTCGCAAAGCAGAAAAAAGTCACCGAATTTTATCGCTATACCGGGCACGAGCTGCCTTGGAACACCGATCTCAACCAGCATTTGTCCTCGCTGCAATATTATTGGAGCTTGTCCAGCCCGCAAATTTCCGCTTTTCGGTGGGATATGAATATGCGGGAGTATCTGCTGTACCGGTACCACGGGCTGGATGAACGCGCCTCGCTGACCACGCTGGCTTCTACCCGCTTTTTTGTCAAAAAGGAAAAATCGAAGGATATTGTGCCCTACGGCTTTTCCAAAGTGGGCACGCGAGTGGTGAACCGCTCGGCGGTGCAAAATGCGCTGGATGCGTTTGCAGAAGAGCAGGGCACGGATAAGCCCGGCGCTGCCGACACCAAGCGACTCCAGAAAAAGGTAGAAAAGCGCTACACGGTGTATGAAAACGACTACGCGCTGCCGCTGGGGTACACCTACAGCCGCTATCTGCCGCAGGCGGAGTATCAAAAGCTGTCCTCGCTGCAAAAGCAGGAGGCGATGCTGCAGGGTGTGGTGCTGGACAAAGCACCGCAGCATTGCGCATCGGTGCAGCCGCAGCTGACGGCGCAGGAGGTGCCGTTTACGGTTTCCTGCAACAGCAAGGATGTGACACAGCAAGGCAACAGCTTTGTGGTCACCAAAAAGGACAGCTCGATCACCTTGAAGCTGGAGGGATTGTCCGCCAGTGAAACCTATCTCTCGCTACGCGGGTTGACCTACGCCGGTACGTCGGAATACACGCTGTATAACGATGATGAAACCATCGATCCGCTGAATCGGTATACCCAAACCGATTGGGATCTGCTCCCGTATAACGATCGCAAAAAGCTGAAGGACGATCACTGGTATTGGCACGAGCCGGCTACCCTGAACATCAAAATCTCCGCCGCCGGGCGCAGCAACACGCTGCCGCTGTCCACCCCCGAATATACCTGGTTCAGTGGGCGGCAGGATTTCGATGTGAATCTGGGATACGGCGAAGAAGGGGTGTCCTCCATCAAGATCACCTTTCCCTCGATCGGCATCTACCGATTCAACACGATGGATGTGGTGTGCCAGCCGATGGACAACTACGCCGATCAGGTGAACGCGCTGAAAGAGGATGTGTTGGAGCAGATCAAGGTGGACGGTGATCGGGTATCCGGCAGCATCCAGCTGGACACTCCGAAGCTGCTGTGCCTGACCATCCCCTACTCCAAGGGATGGAGCGCCACGGTGGACGGTCAGCCAGCCGAGCTGCTGTGCGCCAACACGATGTATATGGCGCTGGAGCTGGATGCCGGACAGCACACGGTGCAGCTGCACTATCAAACGCCACTGCTAAACGCCGGTATGGGCGTTACCGCCGTGGGGGTGCTGCTGTTTGTAGCGGTGATCGTCGTCACCGAACGCCGCAAGCGCCGCGACGCGTAATCACACAAGAGAATTGCCGGGAAGATCCGATGGATTTTCCCGGCAATTTTGATTTCCCCCGGTATACCGCGCGGCGGCGGTGCCAAAACTGGTTGACAAGCAGCGGGGAATAGGGGTATCATCAAATGAGAAAAAGGCAAGGAGGAAGCGGTATGACCGAAGCGGCAATACACGAAAAGGTGCAGGCGCAGCGGGCTTTTTTCGCCACCGGAGCAACACTGGATCTGGCGTTCCGCCGCCGCGCGCTGGACACGCTGCAGCAGGAGCTGATCCGGCGGGAGGCGGCCATCCACGCCGCCATTCGCGCCGATCTCGGCAAAAGCGCGTTTGAAAGCTATATGTGCGAAACCGGGCTGGTGCGCAGCGAGATCACCTATATGCAGCGGCATCTGCACCGCTTCGCCAAGGAGAAGCGGGTGCGCACCCCGCTGGCGCAGTTTCCCTCCCGCAGCTTTCAAAAACCGTCGCCCTACGGTGTGACGTTGATCGTCAGCCCGTGGAACTATCCGCTGCTGCTGACGCTGGACCCGTTGGTGGACGCGATCGCCGCCGGCAACACCGCCATTCTGAAACCGAGCGCATACTCGCCGCATACCAGCGCGGTAATTGCGGAGATGATCGGCAAGTGCTTTGACCCCGATTTTGTGACAGTGGTGACCGGCGGGCGCGAGGAAAACGCGCGGCTGTTCCGCGAACGGTTCGACTACATCTTTTTCACCGGCAGCCAAGCGGTGGGGCGCGAGGTGATGCGCCACGCGGCGGAGCATCTGACACCGGTGACGCTGGAGCTGGGCGGCAAAAGCCCTTGTATCGTGGACAAGACAGCCGACTTGGAGTTGGCGGCGCGGCGCATTGTGTTCGGCAAATTTCTCAACGCCGGGCAAACCTGCGTGGCGCCGGATTATCTGTATTGCGACCGCACCGTCAAGGATGCTCTGGTCGCGGCACTGCAGCGGGAGATCACCCGCCAGTTTGGGGCGGAACCGCTGCAGGGTCCCGCCTATGGGCATCTCATCAACCGCAAGCACTTTGACCGTGTGAACGCGTTGATCGACCCGGCGCGGGTGGTTTGCGGCGGGCAAAGCAACCCCGACACCCTTACCATCGCCCCTACCCTGCTGGATGCGATCAGCTTTAACGACGCGGTGATGCAGGAGGAGATTTTCGGCCCGGTGCTGCCGGTGCTGACCTTTGACACACTGAACGAGGCGGTGGCGCGGGTGAACGCGCTGCCGCATCCGCTGGCGCTGTATCTGTTCACCGGCGACAAGCGCGCCGCCCGCATGGTGACGGCTCGCTGCGGCTTTGGGGGCGGATGCATCAACGACACGGTGATTCATCTGGCGACCAGCCAGATGGGATTTGGCGGCTTTGGCGAAAGCGGTATGGGCGCTTATCACGGCAAGGCGGGGTTCGATACCTTTTCTCACACCAAAAGTATGGTGCAAAAAAGTACCCGGCTGGATCTGCCGATGCGGTACCAGCCGTATACCTCCCGCTACGAAAAGCTACTGCGGTTTTTCCTGAAATAACCACAACCCAAAAATGAGCGCCAAAAAGCGGCTCCGAACATCGGAGCCGCTTTGCTTATGCCTGTAAATAGTCCTGCAGGGCGGGCATGTGTGCCTGCATGGTGCGAAAGCCCTGATCGTACAGCGCGCGAATCACCGCGGGACGACCCTCGGTGCGCTTGCAGTCGATGCTGTCCGGCGCAATCACAAACGCTTTGCCTTCGCGTTCCAGCTGATACAGCTGCTCGTGGCTGCGGTTGTAGATCTCCATGCGGTGTTCCAGCGTGTGCACAAAGGCGGGATAGTCGCGATAGCGGCGGGTCGCCAGCCGCATCCCCGCTTCGCCCTTTTTGCGATAGCCCCGCTCGCGGGTGACCACCACAATCAGCTTGTCGCACCCCGCTTGCAGCGCCTGCTCCACCGGAACCGGATCGGCGATGCCGCCATCGTAATAGGGAATGCCATCGATCGCATACGGTTCGCAAGCTACCGGCACCGCTGATGACGCCTTCAGGATGTCGAAATTGTCGTAGCCCACGTCGGATTTGCCGAAATACTTCGTGGAGCCGTCTTCGGCGTTGCACGCAACCACGGTGAAACCGGTCGGGTTGGCTTCGAAAGCCGCGTAGTCAACCGGATTTTCGCCATCATGATTGCTGAGCGTGCTATACACGTAATCGAGGTTGGCGAAATTATGGTTCTTGACATAGCTGTCGAAGCTCGCGTATTCCTTACGGAACGCGTACTGCGTGTAGAACG
>OGXT01003626.1_pt1 | contig 10319 bp, 6 predicted proteins | sample 1576361 | NCBI WGS metagenome assembly OGXT01 (sample SAMEA3541514, study PRJEB24748) | human gut metagenome | biome: human gut; feature: human-associated habitat; material: faeces | place: China | collected 2012 | reverse complement strand
ATGAACGAAGTTCATTTTTTATAAATGTTTCCGACGAATAGCCGCCGACCGAAGGACGGGGCAATACATATTATCTAGGGGAAACAAAATGAACAAAATTCATTTTTAATAAATGTTTCCGACGAATAGCCGCCGACCAAAGGGCGGGGGCAATACATATTATCCAGGAGGAAAAGATGAAAGGAAATTTTAAGAAAGGGATTTCAGTGGCACTAAGTTTAGCATTGACGGTAAGTTCATTTGCTTTGCCTGATACAGCAAAAAATGTTAATGCTGATAATTTGCCAACAACAAAGTTAGGAGTAGGAAGCATTGGAACAGGTTCAAATGAACCGGATGCAGCAAAACTTCCAAGAACTTCAACACAGGGAAAATACAGATTTACAACAGATAATTATAACAGTAAGCATAAGGCGCTGGATACAAATGACTGGGCAAGTAACTGGTTGTGGGATTTAGAAGGAGATAGGGACACAGACTCTACAAATGCATTATCAGGAACAGCCTATGCACTTCCATTATGCTATTTAATGAAAAAAGATGGTTTGCGTGTGACAAAACCGGCAATGACAAGCAGTAATACAAATGTAAGTGCTTACAATATTAAGGATAATGATACGTTATGTGATTTTAAAATTTCACCGGATTGGACATGCACAAACAACAATATAGATGAAGTAACTGACTGGTCATATAAGGCAGTTACAACAAATCCACAAAATGCGGGTCAGAAGATGTATACAACAATGACTCAGGGAAGTCCATTCGCTTTTATTGAAATGGAAAATACAAATACAATTTATTTGGAAAAATTACGTGTTACATTCCCAAGTGAAATTATTTATGAAGATACATATAATGGCTCAAAAATGGTTGTATTCAGAACGAATGATATTACAAGTTCAGTAAATGGATATCCAAGTGCAACATACCAATATTATGCAGTATTTTTACCGGAAAATACAACTGTTACACATATGGGAACAACAGACAAAACAAACAATGATAAAATAGGAAAATTAAAATTCACATTCCCATCAAACAACAAAGCTTATATGTCTGTTGCATGGTTATGTGAGAGCAGAAATATTGATAACAACATGGGTATTAAATATGCAAAAGAATATAGACCTTATGCATTTAATATTATTACAAATACAACAGCAGACTATTCTTATAATGAAAGCACGGGAAATGTTCAGACAAAATATACATATTCATTTTCAAAGAAAGCAGAAAGTACTGCTGATGGAACAATAATGGGAATTTTACCACATCAGTATAAGAATATGAGCAATGTTACATATATGGATAATAAAGCCATTACTTTGAGAGGGTATATGAAGTTCATAAAGGGCTCATCATATACTACAAATATGACATACAACGGTATTATTCCATATATGCCAAGTCTTTCAAGTGATGATTCACAAGGAAGAGAAGAATTACAGAAATATGTAAATAACTTCGTTAATAAATACATGACAGGAGCAGGAAATTGGACTCTTGCAAATGATGAAGGAAATGAAACATATTATCATGGAAAGAAATTAAATCGTTCTGCACAGGTTGTTGCAGCTGCTAAAGCAGTTGGAGATGAAGGAAATGCACAGAAAGTATTAAACGGACTTGAAAAGAACTTAGAAGACTGGTTTACATATTCAGGAAATAGTGACAAGCATTACTTTACATATTTAGGAGAAGGTGTTGGAGCTCTATTAGGATTCCAGTCATCATTTAATTCAGTTGACCAGTTTAATGATCATCATTTCCATTATGGATATTTTATTGAATCTGCAGCAAGCGTAGGTTTATACGATAGGGAATGGTTAAATAATTATAAAGATGTAGTAAAGCAGTTAATTTATGATATAGCTTGTCCATATAGAAATAATAAAGAATGTGTTGCAGATTGTGGAAATGCATATCCATATTTAAGAAGTTTTTCACCTTATGAAGGACATTCATGGGCATCAGGATATGAAGATGAGAGAACAGGTAATAACCAGGAATCAACATCTGAAGCAATAAATGCGTGGGCAGGAATTATATTATTTGGAGAACTTACAAATAATACAAAGATTAGAGATTTAGGTATTTATCTTTATACAACAGAATCAGAGGCAGCTGATGAATATTGGTTTGATAAAGACGAAGAAACATACAAAATTGATTCAACTAAGTTTGATGCTCCTATGGCATCAATGGTTTGGGGTGGAAAAGTTGACTATAGTACATGGTTTGGTCAGCAGTACACACAGGGAATACAGATTTGCCCAATTAATTCATGGTCATTTTATTTAGGAAAAAATGCAAATAAAATAACAGGAAAAGATTACATTAAAAAATATTACAATGCAGATAAAACTTATAAAAATGCCAAAGGTGGAAGCACTGAACATTGGAATGATATGTGGGCTGAATATTATGCAATAGCAGATCCTGATTACGCAATGAACACAGTATGGACAAAAAATGCAATAAATGATGGTGAATCACAGGCACATACTTATCATTTTATAAGAGCATTGCAGGATTATGGTACACCTGATTTGACATTTAAATCAAATAGTCCGACAGCTTCCGTGTTTAACAAAAACGGTGTATATACATATGTAGCATACAATGCTTCAAATACAGCAAAAACGGTAACATTTACAAGTAAAAGCGGACAGACAGTATCAATAAAAGCATCACCTAACACAATGACGACAGTAAATGCAAATGAAGTTAATAAATCTTCATATGTTGTAGAATATTATGGAAAAGATTTAAATTCAAATAATTATTCGTTGTTAGGAAGTGAAGTGAAATACGCAGATGCAGGAGCAAATGTAACTGCAACAGAAAAGAATTTTACAGGATTTAAATTTGATAATTCAAATTCAAATAATATTAAACAGGGAACAGTAAATGCAAATGGAAGTCTTGTATTAAAAATGTACTACAACAGAGAAACATATAGCATTTCTTATGAATTAGTAGGAGGAGTTAAAAATAATACAGGATTATATCCGACAAGCTATATTTATGGACAGCAGATAACACTTGATACACCTAAAAGGGATGGATATGATTTTGCAGGATGGTATAAGGAAAGTACATACAACACAAAAGTGGACGCTATTTCATCAAAGGTAAATGGAAACATCACTTTATATGCAAAATGGATTCCGGCAGGAACAATTTCTGTAAATGAAGATATGTACCTTACATTTGATGCAAATGTTAATGGAACATTTACTATAGTAGGTGATAAAAAATACAATGCAGTTAGTGTGCTTTATAAGGTGGTAAATACAGAAAGTGAAGCAAAAGAATTAGCAGAAAGTAAAGCAGAAGTAGGATTTGTTTCATGGGGAATGGAAGCAACAGATACAGGTTGGAGTCATACAAGAAGCTTAAAAGGTGATGAAGGAAAATATATTGTATTTTATTTTATAAGATACGATGAAAATGGTGGTTATAAATCGGAATATGGCTATGGAAAAATACAAGCAAATGGAGGCAATATAGAGACAACAAAGGCACCTGAAACTACGACAACTAAAGTAGCTGAGACAACAACAAAGGCACCTGAGACAACAACTAAGATATCTGAAACGACTACTAAGGTTTTAGAAACAACAAAACCTGCAGCAGGTGATTCGAAATACGAATCATTAAATTATAAGGATATTGATAACAATAATAATGGTGAATTTGATAAAGGACTATTAGGTTGTAAATATGCATTGATTGAAGGTAAATTAAATGTGTGTCAGTTCCAAAATACAGGCTTTGGTGAATTATATATGGCAGTAGGTGGAATGGGAGCAGGAAACTTTAAAGCTACCATAAATGGCCGCAATGTGACAAAAACACAAGGCACAGGAGTATTTATAAATCCGGCATCAGATTATGTAACATATAAATATAATGTTGTTGAAATATCATCAGATGACGGAAAGGCTATAGTTATTATATTGAACCCAAATAAAACAGGAACATACAATCAAACGACACCTGAAACAACGACAAAGGCACCTGAGACAACAACAAAGAGTCAGGAAACAACAACAAAGGCACCTGAGACAACAACAAAGAAGCAGGAACAGACAACAAAAGCCCCTGAGACAACAAAGAAGCAGGAACAGACAACAAAGGCACCTGAAACAACAAAGAGTCAGCAGACAGACAATAACAACACAATTACAACGGATGCAAAAAATACAACAACTGCTGGAAATAGTGAAGGCATAAACGGAACATCAGCAGAAAAAACTGCTTTAGGACGAGCTGCATTTTCAAAGAAAATTAAAAAGAAGTTATCATTAAAGAAGATTAAAGTGTCAATTAAAAAAGTTGAAAATGCAACAGGATATGAAGTAAGAGTTGCAACATCAAAGAAATTTAAGAAAACACTTTATAAAAAGTCATATAAGAAAGTTGCATTTACTTTAAAAAGCAAAAAACTTGCAAATAAGAAAAAACTTTATATTAAAGTAAGAGCTTATGTGTTAGATGGAACAAATAAAATATATGGCAAGTGGTCAAAAGTTAAAAAAGTTAAAATTAAATAATTTTTAATAAGATAAAGAATCTCCGGCATATTTGTGCCGGAGATTTTTAGAGTATACAAAAAACTGAATAATGAGATACAATAAAAAGAAAATTGAAAGTGCCGGATGAGGAAGTGCCACATTTTATAAGAATTACATAGAATTAACAAGAAAAAAGGGCGTGACAAAGATAGCATATTATGTGTATGGAGAAGTTAGATTCCTCTCAATATATGATTATACGGAATTATCACCCCAAAAGATGAAACTTAGAACATCTAATAGAAGATTGAATTTCTCATTAGATTTAGTAAATTCAAAAGATAAATATTCTAAGGGAGTATATACATCAATAGCAAAAGTAAGTTCAGAATTATCATCTAATGAAGATATTAATTATGATAAATTTAGTAAATATGAAAAAATGCTTACGCAGAGAAAGTTAAGTATAAACTTTTTATTTTATAATGATACATTTACTGAGAGTAATATGCCTAAAAAGACAAAAAACAGTTGGTACAAATTAACTGATTTCTATGAAAATATTATTTTCTAAAACTTTTTAGGTAAATTTTCTGCTCATCAGTAATCCGATAACTTTCAACAGCTTTTTGAATAGTTTTTCGATGAACCCATGGTGAAAGTTTGCGTTGCTCAATATAAGGGATAACTGTGTTCCACTGTTTAGCAAGAGCGGTTGCCATATACCATGCAATCATCATATTTACATAATATTCTTCAGATTTTACATTTGAAACAAGTTCTACATATTCCGGTTTAAAATCATCATCTAAATAAAGACTCATTAAAGCACCGATTCCATAACGGATAGTATAGGTATCTGAAGAGTTAATCCATTTTTTTATTTCCACAAGTAATTCATCTTTATGTTTTGAAAAACATTTTGGTAAAGGTAAATCACATGTAGCCCAATTATTGATATAAGGAATAAATAACTTTACCTGTTTTATGCATTCGTCATAATCTTTTATTCCGGAAATTATCATCATATGAAGATTATTTTCCTCGTAATATGTATGTGGCAAATCTTTAATAAAAGATTTTGAATCTTCAGTTTTTGCATATTCTTTAGCAAATTTTCTTAATATAGGAGTACGAATGCCAATAATATTTTCTTTATTATAGCCTGGTATAAGCTTGCTATGAAAATCTCTATATTTTAAATCCTGTAATTCAAATAATTGTTTTTGTAGTGTATTCATATAAATCTCCACTTGAAAATATAAAAAAGTTTTATTTAAATATTGCTATCTATATTGCAGGAACTATTTCTACGGATATCTGGTCGAATTTGTTTTCCAAATCTTTAGTAATATGTTCCTGTATTGTTTTAAATTCTTTAATTTTTAAAGTATCAGATTTGCTTTTAACATATACTTCAATCCATGTTTTTCTTCCGGTTTGTGTTACATCAAGAAAATCTAAACTATAATCATAATTTTGAATATCTTCATTAACAACATCTCTTATTTCATCCATGACTTCCTTATCAGGAGAAAATAATACAAGTTCCTTTAAGGTCTTTATAATTTGAACTACGGGTTCTTTTACAAGGAATAAAGAAACTAAGATAGCTACAGTAGAATCAATGTAAGGAATAATAAATTTTAAAGTTGTGTTAGTAAGGAAAATCTGTAACAAAAATGCAACGGAAATTCCAAGAGTGCTTACAATATCTACTTTCCATAAATATAATTCAGACTGAATCATCATAGAAGAATAACTTCTGCTTAAGTGCTTTAATACCAAAAAAGTAAGCATACAGAAAAAACAAAGTGAAGATTCGTATGCTAAAACGCTGATAGCATTTACAGTATGACCACCATTAAGTAAAACTTTTACATTTGATGTAATCATATTAATAACTACTGCTAATAAAATTAAATATTTTATAAGAACAAGTAAAGATTCAATTTGAGAAAAACCATAAGGTTTCTTTTCAGATACCGGTTTATACAAAAATGGAACAAGTATAAACATTGGAAGTAAGAGTAACAAATCGAATAAGTCAAATATTCCATCGGCAATTACTGTTTTTGAACCAAGGAAAAATGCTGCAATTACTTCGACTACTGTAAAAATAATTGTTCCGGTAAGTGATAATCGTAAAATTTTGTTTTCCGTTTTATATTTTTTATCGTCCATGATAAATTGAAAAAATCCTTTCTAGTGATATGAATTGTGCCCAATTCTTATTAAAAAGTTCATAATTATGATAAAGTCTGGTATAATACTAGTGTCAATAGTATAAATAATAAAAAAAATACGGTAAAATAAACTACATTTCAAAATAAATAGAACAAAACATTAGTATAGTACAAGAGTAAAGAAGAGGAAAAGATGAAACGTAAAAAAACATTTAATATAGGAGAAGTGTCAAGGCTTTTTAATATTAGTGTAGATTCAATTCGTTATTATGAGAAAATAGGAATATTAGAGCCGACACGCAATGAGGGAAATAATTACAGAGTATATACTTTATCGGATATCAGACAACTTACAATGATAAGAGAATTGTTAGGACTTAATTTCTCGACTGAAAGAATTAAGGAATTTGACCGAAACCAAAATGTGGAAACTACAAAAATGCTTCTTTCAGAAGAACTTAATATAGTAAATAAAAATATAGTAGAATTATTTGAAAAGAAGGTAAGTATAGAAGCAAGAATAAAATCATTAGAAGAAAACATTAATCATACGGATTTGGGAAACATAAGGATAAAAGAGTTTGATGAAAGACAGTGTGTAATGATAAGTGAGTCGAATCTTGATGATGATGACGTAGATTATTATCTTGTAAAATATATGCAGTCCCATAAAAATAAAGTTGATACAATAGGAGCATGCGACTGTTATGTGTTGGATATATCAAAAATAAGTGAAGATGGAAATTCATTTGTAACAAAAGGTGTATTTTTCTATTCAGATACATTATTATATAATAGTAATTATTCTTTACCGGCAGGAAAATATTTATCGATATTTTATAAAGGGCCATCTACTAGAACGAAAGTGGCGGTAGACAGATTGATAGCTTACGCAAATGAGCATCATTTAAAAATTACAGGTGACCCGATAGAATTTTGCCATATTGATGATTATGAAACGTCGGTAGATGAAGAATGTTTAACAGAAATTCAAATTCCGGTTAAATAGTTTTAAAATACGAGGAAAGAAAAATGAAAAGAAAAAATAAACACGAAAAAGAAAAAAGTACAAAAAAAAGCGGGACTTGCAAAAACATATTTGGGTGCTAAATGTGTAAAGATTGTGGCAATAATTGTGATTATAGCGATTGTTATAAGTGGAGTTGCAATCGGAACAAAGACATTTTAGATAAGGCAACTAAAAATGCACAAAAAATTGTAAAAACTTTTTTTGAAAAAATTATGATTTAGATGAATACACAGTGAAGTATAAATAATTTACATATGAAAGGTTTGAAAATAATGCAAATGGAAAGCATGGATTCTAAAAGAAACAAATCAAAAGTTATTATAAGATACTATTATGACAGGGTATCCAGAGATGTGGGAAATTTTTTTAAATGGATTGCACTTGCTATTTTGACAGGTCTTGTTGTTGGTGGCGCAAGTAGCATATTTGCAGGGTGCATAAAATGGGTTACTGAATATAGAAATAATAATATATGGGTATTTATGATTTTACCGATCGTTGGTGTGGCAATAGTGTTTATGTATCAGATAATAGACCCACATGATGGTGGAACGAATCAGGTTTTGTCTACAATAAGGTCAAGGGGAGATGTTCCACTAAAGGCTGCACCACTTATATTTGTGTCAACGCTATTAACCCATCTTACAGGAGGGTCGGCAGGAAGAGAAGGTGCTTCTATTCAATTTGGTGGAAGTATCGGAAACTGGCTTGGCAAATTAGTAAAACTTGATGAATTTGATCATCATGTAATGATTATGTGTGGTATGAGTGCCGCATTCGCAGCGGTATTTGGAACACCGATGGCTGCGGCAGTATTTGCAATGGAAGTTGTAAGCGTTGGAGTTATGTATTATGCCGCATTACTTCCGTGCGTCGTGGCGTCAATTATTGCAGCGGAATTTGCTACAGGTATGGGAATTGATCCTGAGACATTTAGCGTTACAAGAATACCTGCCTTAACTGTTGAAACTGGCTTTAAAATGGCAATTATATCGGTAGGATGTGCAATGGTCAGTATAATGTTTTGTATTGCACTTAAATTTGTAGCTAAAATTTATGGGAAATACCTTAAAAATTTATATGCAAGAGTTTTTGTGGCAGGCTGTGTAGTTATTGCGATAACAATGATTTTAAATACAAAAGACTACATGGGAGCAGGTAATGAGTTGATAGCAAGAGCAATAGAAACAGGACAGGCAAGACCATTAGACTTTTTATGGAAAATGATTTTGACGGCAGTAACAATGAGAGCAGGCTATCGAGGTGGTGAAATTGTTCCGGCATTTAGTGTGGGTGCAACATTTGGATGTGTGGCAGGACAGCTTTTAGGATTTCAGCCTGAACTTGCAGCAGCAGCAGGCATGGTTGCTTTATTTTGTGGAGTTACCAATTGTCCTATTACATCTATGCTTATATCCTTTGAACTGTTTGGATTTTCAGGTGTGGCATATTACCTGATTGCCATTTCAATAAGTTATTCGTTGTCAGGTTATTATAGTTTATACAAAGATCAGACAATTGTATATTCCAAATATAAGGCAAAATATATTAACAAAAGGACAAGATAAATTAACAAATGCATATACTTTCAATAATTAACTGAGGACTTTATATTGTTAACAAAGGAAAAACAAGGCGATTTCAGTTGAATTTGGAAAGAAAATATGTATAATATTACATTAGGGAACCTGGTTTTTTTATAGTAAATGAAATATTTATTGTTTCATAAGTTAGTAAAAGCTTTTATATAAGGCAATTACAGACAGGTTTTCTGTGATGATGATATAAGAATCTGTATAAAGCAGAGTTTCTTTATATACTATTATGAAAGAAAAGAGGTTTAAATTAAGATGGCAGAAATCAATTTAAGCAAGTATGGTATCACAGGTACAACAGAAATCGTGTACAATCCTTCATATGAATTATTATTTGAAGAAGAAACAAAACCAGAACTTGAAGGCTATGAAAAAGGACAGGAAAGCGAACTTGGTGCTGTTAACGTTATGACTGGTATTTATACAGGACGTTCACCAAAAGATAAATTTATCGTTGAAGATGAAAATTCAAAAGATACAGTATGGTGGACAACAGATGAATACAAGAATGATAACCACAAAGCAAGCAAGGAAGCTTGGGCTGCTGTAAAGGATCTTGCTATTAAAGAACTTTCAAACAAGAAGCTTTATGTAGTAGATGCTTTCTGTGGAGCAAACAAAGACACACGTATGGCAATCCGTTTCATCGTTGAAGTTGCTTGGCAGGCTCATTTCGTAACAAATATGTTTATTAAACCAACAGCTGAAGAACTTGAAAACTTTGAACCTGATTTCGTTGTTTACAATGCTTCAAAGGCTAAAGTTGAAAATTATAAAGAATTAGGACTTAACTCAGAAACAGCAGTTATGTTCAACATTACAAGCCGTGAACAGGTTATCGTAAATACATGGTATGGCGGAGAAATGAAGAAGGGTATGTTCTCAATGATGAACTACTTCCTTCCACTTAAGGGAATTGCTTCAATGCACTGCTCAGCTAACACTGATTTAAACGGTGAAAACACAGCAATCTTCTTCGGTCTTT
>OGXT01003620.1_pt1 | contig 10333 bp, 3 predicted proteins | sample 1576361 | NCBI WGS metagenome assembly OGXT01 (sample SAMEA3541514, study PRJEB24748) | human gut metagenome | biome: human gut; feature: human-associated habitat; material: faeces | place: China | collected 2012 | reverse complement strand
GGCATTGAGGCTGTTTGGGGATTGAGGCAGCTTTATGGTTATGCTGTGTCCAACCATTCCTTGTATGTATTGACAGGTTCTTTCTTCAATCCGGGGCCTTATTCCGGCTATTTGGCCATGATACTTCCGGTCTGTCTGTATCAATGGCTGACCAAGAGGGGGGAGATTCTCTGCTCTGACCGGAATGATGGAAGAAGATGGAAAAAGGTGATGGATAAGGCTGGAACTATGGTTGCCGGTGGTGTGATGCTGCTTATCCTTTGTGTGCTTCCGGCAGGAATGAGCCGTTCGGCATGGTTGGCGGCAGGAGTTTCCTGTCTGTGTGTATATGCTTGGCATATGGATTGGACGGATAAGTTCAGATTATTATGGCAGCAGCAAAGGCAGCGTGTGGTGATGGTAGTGGTCGGTGGATTCTGTGTCTTGCTATTGGCAGGCTATTTACTGTTTGTCTTGAAACCCGATTCTGCACGTGGCCGTCTTTTCATGTGGAAGATAACTTGTCGTGCCATTGCAGAAAAGCCGTTGACCGGATATGGGATTCATAATTTCGCAGCAGCCTACGGAAATGCGCAGGAAACTTATTTTGCAGCAGGTGATTATGAACCGTGGGAGGAACGTGTGGCGGGAAGTCCGGAATATGCATTCAATGAATATCTGCAGGCTGCGGTCGAACTGGGCATTCCTTTGGCTGTATGTCTATTGGTTGTGGTCGTGCTGTGTTTGTATAGGGGAGTCCGTAAAGGACGTTATGGTATCTGTGGGGCTATTCTTTCTTTGATGATATTCTCTTTTTCCTCCTATCCGCTACAACTTCCGGTATTTATCGTTACATTTGGAGGATTGCTTGTGGCGTGCTTGTCCGGTGCCGACCGTTGGCAATGGTTGGGGCTGGCTGTATCAGTAGGCATCATTGGCGGTTTTCGCCTGAAGAATGACTTGCAAGTGGAGCAGGCCTGTCGGGAGTGGATGAATGCGCGGGTGCTGTATAATGCAGGTGCGTATCAATCGGCAGAGAAAGAGTACGGGCGCCTTTATCCTCTGTTGAGGGACCGGGCATCTTTCTTGTTCGAATATGGTCATGGATTGCACAAGCAGCAGCAGTTCAGTAAATCCAACCGTATTTTGAAAGAAGCTTTACTGCGTAGTTGTGACCCCATGATACTGAATGTGATAGGCAAGAACTATCAGCAGATGGGTGATTGCTTGTCAGCGGAAGACTGGTTTATCCGTTCCACCCATCGGTTGCCGGGGCGTATTTATCCCTATTATCTGCTTGCGAAGCTTTATGCGGAACCAAGCTTCAGGCAACCGGACAAGTTTGAAAAAATGAAGTGGATGGTATTGACGAAAGAGCCGAAAGTGCATTCTACGGCAATACGACAGATGAGGGAGGAAATAAAAAAGATTCAGCTTATTTTTGTCCATGTCAAAAAAGATGAATAAAAACGGAAGGTGTTAATAATGAACGAACTAATTGCTAAAGTGCTATGAAAAAAGTGTCCACATGCAAATATCGGTTCGTTTTTTTGAAACGATTAATTTTATCAATTTATAATTGAGTATGAATATGAAGACACAGAACTATCGATACCTGCTATGCATGGCCGTTGCCCTGCTTGCCGCCTGCTCCGATGCCGGAAAGGGAAAAGAGTCCGAGGAAGGGGTGGCAACCGTCCTGCCAAGTGAAAGCAATGAAGTGACCGTGAAAGTCCTGAAGCGGGCGACCTTTGAGCATGAACTGGTGAGCAACGGAAAAGTAACCGCCGGTGCCATGGCGGATTTGCGTTTTGAGACCACCGGTGTAGTGGCACACATCTACGTGAAGAACGGTGACCCGGTGCGCAAAGGGCAGAAACTTGCCGAACTGGATAAGTTCCGCCTGAAGAACAAGACCGCGCAGGCCAAGGATGCCTTGGAAAAAGCGGAACTTGAGCTGCAGGACGTATTGATAGGGCAAGGCTATCCGGTGGGGGATGCCTCCAAAGTACCTGCTGACATCATGAAGCTGGTCCGCGTGAGGAGCGGTTACGACCAGAGCCTCGCCCAGTATGAGCTTGCCGCGTATGAAGAGGAACACGCCACGCTGGTTGCGCCTTTTGACGGGGTAGTGGCGAACCTGTTCTCCAAACCGTTCAACGAGGCAAGTACCTCGGAAGCCTTCTGCTCCATTATCGGCACTCAAGGTATGGAGGTGGACTTCACGGTGCTGGAAAGCGAACTGCCGTTGATAAAGAGTGGCGACAAGGTGATTGTTACCCCTTATTCGGATACCGGCTTTAGGCAGGAGGGGCGCATCACCCAAATCAATCCTCTGGTGGATGACAAGGGGATGGTTAAGGTGAAGGCTGCCGTCAATGGCAAGGGACGGCTGTTCAGTGGGATGAACGTGAGGGTGAACGTGCACCGCTCTCTGGGCGGACAGCTTGTAATCCCGAAGAGTGCCGTGGTGTTGCGTTCGGGCAAGCAGGTGGTGTTTACCCTGAAAGACGGAAAGGCGCAGTGGAACTATGTGCAGACCGGTCTGGAGAATGCGGAAAGCTATAGTATGGCCGACGATGCCCTGAAAGAAGGCGATACGGTCATTGTGACGGGAAATGTGAATCTGGCACATGAAGCATCGGTGAAGGTGGTTGATAGATAATGAGTGATAAGTGGTAATTCAAAATTCATAGTTCAATTGATAAAGTTTTTGATACAGCGGCCTATTGCCGTACTGATGGCATTTACAGCATGCTTCATTGTCGGGCTGGTGACTTACTTCACCCTGCCGGTATCCCTGCTGCCCGATATAGCCATTCCGGAAATTACCGTGCAGGTGTCGGCGCAGAATACCTCGGCGCGTGAATTGGAGAATACGGTGGTGAAACCGCTTCGCCAGCAGCTTATCCAGGTGGCGAAACTGAAGGACATGGACAGCGAGACGCGCGATGGTGCAGGCATCATCCGCCTGGGCTTCGACTTCGGTACGAATACCGACCTTGCCTTCATAGAAGTGAACGAGAAGATTGACGCCGCCATGAACTATCTGCCCAGGGATGCCGAACGCCCGAAGGTGATAAAGGCAAGTGCGACGGACATTCCTGTCTTCTACCTCAATCTGACCCTAAAAAGCGACAGTGCATACGGCAAGGTGGACGAACGCGCGTTTCTTGATTTGTGCGAGTTTGCCGAAAATGTCATAAAGCGTCGCATCGAGCAGTTGGCGGAAGTGGCAATGGTGGATGTCACGGGTTTGGTCGAACGCCAGTTACAGATTGTGCCCGACCCGGATAAGCTTGCTGTGTTGGGGCTCTCCATTGAAGACATAGAAAACGTGCTGGCGCAAAACAACGTGGAGCCGGGCAGCATGACCGTGCGCGACGGCTACTACGAATACAACATTAAGTTCTCCACCCTGCTGCGGACAGAGGAGGACGTGAAGGGCATCCTGCTGCGAAAGGAAGGACGTATCATCCGCTTGGGAGACTTCTGCCGGGTAGAGATTGTTCCTGCCAAGGAGAAAGGTGTCTCCATGAGCAATGGCAAGCGTGCCGTTACCCTTGCCGTCATCAAGCAGGCGGACGAGAATATGGAAGACATGAAGCTTGCCATCAACAGCACGATGGACTACTTCAAGAAAGTATATCCCGACATTGATTTTAGCATCAGCCGTAACCAGACGGAGTTGCTGGACTATACCATCTCCAATCTTCAGCAAAATTTGTCGTTGGGTTTCCTGTTCATCTGCATTGTGGCGGTACTCTTCTTGGGTGACATCAAATCACCGTTCATCATCGGGTTGAGTATGGTGGTATCTATTGTCATCTGCTTCCTGTTCTTCTACTTGTTCAAGATGTCACTCAATATCATTTCTTTGTCGGGATTAATCCTGGCGTTGGGTATGATGATTGACAGCAGCATCATTGTGACGGAGAACATTTCGCAGTATCGCGAACGGGGCTATTCGTTGCGGCGGGCTTGCGTGACGGGAACGAGTGAGGTGATTACGCCCATGCTGAGTTCGTCGCTGACCACTATTGCCGTATTTGTGCCGCTGATATTCATGAGCGGCATTGCAGGGGCGTTGTTCTATGACCAGGCATTCTCTGTTACGGTAGGGTTGCTGGTTTCCTACTTCACGGGTATCATGCTGCTGCCGGTCCTCTATATGCTGGTCTACCGGACAGGGTTGCGCGGCAGGTCGTGGTTCTCCCGCATCCGCATCAACAATCCGTTGAAGGAACATACGCTGGACCGTTTTTATGATGCGGGCATCGACTGGGTATTTTCCCACAAGACGGTAAGTATCATATTCTGTGTGGTTTCTATTCCTCTTTGTGTCTTTCTGTTCTATTCCGTCGGCAAGGAGCGTATGCCGCAGATAGACCAGAATGAACTGATAGTCCACGTGGAATGGAACGAAAACATACATGTGGACGAGAACCGGCATCGTGTGAATGTGCTGTTCGGACAGTTGCTGGACGAGACTGTGGAACAGACGGCTGCCATAGGCCAGCAGGACTATCTGCTGAACCGTGAGCAGGCTCTCTCTTCTTCGGAGGCGGAATTGTATTTCAAGACTTCCTCGCCTGACGGGATTGCTCCCTTGCAGAAGCAGGCGGGCGAGTGGCTGACACGGGAATATCCGTTGGCGACAGTCTCCTTTTCTCCACCCGAAACCGTGTTCGAGAAGCTTTTCGTGACCGGGGAGGCCGATGTGGTGGCGGAACTTTATGCCCGCAATAAGGAGAAGGCGCCGGCGGCGGAAGAATTGCGCGGACTGGAACAACAGTTTGCGGAGCTTACGGGGACAGCGCCCGTAGGTATCGCTTTCGAGAACCAGCTTGACATAAGCATCCTGCAGGAAAAGCTGTTGCTCTATGACGTTTCGTATGACGAGCTTTACCGTACGCTGCGGACGGCATTCAAGGAGAACAGCGTAGCTATGCTCCATTCCTACCAGCAATACCTGCCTATCAGCATTGTGGGCGAGGAGCGGACAGTGAACGAGGTGCTGCTGCAGACATTGATACAGACCCGTCCGGACAGTAAGGGCGAAGTGGAGCATATTCCGCTTCGGGAGCTGGTAAAGGTGCGTCCGGCCGAGGATTTGAAAACGATTACGGCAGGACGCAACGGTGAATATATACCGTTCCGTTTCTATGAAGTGGACGATGCTCCGGAGTTGATGGAAAAGGTGAAGCGGGAGGCAGATGCCACGGGTGACTGGGATACGGCCTTCTCCGGCAGTTTCTTCTCCAACCGCCAGATGCTGGACGAGTTGGTGGTGATTCTTTTCATCTCTATCCTGCTGATGTATTTCATTCTTGCCGCCCAGTTCGAAAGCTTCGTGCAGCCGCTCATCGTGCTGCTGGAAATTCCGATAGATGTGGCGTTCGCCTTGTTGCTGTTGTGGATATGCGGGCATACCCTGAACCTGATGTCTGCCATCGGACTGATTGTGACGTGCGGTATCATCATCAACGACTCCATCCTGAAGCTGGATGCCATTAATGAATTACGGAGGGCTGGTATGCCGTTGCTCGAGGCCATCCACGAGGCGGGGCGCAGAAGGCTCCGGCCCATCATCATGACATCGCTCACCACGATATTTGCCATGGTTCCGCTGCTGTTCTCGTTCGATATGGGGTCTGAGTTGCAAAAGCCGCTTTCCATAGCGATGATTGGGGCGATGTTCGTGGGGACACTGGTCAGTCTGTTCATCATCCCGTTGATATATTGGTTTATTTATAGAAAAGAAAGAGCATGAAGAAATTAAGTCTTATACTTTTGTTCAGTCTGGGAGCCCTTTCCGCTTTTGCCCAGCAGCGGATAACGCTCGATTTGCAGCAGACCATTGCCCTGGCGAATGACAGTTCGCTGGAAGCCTTCCGCACCAAGAACATGTATCTGGCCGGTTATTGGGAATACCGCACCTATAAGGCAAACCGCCTTCCCAGCCTGACGCTGAACATGACTCCGGCACAGTACAACCGCGATATCACCAAGCGTTACGACTCCGAACAGGACCTTGACATCTATCGCAGCCAGCAATCCTTCTATGCATACGGCAATCTTGCCGTCAGACAGAATTTCGACTTGACGGGCGGTACGTTCTATCTGGATACGGAGCTGGGCTATATGCGGAGCTTCGGTGGAAACAAGTATACCCAGTTCACCAGTGTTCCGGTTCGTTTGGGCTACTCGCAGAGTCTGGTCGGTTACAATCCTTTCCGTTGGGAACGCAGGATTGAGCCGCTGAAGTACGAAAAGGTGAAGAAGGAGTATATTTACAATGCAGAGCGAGTATCCGAGCAGGCCACTACCTATTTCTTTGCGCTTGCCATGGCACAGGCGGAATATGACCTGGCCAAGGACAATGCCGTCTCCACCGATACCCTCTACCGCATCGGTATGCAGCGCCTGAAGATAGCCGCCATCAGCCGTGCCGACCTGCTGACGCTGAAACTCGACGTGGTGAACGCCCGCAATACTTTGCAGAATGCCGCCAGTGCCTTGAAGCGCGCCATGTTTTCGTTGGCATCTTTCCTGAATATGGAGAAGAACACGGATATCAGGGTGTCGCTTCCGGGACGTCCGAGGGCGCTGACCATACCGGTTGATGAGGCTTTGCTGGCCGCTCAAGCCAACAATCCGGAATTTCTGGGGCTTCGTCAGGAAGTGCTGGAAGCCGAGCAGACAGTAGACAAGACGAAGAAGGAATCGCGCTTCAACGCCAGCATCAACGCCAGCGTCGGCTTCAACCAGGTGGCGGAGAAATTCGGTGAAGCATACAGGCATCCCATGCAGCAGGAGATGGTGTCGGTCAGTGTCTCCATTCCACTGGTGGACTGGGGCGTGAGGAAAGGCAAATACAACATGGCGAGGAACAATCTGAACGTGGTGAAGACTTCTGCCAGGCAAAGTGAAATCAGCATTGAGGAGGAGGTTATCATGACCGTCAGTGACTTCAACGTCCAGCAAGCCCTCGTCGCCAGTGCCGAAGAGGCCCTCGACCTTGCCATCCTGGCGTATAACGAAACCCGCCAGCGCTTCATTATCGGCAAGGCAGACATCAACAGCCTGACCCTCTCGCTGAACCGCCAGCAGGAAGCGCAACGCAATTACATCTCCGCCTTGCAGGACTACTGGCTGAATTATTACAAGATACGGAAACTGACGTTGCACGACTTTGCCAGCGGATTTTCGCTGTCGGAAAAATTTGATTATAATAACTGATGAAACGAGTTTCTTCCTTCACCGTCATAGTGGCGTTTGTCTGCCTTGCTTTGGTAGGGGTGGCGTTGATACCGCTGCTCCCCGTCAAGCTGAATCCGTCACGCAGCCTGCCCGGCTTCACGGTGGGTTTCAGCATGCCTGGCACTTCGTCGCGGGTGGTGGAGATGGAAGTGACCAGCAAGCTGGAATCCATGCTGGCGCGTATCCGCGGAGTGAAGCGGCTGAACTCCACTTCGGGCAACGGCTACGGCAACATTACTGTGGAGCTGGACAAGCATGCCGATGTCGAGGCAGTCCGCTTCGAAGCTTCCACCATCATCCGGCAGACGTGGCCCCAATTGCCCGAAGGTGTCAGCTATCCCACCATTCACATGAAAGTGCCCGACGAGAACGCCTCACGCCCTTTCATGTCCTTCACACTGAATGCCCCTTCCACTCCGATATTGATTCAGCAGTATGCCGAGGAGCATATCAAGCCGCGGCTGGCAAATATTCCGGGTATCTATAAGGTGGAACTCAGCGGTGCCACGCCCATGGAGTGGAGACTGGAATATGACAGTGAACAGTTGCGCTTGCTGGGTGTGACCCTATCGGACATCAGCGAGGCAGTACAGCGGCATTACCGGAAGGAATTTCTGGGTACGCACAATGTGGATACAGGTAACGGTAGCCGGGAATGGATACGCCTGGCACTGGTGCCGGAGAGCAACTCCCTTGGTTTTAATCCTGCTGCCATCACCGTGACGGCTACCGACGGGAAACTGCTCCGCTTGGACGAACTGGTGTCGGCTGTCCGTATGGAGGAGGAGCCGCAAAGCTATTACCGCATCAATGGGCTGAATTCCGTCTATCTATCCATTACTGCGGAAGAAACTGCCAACCAGTTGCAACTGAACCGTGCCGTGATGGACGAGATGGAAGCTGTTCGGCAGGTACTTCCTGTCGGATATGAAGTGCATACCAGCTATGATGCGACCGAGTACATACGGGAAGAACTGGACAAGATTTACTTCCGTACCGGTTTGACGGTACTCATCCTGCTTGTATTTGTATGGCTCATTACTCGTAAGTTGAAATATCTTTTTCTGATAGTTACCAGCCTGGCTGTAAATATAGCGGTGGCACTTATCTTCTACTACCTCTTCGGACTTGAGATGCAGCTTTATTCGCTGGCGGGTATCACTGTCTCGCTGAATCTGGTGATAGACAGCACCATTGTCATGACCGACCACATTCTGCATCGGCGTAATCTCAAGGCCTTCCTGTCGGTGTTGGCGGCAACCCTCACTACGATGGGTGCGCTTGTTATCATTTTCTTCCTTGACGAGAAGATACGGCTCAACCTGCAGGACTTTGCAGCGGTAGTGATCATCAATCTGGCTGTTTCCTTGATGGTGGCGTTGTTCTTTGTTCCGTCGATGATTGAGAAGATAGGACTGGTGAGGCGGATTACGGGGAAGAAGAGGCGTCTTGTCTTGCCGGGGCTGACGCAAACATTCAAAACAAGGTTGGGACGGATTTTCAGCCGTTTCCCCGTTTATTTCTCCTGCTGCTACTCTGCTCTCATCCGTTTTCTGTGCCGTTGGCGCTGGGCTGTATGCCTGCTGTTACTGTTGGGTTTCGGTCTGCCCGTTTTTCTGTTGCCCGACAAACTGGAAGGAGGGGGAAAATGGGAAGCTGCTTACAATAAGGTATTCGGTTCGGATACCTATAAGGAGTCGGTGAAACCCATTGTGGACAAGGCGCTGGGCGGCAGCTTGCGGCTTTTCATACAGAAGGTGTACGAAGGCAGTTACTTCACCCGTAATGAGGAGGTGGTGCTCTATGCCAACGCCAACCTTCCCAATGGCAGCACCCTCGAGCAGATGAACACTTTGATGAAACGTATGGAGACCTACCTCAGCCGGTTCAAGGAAATCAGGCAGTTTCATACTTCCATCTACAGCCCCCGGCGTGCCAGTATGCAGATTTATTTCAAGAAGGAAGCCCGGAACAGCGGTTTTCCCTATACACTGAAAGCCAATATGATAAGCAAGGCACTGGAACTGGGAGGCGGCAGCTGGGGCATCTACGGATTGCAGGACCAGGGGTTCAGTAATGACGTCCGCGAGAGTGCCGGCTCCTACCGCATCAGGATGTACGGCTACAACTACGACGAACTCTATGAGTGGGCGGAGAAGCTGAAGGCCAAGCTGCTGACGCACCGGCGTATCAAGGAAGTGCTCATCAATTCGGAGTTCTCCTGGTGGAAGGATGACTATCAGGAATTCTACTTCAACCTGAACAAGGAGCGCATGGCGCAAGAGGGCATCGACGCGCAAGTGCTTTTCTCTGCGGTGCGCCCCATCTTTGGCAAGAATCTGGAGATTGGTTCGGTAGCGGCCGAGCAGGGGATGGAGAAAATCAAGCTCTCTTCCCGCCAGTCTGCCGAATATGACATCTGGGCGATGCAGTTCTTTCCCTATGGAGTAGGAAACGGCAAGCATTACAAGCTTTCCGAACTGACTACTGTGGAAAAGGGACAGATGCCGCAGGAGATTGCCAAAGAAAACCAGCAGTACCGCCTCTGCCTGCAATACGAATATATCGGCTCCAATGAGATGGGCAACAAGATACAGAAACGTGACCTGGAGGAGTTCAACAAACTGTTGCCGATGGGTTATACAGCCGAGTCGGACAGCAACAGTTGGTCATGGGGCGAGAAGGACAACCGCCAATACCTGCTTCTGCTGGTGGTGATAGCCATCATCTTCTTTACGACCAGCGTTCTGTTCAACTCCCTGAAGCAGCCGCTTGCCATCATCTTTGTGATTCCGGTTTCTTATATCGGGGTATTTCTTACTTTCTATTGGTTCCGGCTGAACTTCGACCAGGGCGGTTTTGCCTCGTTCGTCCTGCTGTGTGGCATCACGGTGAATGCCAGCATCTATGTCCTGAACGAGTACAACAGCATTCGACGTCGTTTCCCCCGTCTTTCCGCTCTTCGTGCCTACGTCAAGGCGTGGAATGCGAAGGTCGTTCCTATTTTCCTCACGGTAGTTTCTACCATTCTGGGATTTATCCCTTTCATGATAGGTGAGGACAAGGAGGCTTTCTGGTTTCCATTGGCGGC
>OGXT01003603.1_pt1 | contig 10409 bp, 9 predicted proteins | sample 1576361 | NCBI WGS metagenome assembly OGXT01 (sample SAMEA3541514, study PRJEB24748) | human gut metagenome | biome: human gut; feature: human-associated habitat; material: faeces | place: China | collected 2012 | reverse complement strand
GAATACCGCAGGACGGGCAGCACCCGCCGCTACCACCCCGGCTATGAGTGCAAGTGGGCGACCAATACCGTTGTGCATATCCTTGAAAACCGGGAATACACGGGCTGTCTGGTAAACTTCAAGACAGAAAAACTCTCTTACAAAGTCAAGCACAGTGTAGAAAATCCCCCGGAAAAGCAAGTGATTTTCGAGAACCACCACGAGCCTATCATAGACACCCAAACATGGGAACGGGTGCAGGAGCTTCGCAAACAGCGCAAACGCCCAAACCGCTATGATGAAGTGGGTTTGTTCTCCGGCATACTGTTCTGTGCGGACTGCGGCAGCGTGATGTATCAGCAGCGATACCAGACGGACAAGCGCAAGCAGGACTGTTATATCTGCGGCAACTACAAGAAACGCACCCATGACTGTACGGCGCACTTTATCCGCACCGACCTCTTGACCGCTGGTGTACTCTCCAATCTGCGGAAAGTGACCAGCTATGCGGCAAAGCATGAAGCCCGGTTTATGAAGCTCTTGATTGAGCAGAACGAGGACGGGGGCAAGCGCAGGAACGCCGCCAAGAAAAAGGAGCTGGAAGCCACCGAGAAACGCATAGCCGAGTTATCCGCTATCTTCAAGCGGCTGTATGAGGACAGCGTGACCGGGCGCATATCAGACGAGCGTTTCACAGAGCTGTCGGCAGACTATGAAGCAGAGCAACGGGAACTGAAAGAAAGAGCCGCCGCTATCCAAGCGGAGCTTTCCAAAGCACAGGAAGCCACCGTGAACGCAGAAAAGTTTATGAATGTTGTCCGGCGGCATACCAGCTTTGAAGAACTTACCCCTACTCTGCTGCGGGAGTTTGTAGAGAAAATCGTTGTGCATGAGTGCAGCTATGACGAGAACAAGACCCGCAGACAGGACATTGAGATTTATTATTCTTTTGTTGGCAAGGTGGACTTGCCCGAATAACCGCCCGACCTATCCGACACAATGCGCAAGTGCCGGATAGGAACGGCAAAATTTTTTACACTTCTATTGCTTCTTTATCACACATCAATAAACGTCGCCGGTATCACGCAGCTCGTCCCTTGTCAGCTCCAGCTCCTTTTGGACCTGATTCAGCGCGGAGACGTCCTCCTTCCAGAATACCCAGCCGCGGCGCAGCTTGTGCCGCTTCAAAAGCGTATCGTCGCCCAGATGGACGGTATCCTGCCGGATCTGCTGCAGCTCGCTTTGCGGCAAAGCCTCCTGCATGGAAACAGACGCATATTGGGGGCAAAATGCAGGATCCGTGATCTGGACAGGCAAACTCGTTGCCTCAAAAAGTTCGTCGTATCCGAGGTTAGACTGAATCAGCCCGCATTGAATGCAGCATTCAAAGATGCTCGCAAAGATCAGGCACTGCGACACCGTCATATCACCCGCGAGAACCCAGACCCAATAGACCTTTTTAATATACATGCAAGCATAGACCAACGAAAGCGCAAGCGGAACCAGCGGCAGCCAGCGAATTCTCCTGCTGCGCGGGATGCGGCAGTTTTTCACCATCGAAAGCAACGCGAACCCCGCGCATAGAGCCACCCAACCCAGCACGAAGAAATAGCCGCCTTCATACCGATACTCCTGATCCGATAAAACGCCGGACGGGAAGGAAAACACCTGCTGGTGCAGATCATTGGTCAGAACGAGCAAAAGAAGCAGCAGCGTTGGAAAATACAGAAGCTTGGTCCATCGCGGCAGCTGAAAATCCTCTCCCTTGCCCAGAGACAGGGAAACAAAGACCGACAGCATGGGGATGAGCAGCATCGGGAGATAGTAGAAGTACCACAGCCAGCGCTCGGCATCCATGTTATCAATGGAAAATTTGATTGAGCGCAGCAGGATCCACAGCACCATCAGCACTGAGATTGCCAACAGATAGCGCCGTACCTGCGTCTGCACGATGCGCATCCAGATGGAGTAGCACCACGCGCTGAACAAAAACACATAGATTCCGCTTCGCAGGTGGTTGACAGCCGGAGAATGAAAAATATGCCGGCTGGCGTAGCGGAGCCACATGGCAAACGCAATGAGCGCCAACACGCCCAGCACATACAAAAATCTCTTTTTTGTCACTTTGCTCATGCCGCATACCTCCCCATTCTGCACATCCGTATTGATAGTATATCATGCGGATGGAAAAAGGCAACACAGTTTTGCACCCTTTGCTGAGAGAAACGAGTCAGACAATGGCCTTTGAAAAAAATAATTGCAAACCCTATCCAATCGGTGGGGGCAAAAAAGAGCGATAACGGATAAAATAAAAACGGAAACTGCAAAAGGGAAAAAAGGCGGTGAAAAGCACAGATGCGAAGAATTGTGTTGGATATGAAGAACGGACTCCTGGCGGAGGCGGTCACGCAGTCGCTTTCGGGATGTGACATGGATTTCCTTATCTACCGTTCTCCAAAGCCGGAGGAAACGCTTGCTCTGTGCCGTACCTGCCGTGCCAACGTGTTGGTGATGGAGGTCATCCGACAGGGCCTCTGGAAGCTGAGCGAGAGACTCAGGCTCTGCAGTGCTGTAAGGCGGCTCGGTTGGGCCTGCAAGGTCCTGCTTCTGGTAGATGAGAGCACAGACGAACTGCTTGCTTCTGAGGTGCGGCAGACGGTGAAGGATCAGCTGGCCGATGGTTTTATCTATGCGTCGGTATCGCCAACCTACCTTGCAGGCGTAATCGACACGCTTTGAGGAAAGGATGGGTGAGAAATGAGAATGCTTTGTGCATAGCAAAGCGAGGAAGAGAGTACATAAAAGCGGGACGAAGGAAAACAGCATTGGGCGCAGCCGGAGGCGTGTCGGCCGGCCTACAACGCATTTCCGTTGCAGGGCAATCGCCGAAAACGTCTCTGTAACACCACCTGATGGACTCAATTTATACAATACACAATGTAAAAGGAGGAATCAAGATGAAATCAATCACCCAACGCAGGATATTCAGCCTACTGCTTTCATTGGCAATGCTGATCGGCCTCCTCCCCGCCTTGGGGAGCATCGCCTCTGCCGCAGGCAGCGGCACCACCGAAGGCGACCCAAGAATCGTAACCACCTATGCGGAGCTCAGCTCTGCCCTGAGCTCCGGCGTCACCTATGTCAAGCTCGGTGCCAACATTAACACCAAGGATTTCAATGACGGCGCGGGATATAACAAGTCCATCCAACAGACTGGAACGGTTCAACTGGATCTTGACGGCTATTCCGTGACCTTTTTCAGCAGAACCTCTCCGCTCCCGGCTGCCATCCGCGTCACGGGCGACCTGTCGGTCAAGGACAGCCGCGGCGGCGGCAAGCTCTACATCGACGCCAATCCCAATATGGCCAGCAGCAAGCAGGTGCTGATCCTCGCCGAGACCGGAAGCTTCACGCTCAACAGCGGGCGGATCGGCGTCGATAACGGTCTTGCCAAAAACAGCATTGTGGTCGTCGAGGGCAAGGGCGACGCGAAGGTCGTCTTTAACGGCGGCAAGGTCGACGCCATCTCCCCGAAGGTCGGCATCCCCTATGTCTATTCCGCGCTGCTGTCGTCCAACTGCAAGGCCGAATTCAACGGCGGCGAGTTCGAGGGGCTGGTCGGCTTCACCTACGCCACCCGGACGGACGGGATAAGCAAGCCGAAAGCCGTGATCAACGGCGGCAAGTTCAAGGGCGGTATCGTCGTTAAAAAGGGCAGCGAGACCATCACGGAGGGGCGGACTTTCCCCATCAGCATCCGCGGCGGCAGCTTCGGCCGCGGCCTCTTCACGGAGAATTTCACGCTCAGCAGCAGCGAGCAGACCCTGGAAAACTTTGCCTTTGCCGCAATGTTCCCGGAGAGGACCGCTCTGCTTCGCCCCGACGAGCGGACCCGCCTGATCTACCGTCAGAAGGACATCAAGAGCGAATACATGGCCAACTCCATCTCGAAGGAGTATATCATTGCCCTGTCAACCAAGAATCTTGATGACTATAAGCGCGTCGCCTTCTCGTCCTACAGCGGCACGGCCTACACCGACGTCTGCACCAACGCCTTCGGTCTGGTCAAGGTGGAGGTCAACGGTGCGCCGGCCTATGTGCCGCACCAGATGGACGTGACGGGCGGCTACAGCGGCGCTCCGCTGTACGCGCTCAATCCGAAAAAGCAACTCCGGTTCTACTGGAACCCCCTGCCGGAGGCGATGAGGGACGCGGGCTACAGCTATAAGATCAAGTACACGCTCAACGGTACGGATTATCCCGTCACCGCCAGCAGCTACAATAACAATCTCTTGTTTCAGACTATCCCTGTGAATAGCTATAGCTACCAGACGGAGGTGCAGAAGCTGGGGATCACCGTTGAGCTTTATAAGGACGGCGAGCCGCTGAGACTGAGCGGCGCTTCCAATATGTTCCTGATGCGCTACCGGATGATGTCGGAGACCGATGTCGCCATTCCCGAGGTCACGCTGACGGTGAAGGACGGCGACCTGACCGCCACCTCCGCCGCGACCGACAGCCCGATTACCGTCTCCGAGGGCGAAGACTGCACCGTTTCCAGTCAGGTGAACTGGGCGGACAACGGAGATGTGCGCAACAAGAGCGTGGTTCTGAAGGCGAAGCAAGGCTTCTATCTGACAAGTGAAACGAAATTCAACGTCGTCGGCGCGAACAAGATCACGGCGACGTGGCTCTACAGCACAGACGGCGGTCAGACCTGCGTCGTCGGCGTGGAGGCACAGGAGTGCGAGCTGATCACCGAGGCAAAGGGCATCGTGCGCGGCCTGGTCTATTATAATCGCGTCAATGACATCTATGTGGAGTCGTATGAGCCGAGCAAATACACCATCACCGTTAAGAAGGTCAGCGAATACATCCGCTCCTCCGGCTCTACCATCTATGACAGCTTTCTGTGGCCGGATGAGCTGCTCGACGAGACCGGCGCCCCCTATTATCTCTACTGCACAGTCGAGGCAAAGCCCGGCTATGTGTTCCGCAGCGGCACCGGAACGCTGAAATATGCCAATGAGGAGTGGAAGCCCGGAAAATGGGTGGAGGCCATTTGGAACGACGACTGGATGGACATGGACAACATCAGCGCAGGCGCATGCTATAAGCTGCACGACGAGTCAGACACCAATCTGGGCGGCCTTTGGCTGAACCGGCTCGAGCTGACCAGCCTGAATCTGTCCGTGAAGGCACCTGTCGCAGGCGAAAGCCCCGCACCGGGCAGTGACTACTGCAAGATCGACGGCCTGCCGCCGTACATGAAGCTCGAGCGCGTCGATTGGCTGAAGTGCTATGACGACTGGAGGTACTATTCCGATAAGCCCTTTGCCTTCCAGGCAGGAAAAACGTCGGACGGTGAGAACTGCGAATACCAGTGCTTTATCTATGTCTCCTATGACCTTAGCGGCGTCGGGGTCGCGAAGGGCGCCAAGTTCTACCTCAACGACACGCCGTGCAAGCTGGACTGGGAGAATAAGTTCTTCTGGACTGAAACCATGACCGCCGAGGGCAACCCCGTGCAGGAGGATCCCGTTATCACGGCCAAGGCAGGTGCCAACGGCACAATCACGCCCTCCGGCAGCGTCACCGTCAAGGCCGGCGCGGATCAAGCCTTTGCCATCCAACCGAACAGCGGCTATACCGTCTCCAAGGTGCTGGTAGACGGAACGGACGTCGGCGCGGTGACGTCGTACACCTTCAAGAACGTCACGGCCAACCATACCATCGAGGCGGTTTTTGCGAAGGTGGAAGCAAAGCCGACCAATCCCTTCGTCGACGTTGCCGAGGGAACATACTACTATGACCCGGTGCTTTGGGCGGTGGCAAACGGCATTACCTCCGGCGTGGATGCGACGCATTTTGAGCCCGAGGGCACCTGCACCCGTGCGCACGCCGTGACCTTCCTGTGGCGCGCATCGGGTCAGCCCGAACCGAAAACGACCAATATGCCGTTCCGGGACGTAAAGCCCGGCAGCTACTATGAAAAGGCCGTGCTCTGGGCCGTGGAAAACAAGATCACCAATGGTACCGGCACCACCACCTTCAGCCCGGACGAAAACTGCACCCGCGCGCAGATCGTCACCTTCCTTTGGCGCAGTGAGGGCGAGCCGTATGCCAGCGATAGCAATAACCCGTTCACGGACATCGCATCGGACTACTACATGGATGCCGTTTTCTGGGCAGTCAAGGAAGGCATAACAAAGGGCACCACCCCCACGACCTTCAGTCCGAACGAAAGGTGCACGCGCGCGCAGATCGTCACCTTTATCTACCGCGCAATGGCTTCCTGAACGAGGGTGCGCGCGGCGGGACGACCGCCGCGCATCCCCCGGGAGGCCCGATACGGAGGCACGCCACTTTACAGTATAAGGAGGGATCACCTTGCAGGTCGTAATTCAAAAGATTCCGGAAAATCTGCCGGAATTTGAACTGCTTGCCGCCGAGGGGCGGCAGCCAGAGCGCATCTGCGCCCTGTTTCTGTGCGCGCTGGCGCTGTTTGACCGAAATAAGGAGGCCGGCGCTGCCGCAATGAACCTTCTGCGCGGCCCGAAGCCCCTGACGCCGTATGACTGCCAGTTTCTGCGCGACCGACTGCGCGGCAAGTCCTATCTGCCGCTTGCATATTTTGAAGGCGCGACGCCGGAAAACGGGTATCAGCCGCAGGTGCCGTACGCGCTGAACGTGCTCGCAGACCCCAGACCGCAGGATTTGGAGCCAGGCTATCTGCGTGTGTTCCTTAAAACGGCGGGCGCAGATTCGCCGCGGCCCATGAAGCTGCGGCAGAAGGCCTCGACCGGCGAATGGTTCCTTTGGGAATACTCCAGCATTCTCAGCGGCATCCGTATTCCTGCGGCGGAAGACCCATGGAGCTGACGGGCGAAGGAAACGGCGCGCTGCGCGGCAGCCCGTGAACGCAGCGGCTGTTCCAAAAGGGAGATCAACGTGAAAAAATCACGGAAAATTGCACTACTTATCATGCTGGCGACCGCGTTTGTTATGCTGGCGGGCGTTTTGCTGTATCGGTATTTTATCGGGAGCCGGATACAGGACGGAGGCAGAATGGAAAACCCGGATGCGTACCGGGTGGGAAAAGAGCTGATCGAATTTCGCTGGCAGCAAACCCATACGAATTCTTCCCGTTGCTTTACGATGCATTTTTATCTGGAGAACGACCTTCCCGTGCTGACCGGACGGTTTCTGAGCCCGGATGGCGGCGAGACGAGAGAAAACGGGAGGGATGCGTCTTCGACCCCGATCCCATGGCAACTTACCTGGGTGCAATGGTTTGAGCTGCAGAATACGCTGGCGGAGGCTGCACTGCCCGCGTACGAAAAGCCGCCCCAGGATGCTGCAGAGGAGGCCAACAGCGAAATCTCCATCGTCTGGCGCACCGAGGACGGAGAGCGATCCGAAAAGTGCAGCGGCGAGAACGCCGCCGCGCTGGAGACCTTGGTGCTTCGCATTGCAGAGGAGGCCTACGGCACATCGCAGCTTGAGGCGGGGCTGCCGAGGTCTGCTCCAAAAGGCGGCTGAGCGCTCCTTGCGCGCAGCGCTGAACAACAGTACGTTTTTGCGCAGGGCACACGGCTGTGCGCCCTGCGGAATCACGAAAAAATGAACCAAAAAAATGTAAGGAGGATCTATTATGAAAGGACATGTATTTTTGAAGGTTACGGGTATTTTGATGATTATTGCAGCTGCATTTTCCATCATTGTGGGCGTATTGCTCGCCGGAATCAGTGCACTTGCTGCGGGGCTGGGTGCGGCCTCCGGACTGAAGTTTACCTTCTGGGCGGCGCTGTTTTTGACGTTGGTCGGCGGCATCTGCCAGCTGATTGCCGGAATCAAGGGCATCAAGCACAGTAAGCGCAGCGAAAAAGCCGGCAAACTCATCGCTTGGGGCGTCATCGTGGCTGTGTTCAGCATTTTGAGCATCGTGCTGGATTTAAGCAATGGCGGCGACTTTAGCATCGTCAGCGTCCTGACGGGCGTGGCCGTTCCGGCTCTGTACATCATCGGCGCAGTGCTCAACGCCAAGGCAGACGCGCCCCTCGGCGCATAATTTAGCAAGCAGACGCAAAGGAGATCGAGATATATATGGGACTGTTCGATAAAAAGTATTGCGACATTTGCGGAGAAAAGATCGGCTTACTTGGAAACCGCAAGCTGGAAAACGGAAATCTCTGCAAAAACTGCGCCAGAAAGCTCTCCCCGTGGTTCTCCGACCGGCGCGGCAGCACCGTAGAGGAGATCCGTGCGCAGCTTGCCTACCGGGCGGAGAATCAGGAAAAGGTCGCGGCCTTCCATACGACCAGAACGCTCGGCGCGGACACAAAGGTGCTTCTTGACGAGGATGCCGGAAAATTCATGGTGACCCGGGCCAGAAATCTTGCGGAGGCCAACCCGGACGTTCTGGACTTTGCCGACGTGACCGGCTGCAACCTCGACATTGACGAGAGCAGCACGGAGCTTAAGCGCAAGGACAATGACGGCAAGGAGGTCAGCTACAATCCGCCGCGCTATGAATACTCCTATGATTTTTATATCACCATTTTTGTCAACAATCCCTATTTCGACGAAATGCGCTTCCAGATCAACTCCAGTTCCGTGGACATTACGCCGCCGCCTGGAACGCGTCCTGGCATGACGTCCCGGTATAATCCGGAAACCAATGTTGAGTACCGCAATTGTAAAAAGCTCGGCGAAGAAATCCGGCAGGTTCTGACGCAAGTCCGCAGGGATGTGCGCGAAAAGATCGAGCAGGCTGCCGCTCCCAAAGCGGCAGTCACCTGCCCCTGCTGCGGCGCGACGACCACGCCGGATGCAAGCGGTTGCTGTGAATACTGCGGCGGCGCAGTGAACGGCTGAACCATCCATCAAACGAACAGAAAGAAAGAGGGACTAAAAAATGAAAAAGTATGTAGCATTATTCCTGATTGCGGTCGTGCGCATCGTGCGCGGCGAGGACTGCCAGAGCGAGCTCCGGGGCCTGTATCCCTGCGGCGAGGGTGCGGGCTACGCCGGCGGCATCCTCTCTGCTGCCGTAGACGGCATGCGCTGCGCCGAGGCCGTGCTGTCCCGAATGGAGGACAAGACATGACGCAGGAATTCCCGAACCAGACAAGCTCGCCGCTCTGGACGTCGGAGTCCGTCCGCTTGGAAAAGCTGGCATGGCGGCAGGAGCTTGGCAGGCGGGCCATCGCCCGCAGCCGCATGAACCGCGTGTGCCTGATGCTTCTCATCTGGCTGGCCATGTTCAGCCAGCTCAGCTCGACCGGGGTCGTGCTCCTGTCTTTCCTGCACCTAGACATTCCTGCATGGCTCACCGGGGTCGGCCGCCTTGCGGCCGCCTGCGGTACCGTCGGCCTGGTGCTCATCTGGAAGCGCAGGCCGTTCTGGCAGAACGTGATGTTCGCCCGCTCAGGAAGGCCGCGCGCGGGCGAGGTCCTGCTCTGGGTCCTCTGCCTGTTGGCGCTGCAGGGCGCGGCCGGTCTGCTGCAGAGCCTGCTCTCCCCGGCCATGGAATTTTTCCGCACCAAAAGCAAGGTCGTGTCCGGCACGGCGGAGACGACCGTATCGCTCGCGCTCTATACCGCAGTGGCCGCCCCCATCACGGAGGAGCTGCTGTTCCGCGGGGCCGTGCTGCGCAGCCTGCAGCCCTATGGCAAGCGCTTTGCCATTTTCTGCTCGGCGCTGCTGTTCGGCCTTGTGCACCAGAATCTGACGCAGACGCCGTTTGCCTTCGGCTTCGGCCTGCTGGCGGGCTATGTCGCCATGGAATACTCCATACTCTGGTCCATGAGCCTGCATATCCTGAACAACGCCGTTCTGGCCCTCGGGCTGGACGCCCTGCTGCGGCCGCTGAGCGGCACATGGTACTGGCTGGCGATCCGCGGCGTGCTGTTTCTTCTGCCGCTGGCCGTCTGCCTTGTGCTGGCGCTCGTCTTCCGGAAAAAGCTCGCCGCGCGGCGGGAGCGCGACCCCATCGATCCGAAATGGCGGCGGCTGTTTTTCCGCACGCCCGGCTGGATCATTTTTCTGGTCCTGAGCTGCGTGTGCATCATCCTAAATTTCTTCGTGCTGGGGGCCTGACGGGATTTCCCGCTTGCGTCTTTCCCGTTTCTGCTGTAAAATATGTGAGAGCATCATCGCACAGCTGCATCTTCGGCCTTCGCCGGATTGTGCGGTGCTGCCCTAGATAGGAACCCATCGCCCGCAGCCTGCATAGTCTGGCATGAGGTGATGGTATGGCGCTGACGATCCTGACGGCGGGGCTTGCGGCCTGCGGGCTGCTGCTCCTGCTCTGGTCCGTGGCGGAGGCCATGCTGCTTCCGCTGCCGCGCGAGGATGCCGTGCGGCTGGGCGTGGTGGGGCCGGTGGCCAGAGGATCGGGCATTGTCATGGACGTGCGCAAGGATTCT
>OGXT01003586.1_pt1 | contig 10461 bp, 7 predicted proteins | sample 1576361 | NCBI WGS metagenome assembly OGXT01 (sample SAMEA3541514, study PRJEB24748) | human gut metagenome | biome: human gut; feature: human-associated habitat; material: faeces | place: China | collected 2012 | reverse complement strand
GGGCGGTTGCTGGTGCTGTTGCAGATGATGAGCCGAGGCCTGCTGAGCCAGCCGCTGCTGTCCGTGGGTATACTCCGTGCGTATCCGGCCGGAAGGGGCAACCTGTATATCGCTCCGGACATCCATAAGGTGCTTGCTGCACCGCTCGGCGCGGCGATTGACGTGTCGGCGCCACTGATGTGCGAGCGTGGCGAATAGGCACAAGAAAACCTGGCGGTGGCATGACGCAGGTGCTCCCTCCCGCTTTGTTTATACGGTGAAGAAGTTGCCGGGGAAGTGACGGCTCATGATGGCCGTGCGGTCGGCGTGCACCGCGGCGCATTCGAAGTCGAATGCGCGGGCGAGCTCGTCCGGTGCGGTGACGAAGCATGCGGTGGCGAGTCCATCCGCCAGCGCGGTGGGGTAGGGTCGGCCAGCCGCCGATGGCACATAGACCCAACTCGCGGCGACATCGCGCACGGGACGGCCGTCGACCGCGTTGAGCAGATGATGCAGCTGACGGCCTGCCTCCTCACCCCAATGGCGTCGGCTGGGGGCGCTCGCGCAGAACGCCCCGTCAACGATGCTTGCGATGCCGATCGCCTCGGTTCCGGGGTTGGCGGGATCCTCCAGGGCGATGGTGACGGTGTCGCCGGTGTCGTGTCCTGACCCCTCGGCGAGTGGGGCCGGTTGAGCAGGCTCGCCCGTGCGGATCAGCAGATCGCCGCCCGCGTCGATGATATAGGGCGCGTGAGAGCCGGGGCCGGTGGCGGATTGCCGGACGGTTTCATCGCCCGCATGCCCGTCCAATATTGCGCCGATCAGATCGGCGCAATATCCCTTGCCGAAAGCCCCGAAATCCAAGTGAACCGCGCGCTGCGTCACCAGCGTTGTGCCATGACGCTCCACATCGTTGCGCCATGTCGGGCGCCCGTGGACGGCACCGAGATGATGCTCCGCATCGGGTTCCATTGTCATCGAATACCGTGCGTCATAGCCAAGCCGGATCAGATCCTCGCCCACACACGGGTCAAGCGCCCCGTCGGTCGCGGTGCAGAACGCATCGGCCAGATCGAACAGCCCGGAGGCCCAATCGGGAAAATCAAACGAGCCGCCATGCGAGGATTCGCCCATTGCGGTCACCAGCGAATCGGCGCGGAACCGCGACAGCACGGACTCGTACCCGTCGATGAACGCGTCGAGTTTCGAGCGGAAGCCGTCGTCGAGAGCCGTCGCCGACTGAATGATCATTCCGGTGCCCATCGCGCGTTCAAACGCAGTCGTATACGGCATCCGCCCATGCAATCCGCTCATGCCCCTCAGCGTAGCATTTCGCCAGCGGGGGCAGCCATCTTAGCCTACGTTGATGCCGGAGATTTTGAGGCCTCCGGATGAGATGGGACGGTAGGGGTTCCCGCTGGAGGATGCGGTGTCCAGCCGTTGCGCGCTGCCGTCGCTCAGCACCGCATGATGATGGGCCAGACGGCTGGCGTTCGCGATGAAGATGGGCCAGTCGGTGGCGATGCTGCTGTTCACCGGCGTCTCCACGATCGGCGTGGCCTCGGGCGCGGGCTACCGCATCGCCGCGGTGTGCGCGGCCGTGCTGTGCGGCATCGGAGGCATCGTCTTCGCGTTCTACAACGAGCGGAAGGTGTTGAATCGTCTTGATGGCTGAAGCAGGCTCTCAAAACTCGCAGATACAAGGGGAAAAACCCGAAAAACGTCTTGTATCTGCGAGTTTTGAGAGCGGCCCCTAATGGGCCACCCATACGATGACCACAATATGAGACATTTCGGCCTCAGGAGCCGCTCTATTACCGCATAAAATTTCAAAAGTCAAGACTGTTCTTTCAGGCTTTTTTTCTCTATATTGCATAGATGGTTTAGAAAGCGTTGATATGGAGAGGAATCCAATATGCGATGTCGTGCGGTAGCGCATCTTCGGGCGGTTGGATGTCGTGCGCTGGCCGTCGTCGCGGCGCTGTTCACGGTGATGGCCGTCATGTTCGCCCCGCAGGCGATGGCCGCCGACGGTTCCGCGGATTACGACACATGGGCCGACGTCGCCGCCGCGATGGACAAGCAGCTGCAGCAGGGGCAGAAGGAATACAAGGACGGCAACACTGCCGGTTCCACGTCCGACTTCATGGCCGCATACAACGAGATCTATGTGGCATCCAACTTCACCCAGGTCGTGACCGACAACATCGGCTCCGACAAGCAGGCCTCCCAGCAGCAGGCGTTCCAAGACATTCAGGACCTGTCATATGTGACGGGCAACGAGGCGAAGATCGAACAGAGCGTGACCGCGCTCGTCTCCGACCTCGACAGCACCGCCAAGCAGCTCGACGCGAACACCAAGCTCGCCAATCCCCGCGACTACGACAAGACGCTGCAGGAGCAGATCGCCAAGGAGCGCAAGGTTCTGCAGTCCAAGCAGAAGAAGAACCCCGGCAAGGGCGACCGCAGCTGGACCGACGTGGCCAACGAGATGATGCCGATCCTCGACAAGGCCTACAAGTCGTACGCGGGCGGCGACGGCGCGAAGGGCGCTACCCTCGTCAACGACGCCTACTACCGGTACTACGAGAAGCTCGGCTTCGAGAAGAACGTGATGAACGCCATCAGCGGCGACCGCGTCTCGCAGGTCGAGTACCAGTTCAAGATGTGCCGCAAGTCGATGAACACAGGCGCCTCGCTCAAAGACACCAAGAAGCTCGTCGACGATTTGAAGGCCATGCTGGTCGAGGACGCCGGCAAGCTCGACGGCGGTGCCGCCGACAAGGAAGGCAGCTTCACCAAGTTCATCACCAGCTCGGTCGGCCAGGCGTTCCTGATTCTGATTCGTGAGGGTCTTGAGGCGCTGCTGGTGGTCGCGGCCGTTGCCGTGCTGCTGGCCACTCTGTTTCTGCCGGTGCTGCAGGTCTCCGGCGACAGCATGAACCCCACTCTGCAGGACCGGGACATCATTCTGCTGGTCAAGGGCAGCGACATGAAGACCGGCGACCTTTGCGGATTTTACTGGCAGAACAAGCTTCTGCTCAAGCGCATCATCGGCCTGCCCGGTGATGTGATCGAACTGGACGAGGACGGGGTGGTCACTGTGAACGGCCAGACGCTGGATGAGCCCTATGTAGATGAACTGGCTCTGGGCGAATGCGACATCAAATTTCCCTATCAGGTGCCGGAAAACCGGTATTTCGTACTGGGTGACCATCGGGCCACCTCCATTGACAGCCGCAGCAGTGTGATCGGCTGTGTGGAAAAAAGTCAGATCGTAGGCAAGGTTTTTTTGCGGGTATGGCCCTTGTCCAACTTCTCGTTGATCCACTAAGGAGGTTTAGGAATCATGCGGGATATTGTGAAAGAATATCAGAAAAAGTTCCGTCGGAACCACCAGCGCGCCAGACGCTATACTGCGCTGCTGCTGGCACTGGCGCTTACCACCAGCCTGTTCGTGAACTGGCAGCTGCACGGCGTGGGCATTGCCAAAACGGCCGAATATCTGTGCGGCGAGTTGGAGCACGAGCACACCGCTGCCTGCTATGAAAAGCAGCTGGTGTGCGGCTATGAGGAAGGCGAACCGGAGGACTGGAATGCCACTATGACGGACGACGGCATGTCTTTTGATGATACATTCGACATGGATGATGATGCGTTGGGCGTGGATGCGGATGATCCCGGCATTGCAGCCTATTCCGCAGAGCCGGAGTACATCTTTGTGCCCCATGAGCACACCGACGACTGCTACCAGGAAGTGCGGGAGCTGACCTGCCTGGAAGAAGAGCACACCCACGACGACAGCTGTTTTGATGAGGATGGTGTCACCTTCATCTGCGATAAATTCGAGCACACCCACGACGACAGCTGCTACACCACCACCTATGAGCTGGTGTGCGGTCTGGAAGAGGGCGAGCTTGTAGAAGAAGTGAACCCCGATTATGACCCGGTGGCCCTGTTTGAGGAGCCGGTGGCCGCAAAGCCCGTGGTGGTCGATCCTGTGATCGAGACCCCGGTGCACCACCACACCGATGCCTGCTACGAGGAAGTGCTGGTCTGCGGCCTGCCGGAGCACCACCACACGGTGAACTGCCTGTCCGACCCGCTGGACGGCACGCAGGACGAGGACGAATGGCTGGCACAGACCGGCACCACGCTAAGCGGCAACTGGGCCGACGACCTGCTGGCCGTAGCCGAGAGCCAGCTGGGATATGAGCAGAGCGAGCGCAACTTCCAGCTGGACGATGCCGACGGCGAGACCGTGCGCCACTACACCCGCTACGGCAACGACTACGGCAACGACTATGGCCCATGGGACGTGATGTTCCTTTCTTACTGCCTGAAATATGCCGATATCCCCCAGAGCGCTATCCCGCAGGTTTCCAGCGTGCTGTCTTTGCACAGCCAGCTGCGCAGCGCGCTGTACAACGAAGAGACCGGCAGCGGCTATGCCATGGATTTTGACGGTGATCTGCCGTCTGATGCCGCAATGCCCGGTGATATCGTCATTTACAATGGCACCGTGACCAAGGCTGTGGCCGCGGAAAGCCAGCCGTTGCAGGTGCAGGATGATTCCGCCGATGCCGACATTGCCCTGCTCTCCATGGATGCTGCGGCCACCACCGACACCGCGCCCCACATTGAGGAATACACCGTGGATGCCAGCACCGTTGGCATCGTGAGCGATGTGGACGAAGATTTCGGCACCCTGACCGTAATCTCCGGCGATGTGGATGGCAAGGTGGCTAAAGTCACGCTGAATGCTTCGCAGGTGACAACGCTGGTGTCTGTGGCAAATGCGCAGCAGGCCGATTACGGCGTTGCTACGCCGGATTTCAAAGTCGAAGATGACGCAGGTGCCATTACCACCATCAAAGGTCTGGATGCACTGGATCACCTCACTGCTCTGAAGGTGCAGCGCAAGAATGGCACTGAATACGAGGATACCAATGTCACCACCATTTCGGAGCTTCTGCACAGCAGCCTTACCGTCAAAGATATCCCGGCCCAAGCGATCCAGGAAAACGACTACTGTGTCCATGTTAAGCTGCCCAAGAGCTTTGATGTGCTGAACGATGAGCTTATCTCCGGCAAACTGGAAGATACCGGCAATTATGACACCTGCGGCAGCTACCGGCTGCTCAAGGGGAATGACGGCTGCTGGTACGCCGTGCTGCGGTACGACCAAAACTATATCCAGCAGAAAGAGGCGAAAGACGCAGGCGCGGATACTTCCGATGCCAAGGTCACCAGCAACGTTGCCTTCAATTTCCAGTGGAACCAGAGCGAGGTCACCAGCAGCGGCTTTAATCAGATCGAGGTCAACAAAGATTACGCCCTTGATATCACCATCAACCCGGATGAAACCCCCGATGAGGATCAAAAAGACGATACGAACTATGACCTTAACCAGAGCGTGAAGGACCCGCGCTACAATGGCAGCGATGCCTACCTGGATTACACTGTTACGCTTGTGGTCAAGAACGAACAGGCCGGCCCGCTGACGCTTGCGGACAGCATGACCCTGCCCACCGGCGTAACCGCCGAATATGTCGAAGACTCGCTCCAGCTCAGCATGAAAGAAGACGATACAACGCTCCGCATCACTTGGGAAGATGATAATGGTGAGCGCAAGATCACCTTGGGTTCTGCCGGTTCCCCCATTGCCGCAGGCACCTATTCTATCTGCTACACCGTCAAGCTGAAGGACGTTGGCGAAACGGTTGTTGACGGTGAAGTAATCAATAACATCAAGATTCTGGATACGCCCATCAGCGATGATGCCGAAGAGCCGGTAAAAACCGACAGCCTTGTGATCACCAGTCAGGCCGATCCGTCCGACTACGAACTTCCCTCTACCGGCGGGGCCGGTACCAAACTGTATACAGCAGGCGGCGGCGCGCTGATGCTTGCCGCTCTGGTGTGCGGGGTTTGCAGAAAGCGCAGACGCGAAAGGAGGGCACGTTAAAAACCTGCATCCTTCCTGACACGGCGGCAAAATTGATTCTGCGCCGGAAGCAGACCCTGAAAATAGGAATCAGAAAAACTTGAAAGGAGATTTTCGCAAATCATGATGAAGAAAGCAATCAAAAAGCTGCTGGCCGCACTGCTGGCAGTTGCCATGGTGTGCGCCATGGCGATCCCGGCGTTTGCAGACAACTATTGGGAGACTGAGGAGGACGTCGGCAAAAACCACTGTTACGACGCTTTCCAGATCTTCACGGGTGATGTTAGTGATGACAATACGATTTCCAACGTTGCTTGGGGCAGCAGCATCGCTCATCCTAACGAGTTTCTGGCGCAGTTGACGAAAGATTCTACCATCGGCGATAAGTTTGAAACTAGTTTCACTCCTCAGGAAGCTGCTGCGGTTATCAGCCAATGGAGTGATTCCGATAATAACAGCATCGCTTTTGCGCGTTGTGTATGCAACTATGTCTACTCGGATGGAGACTCGACACCCGTCCTTCAAGGTGGTCACACCAATGGCTTCAAACTTGAAGAGGCAGGTTATTATCTGATCGTTGATACTTCCTCCTTTAGCAGTGACGCTAATAACGATTCCTATCATGCCTACAATTCCTTCCTGCTGAAGGTTAACCAAAAAAACTATCACGTTCAAATTACGCCTAAGGTTGTAAAGCCCACTGTTAAGAAGGAAGTCTACGACAACGACGATGGAAGCTCTTCTGGTGACAATAACGGTTGGGGCAGTTCCGCTGACCATGCAATCAACGAAGAGTTCAAGTTCAGGCTGATTGCTAAGTTGCCCGAAAGCGAAAACAATGGCCATGCTTACGATTACTATGATAAGTACTCGGTTATCTTTCATGATACCCTGTCCGATGGCATTACTTATGACAGACCCGATAGTGTAGTCATTAAATCCAATGGCAAGACCTATGTTATCCCCAACGATTCTTCGAAGTATACTATCGGTCTTGAAAGTCAAAACTATCTTGTGGTAAAAATTCCTGATGTTAAGGCCTGTGCCAAAGACGCAGGGTTTGATTTGAATGACGGCGCTACTATTACGGTCACCTACACTGCACACCTGAACGAAAATGCCGCTGTCAATGGCTCTGCCGAGAACAAAAACAGCGTACGGCTCCAGTACTCTAATAACCCCAGACCCGACGGCGAATACTGGGGCTACACTCCCAACTACACTCCCGAAAGCGAAGTCTATGTGTACACCTACCAGCTGAACAACACCAAGTATCACGATGAAGATAAACCGGGTAATGAGTTGGAGGGCGCTGGCTTCCGTCTGTACAGCAATAAAGCTTGCCATGATGAAGATGAGATCAAGCTCAAAATGAATGATGACGGCACTTACTCTCGCGACTTTAGCACTGAGGGTAAAGGCGTTGAGATGATCTCTGGCCAAGATGGTCAGTTCAATGTCAAGGGTCTGGACGCTGGCACCTACTACCTGAAGGAGACCACCCCTCCTGACGGTTACAGTGCCTGCAAAGTAATCCCAGTGACCATCAAAGCAGACCACTCCAGAAATGATCAGGTTAATCTTGAAGGCTCCAACCTGACGAATGATATCGTCAACATAAAAGCCGGCGGCATTACCCTGCCCTCCACCGGCGGCATCGGCACTACCCTGTTCTATGTGGTCGGCGGCGGCCTGATGGTTGCGGCCATCGTTCTGCTGGTCACCAAGAAGCGCATGGAGAACAAGTAAGCTCCATTTCCCCCCAGAACCCGGAGCAAAGGGGCCGCAAGGCCCCCGCTCCTATCCTTATAACATTAGGGAGTAGCCCATGAAAAAGAACAAAAGCACCATCATCCTGATCCTCGTCTTTTTCGTGGGTCTATCCGTGATGTTATACCCCACCCTCAGCGATTACGTCAACCAGCTGCATCAGTCCCGTGCTGTGGCCACCTATGCCGAGGATGTGGACAATCTGACCGATGCCGACTACAGCGCCTATTTCGAGGCGGCAGATGCGTTCAATGCGCAGATCGCCGCCGACCCGGACGCGTTGTATTTCCCGCAGCGCTTTCCCACCTACGAAAGCACGCTGGATGTGACCGGCACCGGCATTATGGGCTACATCACCATTGAAAAGATCGGTGTGGAGCTGCCCATCTACCACGGCACCAGCGATGGCGTGCTGCAGATCGCCGCAGGCCACTTGGAGGGCACCAGCCTGCCGGTGGGCGGCGAGAGCACCCACGCGGTCATTTCGGCCCACCGCGGCCTGCCCAGTGCCAAGCTGTTCACCAATCTGGACCAGCTGGAAGTGGGCGACACCTTCACCATCACGGTGCTGGACCGGGTGCTGACCTATGAGGTGGACCAGATCTCCATCGTGCTGCCCACCGAGACGGACAACCTCAAGGTGGTGGACGGCAAGGATTACGTCACCCTGATGACCTGCACCCCCTACGGCATCAACTCCCACCGCCTTCTGGTGCGGGGACGCCGCATCGAAACGCCGGACAAGCTCAAGCACATCCGTGTAACAGCCGATGCCGTCAAGATCGAACCGATCATCACAGCTCCCATCATGGCACTGCCCCTGCTGCTGGTGCTGCTGCTCTGGCTGCTGTTCTCCAACCGCAAACGCAAATCTACAAGAGGTGAAAAACATGAAACGCACTGATCTCAAAAAGCACGCTGCGGCCCTGCTTTTGGTGCTGTGCCTTCTGGTAACAAGTGCGCTGCCTGCCCTTGCCACCAGCGCAAACATCAAGCTGGTGGACAGCAGCGGCAATCCCACTACCGGCACCATCTGCGTTACGCTGTACGACAGCGCCAACGATAAGGCGCTGAGCGGCGGCAAGCTCACTTTGTACCGTGTGGCCGAGGTAAAGCGCCAAAACGGCAACCTGAGCTACGAATACTGCGGCGATTTCTACGGCTGCGGCATTGCGCTGGGTGATTTGACCGACAGCACCCTTGCGGCCCAGCTGCAGGAGTATCTGCCCCAAAGCGCCGAGGGCACCACAAAGACCATTGATGCGGACGGCAACGTGACCTTCCGTGGTCTGGATCTTGGCCTGTATCTGATCGTGCAGACCGAGGCTTCCAAGGGCTATGAGCCGATCAATCCGTTCCTTGTCTCTCTGCCCATGGCGGAGGATGGCAAGTGGAATTATGCGGTGGATGCCAGCCCCAAGGTGGGTGCTTACACCCCCACCAAGCCGGACACGCCCCCTACCCCGCCTACGCCGCCTACGCCGCCGGATACGCCCGATCATCCTGATATGCCTACCCCGCCGGACAACCCGGATAACCCGGTCTTTCCCGGTAATCCGGTCTCTCCCGGTAATCCGGACAATCCCGTGGCTCCGGGCCACCCGGGCCATCCGGCAGCACCCGGTAATCCAGACAGCCCCGTTCTGCCGGGCCACCCGGATAACCCGGTAATGAGCAGTCTGCCGCAGACCGGTCAGCTGAACTGGCCCGTGCCGGTGCTGGCTGTCAGCGGTGTGGTGCTGTTTGCATTCGGCTGGGCGCTGGATCGCAAATACCGCACAGTATAATTTCCTTCTGATACAACAAAGAGGACCCGATGTAGATGCATCGGGTCCTCTTTTTCGGTTTCTTTTATGCAGTCAGGGTTTACTGCTGCTGTGCCTGCTGCTCGGCGCGCTTGGCTTCCAGCGCCAGAATGGCATCGCGGCGGCTCAGGTTGATGCGGCCCTGCTGGTCGATGTCGGTCACCTTGACCACGATGGCATCGCCCACGGCGACCACATCCTCCACGCGCTCCACACGCTTGGTGTCCAGCTTGGAGATGTGCACCAGACCTTCCTTACCCGGCGCGATCTCAACAAACGCACCAAAGTTCATCAGACGGGTGACCTTGCCCTTGTAGATGGCACCGATCTCGGGGTCCTCCACAATGGTCTTGATGGTAAAGATGGCGCGCTTTGCGTCCTCCTGATCCACGGCAGAGACGAACACATGGCCGTCCTCCTGCACGTCGATCTTGCAGTTGCAGGTGGCGCAGATGTCCTGGATGACCTTGCCGCCCTTGCCGATCACGTCCTTGATCTTATCGGTGGGGATCATCATGCTGAACATCTTGGGAGCGTAGCGGCTCAGCTCGTGGCGCGGCTCGGCGATGACGGGCTTGATGATCTCGTCCAGGATATACAGGCGGCCCTTGCGGCACTTCTCGAAGGCCTCAGCAATGATGTCGTAGGTCAGGCCGTCGATCTTGATATCCATCTGGATGGCGGTGATGCCCTTGCGGGTACCGCCCACCTTGAAGTCCATATCGCCGTGGAAGTCCTCCACGCCCTGAATGTCCAGCATGGTCATCCAGCGGTCACCCTCGGTGATCAGGCCGCAGGAAATGCCGGCCACAGGGGCCTTGATGGGCACACCGGCATCCATCAGAGCCAGCGTAGAGCCGCAGATGGAAGCCTGCGAGGTGGAGCCGTTGGAGCTCAGCACCTCCGACACGCAGCGGATGGTGTAGGGGAACTCCTCCAGAGAGGGCAGCACGGGCACCA
>OGXT01003584.1_pt1 | contig 10473 bp, 14 predicted proteins | sample 1576361 | NCBI WGS metagenome assembly OGXT01 (sample SAMEA3541514, study PRJEB24748) | human gut metagenome | biome: human gut; feature: human-associated habitat; material: faeces | place: China | collected 2012 | reverse complement strand
GATTCGAACCACCGAAGGCAGTGCCAGCAGATTTACAGTCTGTCCCCTTTGGCCACTCGGGAATTCGCCCATGGCTTTTTCAAGCAGTAATGATGATACCATAAGAAAACGGAAAAATCAATAGTTTTATGAAGAAAAAATTTCAAAAAATTTAGCAAGTAATTTTAATATTCAAAATTTATATTATAATACTAGTAATTATTCAGCCACAAAAACTTCTTCTGCTTCTACACTTGAAGCTGAAACTTCCGAACCTTTTGTTATTGGCCTACTTAAGATTAGTAAAATTGATTTAATGTATCCTATTTTGTCTACTGTTTCAAATGAACTTTTAGAACTTTCACCTTGTCGCTTTTATGGCCCTATGCCAAATGAAATAGGCAATTTATGTATAGCTGGGCATAATTATATAAACCAAAAACATTTTGGCAAGCTTTCTTCTTTAAATGCTGGTGACACAATTGAAATATATGATTTGAATTCAAATAAAATCGAGTATGTTATTTATAAAAAATTAGAGGTAAATGCTGATGATGTTTCCTGTATGAGCCAAGATACAAACGGAGCAAGAGAAGTTACACTAATTACTTGTAACTCTATAAAAGGAACAAGAATCGTAATAAAAGCAAAAGAAAATAGATAAAACTATCTATTTTCTTTTCATACTATTTTATATTATAGTCTTGAACTTTTTTATATGCATATGCTGCTACTCCTATAGCTACTGCTATTAGTGCAAATATTGCATAGTCACTTGCATCACCTGTTTGTGGTAATGTTGTGTTTTGATAATTGCTTACAGTATTTGTTGTAACTGGTGCAACTACATTTGTAGTTGTATTTGTAGTTGTATTTGTTGTAGTTGTATTAGTAGTTGTGTTTGCTTCTGTTGATGAAGCAATAATATTAATAGAAATTGGTCCACCATTACCTGTTGCTAATACTTTTGTTGAAACGACTGCTAGCATTAACACTACCATTACAATTATTAAAATTTCTTTTTTGATACTCATTTTTTTCATATTTCTTTTCTCCTTTTTCTTCTGAATTATTATTTAGTATTTATATTTTCCATTAAAATATACAAAAAAATATAAATTCTCCTTACTTTCTGTTAATATTGTAAAACATTTTTTTACAATCGTCAACATTTTTTTTGCTTTTAATTATTACAATTTTATTACATTAATGTCAGAGCTCGGAGTTTAGAATTCTTTTTATTCTTCAGTTTTTGGTGCTTCTGCAGTATCAATAACTTCTTCTACAACTGTTTCGTTAACTTCTACTACTGGTTCTTCTACAAGTTCTTCTTTAACTATAATTTCTTTGTTTTCAATTCTTGCTCTTAAGTTTTCCTTAGTTTTAGCAGATTTTCCAACTCTATCTCTTAAATAGTATAATTTAGCTCTTCTTGCTTTACCAACTCTTACTACTTCTACTTTTTCTACCATTGGTGAATGAATTAAGAATGTTTTTTCTACACCAACACCATAAGCTACTCTTCTTACAGTAAATGTTGCATTTAATCCTCCACCTTGTTTTTTAATTACTATTCCTTCAAATACTTGAATTCTTTCTCTGTTTCCTTCTTTAATTCTTTGGTGTACTCTAATTGTATCACCTACATGAAGGTCAGGAATCTTATTTTTTAATTGTTCATGTTCAATTGATTTTATAATATCCATGTTGATATCTCCCTTCTTTATTTAAGTGTCGCATTCTTACTAATTTATTGAATGGCGCTTTTTAATTTCGTGTTTATCACACTTTTATCTTTCCAAATTTATTATTAAATCTGGTCTTTTTTTATTTGTTATTATTCTTGATTGTTCTTCTCTCCATTTGCGAATATTTTCATGATGACCTGAAATCAGAACTTCTGGAACTTTTTCATCTAAAAAAGTTTCTGGTCTTGTGTATTGAGGATATTCTAATAAATTATTTGAAAAAGATTCTTCTTTTATAGATTCTTTGTTTAGTACACCATCTACATATCTTGAAACAGCGTCTATAAGAACCATACTTGGAAGTTCTCCTCCTGTTAAAACATAATCTCCAATAGATATTTCCTCATCTACAATTTTATCTAATACTCTTTGGTCTATTCCTTCATAATGTCCACATAGTAAGATAAGATGTTTTTGGTTTGATAATTCTTCTACTTTTTGTTGGTTTAAGGTTTTACCTTGTGGTGAAAGAAAAATTACTTTTGCATTTTCTCTATTTTCAATAGAATTGTAAGCATCATATACTACATCTGGTCTTATAACCATTCCGGCTCCTCCACCATATGGAGTATCATCTACTTTTTTGTGTTTATCTTTTGAGAAATCTCTAATATTAATTAAATTAATATCGATATTTCCATTTTTTTGTGCTCTTTCCAAAATACTTTGTTGTAATGGTACAAACATTTCTGGGAAAAGTGTTAACACATCAAATCGCATTTTATTTTTCCTTTCTTATCTTAAACCTTCAATTAAGTGAACTATTACCTTTCCTTTTTCTAAATCAATTTCTTTTATAACTTCTGGAATACTTGGTAACAATATTTGTTTTCCAAGTTCATTTTTTACAACATATACATCGTTAGCTCCTGTAGGAAATATATCATCGACTTTTCCTAAAAGTTCGCCTTCATCTGTATATACTTCTAAGCCTAATATATCTGCAATAAAATAAGTATCTTTAGGAAGTTTTTTAGCATCTTTTCTATCTATTTTTAAAAATAGACCTTTATATTTTTCTGCCTCAGTTAAATCTTCAATTCCTTTTACTTTAAGTAAAACACATTGTTTATTATATTTAACATCTTCTATTTCAACTTTTTTCATTTCATTTTTTTTGCATATATATACAGTTTTTAATTCTTCAAATCGTTCCATATCATCTGTAAAAGGTTTTACTTTAAGTTGGCCTTTTATTCCAAATGTATTAACAATTTGTCCTACTTCAAAATATTCTTGCATTTTTTCCTCTTAACCTAAAAATTCAATTACTATTTTTTTGTGTTCTTTTCCTGCAATAGATTTCATTACAGTTCTAATTGATTTAGCAACTCTACCTTGTTTTCCAATTACTTTTCCCATATCACTTTCTGCAACCTTTACTTCGTACACAGTTTGTTTTTCTTCTGGTTTTTCAGTAATTGTAACGTCATTTTGTTTTTCTACAAGGCTTTTAATTAATGTTTCTAGAATTTCTTTCATTTAAAATTCCTCCTAGCCTTATGCTCTTTCTATTAATGCTTTTACAGATTCTGTTGGTTTTGCACCATTTTTTGTCCATGTAGCTAGTTTTTCTTTGTCTATAACTATTGTTGATGGATTTGTCATTGGGTCATATGAACCTATTTTTTCAATAATTTTTCCATCTCTTGGGCTTCTTGAATCAGCAACTACAATGTGATAGAATGGAGCTTTTTTAGCACCTGCTCTTTGTAATCTTATTTTTACCATAAAATTCACCTCCTGATAAGTAGAAGTTGGAAGTTAGAGTATTGAAGCAAGAAGTCTTTCTTTCCTCTTTTCTAATTTCTTTCTTCGAATTGTATATTTTTAAAATTAATAACTTTTTTATAGAAATCAGAAGCTGAACTTCTAATTTCTTATTTTTATTTGAATCTTTTTAAATCTTCTGGATTGATTCCTTTCATCATTTTCTTTAAGCTTTTTCCATCTTGCATTTTTTTCATCATTTTTTGTGTCATTTCAAAAGATTTCATAAATTGATTTATTTGTTGTACCGTTGTTCCACTGCCTTTTGCTATGCGAACCCTTCTGCTTGCATTAAGAAGTTTAGGATTTCTTTTTTCTTCTTTTGTCATAGAACAAATCATTGCTTCAATTCTTACAAATTCTTTGTCATCTACTTTTAAATCTTTAATGTTTGCCATTCCCGGTATCATCTTAAGTAGTGATGAAAATGAACCCATTTTCTTAACTTGTCTTAATTGTGTTAAGTAATCGTCTAAATCGAATTCTTTTTTTCTTAATTGTTTTTCAAATTTTTCAGCTTGTTCTAAATCAAATGATTCTTCAGCTTTTTCTATGATTGATAATACATCACCCATTCCTAATATTCTAGATGCCATTCTGTCTGGATGAAATACTTCAATATCACTTAATTTTTCGCCAGTTGCTGCAAATTTAATTGGTCTACCTGTTACTTTTTTAACAGATAATGCTGCACCACCACGAGTGTCACCATCTAGTTTTGTAAGTACTACACCATCTATTCCTAGATTTTCTTTAAAACTTTGTGCAATATTTACTGCATCTTGACCTATCATAGAGTCTACTACCAATAGTATTTCGTGTGGTTTTACACCTTGTTTTACATTTTTTAGTTCTTGCATTAGTTCTTCATCTATATGAAGTCTACCTGCAGTATCTAAAATAACTACATCATTCATTTTAGACATTGCTACACTCATTGCTTGTTTTGCAATATGTACTACATCTTTTGAGTTTTCGTTTGCATATACTGGTATATCCAATTGTCTTCCTACTACTTGTAATTGCTTTATAGCTGCTGGCCTATATATGTCACACGCTACAAGTAATGGCTTTTTACCTTGTTTTCTTAATAGATTAGCAAGTTTTCCTGCTGTTGTTGTTTTTCCTGAACCTTGAAGCCCAACCAACATTATTACTGTTGGAGGATTTGGAGTAAAATTAATTTTGCTTTCTTCTCCACCTAAAAGTTCTACTAATTCATCTTTAACAATTTTTATAACTTGTTGTCCTGGAGTTAATGATTTTAATACATCTTGGCCTAAAGCTTTTTCTTGAACTGATGCAATAAAGTCTTTAACTATCTTATAGTTAACATCAGCTTCTAACAAAGCAAGTTTTACCTCTCTTAACATTTCTTTTAAATCTGATTCAGTTATTCTTGCTTTTCCTCTCAACTTTCTTGTTATATCTTGAAGTTTTGAAGATAATCCTTCAAATGCCATATGTTTTTTCCTCCTTTAAACTAAACAAGTTAGTTCTTTTCTAACGTGATTTAATATTTTTTCAATTTTTTTGTCTGATGAAGCATCTTCTATTTTACTTAATTCTGATAGAACTTCTTGTAATAATTTTTCTTGTTTTATTGTCTTTTCCATAATTAAAAGCTTTTCTTCAAACTCGAAAAGTTTATTTTCCCCCTTTTTTATGTTGTCTAAAACAGCTTGTCTTGTTATATTATTGTTTTGTGCAATTTCTGTAAGAGATAAATCATTATTATAGTAGTCATTTAAGATTTCAAGCTGTTTTTCGGTTAATAATTTACCATAAATCTCGCATAACATACTTATTTTAATCTTTTTCTCCACAAAATCACCTCTTTACAAAAAATAATATTTTTGTCTATATTTTGTAATGCTAATATACTTTACACCATTTTGTTAATTTTGTCAAGTGTTTTTGCTTTACTTTTTTGAATATTTTGCATAAATTTTAGGGACGGGCTTAAAAATTTAAAAAGTGAAAATAACTTTTTATGGTTATTCTCACTTTTCAGTTTGTCTTTTCTTATTTTATTCTTTCATATGTTACATACTCATAATCAAAAGGATTAGCTTCATTTTTTATGCCTTGTTCTTTTTCAACAATTTGCCATTCATCTTTACTTATCTCTGGAAAATAAACATCTCCATCAAATTCTTCATTGATGTGTGTTATATACATTTTATTTGCATATGGCATTAATAGTTTATATATTGTTGCACCACCTATTACAAAATTTTCTTCTTTAGAATTAATATATTTATCTAACATAGAAATATCTTCCAATATCTCTACATTTTCATTTTCTACCTTCATTTCCATATCATTGCATAATATTACATGCTTTCTATTTGGTAATATTCTACCTAATGATTCAAAAGTTTTTCTTCCCATTATTATGGTATGACCTGTAGTTAAAGCTTTAAATCTCTTCAAATCTTCTGGCAAATGCCAAATCAATTTGTTATCTTTTCCTATTACATTATTTTTTGCTACTGCTACTATAATACTTAACATTTTATCCTCCTCCTCCGAACGTTAGGGACGGTCCTTTTCGTTCCGAAATCGGAACACTAGGGACACTCCTATTATTTTATTCTTTCTTTATAACATTTTTTAAAGGAATGTCCCCCATGTTCCGATTTCGGAACAAAAAGGACCGTCCCTTGTGTTAAATTGCAACTGGAATTTTACCAAGTTTTATATCTTGGTTATATTTATATCCTTCTATTTCAAAATCTTCTACTTTGAAATCATAGAAATTTTTAGTTGGATTTTTTATAACTAATTTTGGATGTACATCCATACTTTCTGCTTCTATTAATTTTTCTATTAGTGGAACATGTCTATCATATATATGACAATCTCCTATATTGTGTGTTAAAGTTCCTACTTCTAAACCTGCTACTTGTGCAAACATACAAAGAAGTGCTGCATATTGCATAGTATTCCATCCATTAGCTGCAAGCATATCTTGTGAACGTTGATTTAGTATTAGATGAAGTTTTCCACCTTTAACTAGCCATTGTGTTCCATATGCACATGGTTCTAGATTCATATCTTTTAAATCTTCATGATTGAATATATTTGTCATTATTCTTCTGCTTGCTGGATCATGATTTAGTAGATATAATACATAATCTACTTGGTCCATTTCTTTTATTCCTTCTTTTGTTTTAAATTGATATTTTTTAGCCATTTGATAGCCATAAGCTTTTCCTATTGAACCATCTTCGTCTGCCCATTGGTCCCAAATGTGTGAATTCAAATCATTTACATTATTAGATTTTTTTTGCCAAATCCATAAAATTTCATCTATTGCTCTTTTTACTGTTTGTGAATTATTTCTTAATGTTATCATAGGAAATTCTTTTCCTACATCATATACATTAGTTACTCCAACTAATGATATATAGTTTGCTTCTTCTCCATCTTCCCATCTAGTTCTAACTCCTGTTCCTTCAGATGAATATCCTTCTTTTATTATTTTTTTGCATGTTTCTATAAAGTGTTTATCTGCCTGTGTCATATTTAGTACCTCCATTACTTTTTTGCTTATATTATCATAAGCATATTTTTTTGTAAACGATTTTTATGGTTTTAATTGACATTTTTAATACTCTGATACACATTAGTTTTCAAACGCTCTTTACTATTCCCATTTTGGCACATATTCTTCTTCATGTTCTCCAAGTTCTTGCATATAACCATTTTTGAAATCTAACAAGTAAAAATAATTTTCTATTTCTTTATATTCTCTTTTTGTTAATTTTCTGTTTATCAATTCATCCTCTTTTGCCTTGTATGTAGGAAAATATTGTGCCATTACATCTATATAGATTTTCTCTGGAATGTTTTCTTTTATCCATTTTAAAACATTTTTGCTGTTTTGAATATGATTTGGAAGCACTAAATGTCTTATCATTACTCCTTTTTTTATCATTCCAGCTTCATCAAATATAGGCTCTCCTACTTGATTTATCATTTCTAATATTGCTTTACTTGCAATTTCGAAATAATTAGGTGCTTTTGAATATTTTACAGCTATTTCATTTGAGTAATATTTTAAATCTGGTAAATATACATCTATGTAGCCTTTTAAAGCTTTTATTGTTTCTATATTTTCATACCCATTTGAATTGTATATTATAGGAATATTTAATTCATTTTTTCTTGCAATCTTAATCGCTTCTATTATTTGGTATGCATACATAGTTGGTGTTACCAAGTTTATGTTATGAACTCCCGCTTCTTGTTGTTTTACCATAACACTCGCAAGTTCTTCTATTGTAATTTCATGACCTTTTCCTAACTGGCTTATTTCATAATTTTGGCAAAATTTACATGCCAAATTGCAATTAGAAAAAAATATCGTTCCAGAACCATTTGTGCCACTTATACATGGTTCTTCATACATATGTGTTGATACTAACGCAATTTTTATTTTGTCATTACATTTGCATCTTCCTATCTTTCCTTCTAACCTATTTACTTTGCATTTATGTGGGCATACCTTACATTTTATCAATTCTTCTAACATCTTTACCTCTTTTTTTAATATTTATATTTTCATTAATGACGCAAAAGGGACACTTGACGCCAAAAGAAACGTCCTAAATGCGTCACAAAGGTAATTTTAACATAATTTTTATATTTTTTGTAGCATTTTATAAATTTTGTGCTATAATTGTTAAAGTTTTAAGGAGTGATTTTAAATGGCATATTGTGAAAAAAAATTTGATTTAACTATTAGAGATATTAATTCTGATTTAGAACTTTCTAATAAAGGTATTTTATCTTTTTTTGAAGATATTGGTGGCTTTCAATCTAATGATGCTGGGCTTGGTATAAAAGATATTGAACAGACTCGACTAAGCTGGATCCTTTTACATTGGAAAGTTAAAGTTTTAAAAAATCTTAAGTATGATGGTAATCCTGTTAAAGTTAGAACTTGGTCTAGAGGAATTAAAAGAGCTTGTTGTATGCGTGATTTTGAGCTTTATGATAGTAATAATGAACTATGTGTTATTGCTACTTCCAAGTGGACTTTGGTTCATTTTGATAAAGGGTTGGTTCATATAACGGATGATTTAGTTCGTAAATATATTTATGATTCTAAATCTGTTTTTGGAGATAATTTTGAATTTAAAAAACTTCATGAGCCTGAAAGTTATTCTAGTATTTATGAATATACTGTTTCTAGGAGAGATATTGATATTAATAACCATATGCATAATTCTTATTACTTAGATTTGGCTTACGAAGCTCTTCCTGAAGAAATATATGAAAACAACAAATTTAACAATTTCGAAATTATGTATAAAACTTCTGCTTTGCTTGGTGAAAAATTAAAATGCTTCTATTCTTTTGTAGAGGGCGAACATTTTATTACCATAAAAAGTGAGGATGGAACGAAACTTCATGCTATCATCAAATTTTTCTAAATTTATGTATTAAGTAAAAGAGCATAAAAAAGTAGCATATATAAAAAATCAAATATTCGATATTTTATATATGCCTTTTTGTTTTTTCTAATTATTTTAGCTCTTTATTTAGTTTGTTCTCCTCCATGTACTTTCTTACATGTTTTACACCTTTTTGGTATTCTGGTGAATTTGTATCTATATAGCCCAAATAATATTCCAACATGTTTTCCATTAATGTACAATTTTTTATTTTATAGCCATTTTCCGCTCTTTCTAGTATTGTATAGTCTGGAACGCTTTTTTTTAATTGTTTTATAAATTCTTCGCTATTTTCTGTATTCGGAAATATTCGCGCTTTTCCTGACCTTTTATCATGTGCTGCTGGTCCATTCGCTCTTGACAATTCTTCTATGTACAAAGAACGAAGTTGCAATTCAAATGTATATTCTGGATGTTCTATATATGAAAATTTTATATGGTCTGCTATGTATCCATTTGCTTTATTTTTTCTTTTATATCCTTCATTTAAAATTTGAATGCCCATTTTTTGTAGTATTTCTGTATTTTTTAACAGATATTGAGCAAAATCTTTTTCTAATTCTATACAACACTTAGCATTGTATTTTTTTATTTCGTCCTCTGGAGCATTTTTTCTTTCTTCTATTATTTTCTGCAATTGTCCATTTTCTGTTTTTGCATCATCTGGCACATTTGCAATAACTATTTTAAAAGCTCTTAAATCCTTTGCTTTTAAATATTCCATTGGTCTATGCAATTTTTCTATTGATTTACTATTCTTTACTTCTTCTACACATTCCCAATGTAATAAATCTTTTTCCTCTTTATTTTCTCTTGCTGCCGCTTCTTGCCCAAAATTGTTTTCTATGTCATTTAATATTTTTTCATTTTTTAAGCTTTCACCATTTTCAAGCCTTATTTTACTTACCCTTAAGCATGCTGTTTTCATATTGTCACTTAATTGTTTTTTACTTATTAATTTTTCTACTTGTTCAAATGAATTTATTTCTCCATAAAATATATCTTCAATTTCTTTTTGTATTTCAGCCGTTTTTTCTTTATCTCCATTTGGTTCTATATGACTTATTACCAAATTACACAACCTTTTTTTGTCTTCTTTACTAATTCCTTCTATTGCATATAATTTACAAAGTCTTTCTATTTCTAATTTATCTATTTTTCCTTTCAAACTTTTATAAGATTTTTCTCTTCCCCTAGGTGGTTCTATTGAAACACCTTTGTATTTTCCAATAAATAAGTTGACTATTTGTAAAAAAGTTTTTTCTACCATTTTTCTATACTCTTCGTTTTGCTTTAGACCTATTTGTTGTTCATATGAGGCTTGTTCTGGTGACTTTGTTACCTTATAACGATTTTTTATTGTGTCTAACATTTGTTTTCACCTTCCTTTTTAGCTTATCTATTATATAATATTTATTCATAAAAGTCCAGACAAATTACTAAATTTATTTTACATTATGATTCATTTATGATAATGTCTTAATAAATCATTTAGGAAAATGTCTTAATTT
>OGXT01003582.1_pt1 | contig 10475 bp, 8 predicted proteins | sample 1576361 | NCBI WGS metagenome assembly OGXT01 (sample SAMEA3541514, study PRJEB24748) | human gut metagenome | biome: human gut; feature: human-associated habitat; material: faeces | place: China | collected 2012 | reverse complement strand
ACGGCCTGATCCTCTATGTTGACGGCGGCATCCTCGCCTACATCGGCAAGCAGCCAGGGTAAACCGACATAGACAACCATAGTTTGCCAATGTCGCACGCCTTCAGAAATAGCTTTTCTGATGTCCTTCACCTTATAAAAAAGTCCGTTTTGGCCTGAAACCAAAACGGACTTTTTCTTTATTTTAAGTGTATGGTTACAACTCAACAGCGCCGGGTAGCATAAGAGATGCGTCAGACACGGGTCACAAGGATCTGGCAGCTGCCCTGCACGGTGTAGCTGCCACTGTTGGCAGGCAGGAAGTAGCTGTCGCCTTTCTTGACGGAAACCGCCTCACCGCCGCAGGTAAGTGTCCCTTCCCCTTCCGTGATGAGCAGCGAGACAAAGCTCTTTTCGTCTACCGTATCCGCAAAGGCGCCCTTTCTGGCATCCACAGTGAAATACTCACACTGGGCAAGATGCTCGCCGAAATCATGCTTGACGGGCGGGGTGCGCAGGGTCACATCCAGTGCCTTTGCCACATGCAATGCACGGGGCTTACCGTCCGCACCGACACGGCCGTAGTCGTAGACGCGGTAGGTCACATTGGAATTCTGCTGCACCTCGGCAATGACGATGCCCTTGCAGATGGCGTGCAGCGTGCCGGACGGGATAAAGAAGCAGTCCCCCTTATGCACCGGCACAGCATTCAGCACCTGCGTCAGGGTGTTGTTTTTAATGCGCTCCTCAAATTCCGCCTTGGAGATCTCGTGGTCGAAGCCGTAGTAAAGATATGCGCCCGGCTCGCAGTCCAGCACATACCACATCTCGGTTTTGCCGTACTGGTGTTCATTTTTCAGTGCGTAATCGTTGGACGGATGCACCTGAATGGAAAGGTTATTCTTGGCATCAATGAACTTCGTCAGGATCGGGAACTGCTCAAATTTGTCGCAGTCGGTGCCAAGGCAGCCGGGGTGGGCGGCAAGATACTCTGCCAGCGTGGTACCGTCCGGCAGGTAACTCGGGCCGTCCGGGTGGCAGGAAAGCACCCACGCCTCCGCCAGCGGATCAAGGTCGCTCTTGATTCCGAAATCCGTGCGCAGGCGGCTGCCGCCCCACAGATAATCCTTGCAGCTGGGAGTCAGCTTGATTATTGCCATATTCTTCACACTTTCATCATAGCCGCTGCGGCCTCGGCCAGTGCGGCGTTCACAGCATCAGCGGCGGCCTCACTCTCGCCCACAGCGGACAGGTAGACCTTGATCTTCGGCTCGGTGCCGGAGGGGCGGACCATCAGCTTGTGGCCGCCCGCAAGGTGGTATTCCAGCACATTGGCGCGGGGCAGCCCTGTGCCATCGGTATCGTAATCCACTGCGCTATCCACCTTGTAGCCGGCGATCTCGGTCGGCGTGTTGGCGCGCAGGTTCTTCATCAGGTTCTGCATCGTGTGCATACCGGATTCACCCTCAAAGGCGAAGCTGCACAGGGCGTTGCGGTAGTAGCCGAACTCCTTGTACAACGCTTCGATAGCGTCCAGCAGCGTTTTACCCTGCTGGGCATACCAAGCGGCTGCCTCGCAGACGAGCAAGGTTGCGTTGACGGCGTCCTTGTCGCGGACATGCGCGCCGGACAGGTAGCCATAGCTCTCCTCAAAGCCGAAGATATAGCGGTCAGCGCGGCCCTCGGCCTCCAGCTTGCCGATCTGCTCACCGATGAATTTGAAGCCGGTCAGGGTGCGGCGCAGCTCAACGCCGTACTTTTTCGCAACCGGCGTTGCCATATCAGTGGAAACGATGGTCGTTACCGCCACGGGGTCAGCCGGCATCGTACCCTGTGCAAGGCGGGTACGGCAGATGTAGTCGAGCAGGATAATACCCATCTCGTTACCGGTGATGAGCCGGTAGCCGCCCTTGCCGTCGGGCACGGCGGTGCCGCAGCGGTCACAGTCCGGGTCGGTGCCCAGCAGCAGATCGGGGTGGACCTTGTCGCACAGCTCCAAGCCCTTCTGCATAGCCTCGCGGATCTCGGGATTCGGGTAAGGGCAGGTCGGGAAGTCACCATCGGGCTTTTCCTGCTCGGGCACAACGGTCACATGGGTGACGCCAAGCTTTTGGAGCAGCTTGTTGACACACTCAAGGCCGGTGCCGTTCAGCGGGGTGTAAACGAGCTTGAGCGCGTCAATGCCTGCGCCGTCACCGACGCGCTGGTCATAGACAGCCTGAACAAAGTCGTCCAGACACTTGTCATCAATCATGACGATGCTGCCATCAGCCAGCGCCTTGTCATAGTCGGCCAGCCTGACGCCGTCAAAGCAGTCGATCCTCTCAATCGCTGCAAGGATTTTTTCGGCAGCTTCCAGCGTGATCTGGCAGCCGTCCGCGCCGTAGACCTTGTAGCCGTTGTACTTGGCGGGGTTATGGCTGGCCGTCACGCAGACACCCGCGCCGCAGCCGAGATACCGCACCGCCCACGAAAGCGCCGGGGTCGGCTCAAGGCGGGGGTACATATAGGCCGTGATGCCGTTGGCGGCCAGCACACGGGCCGTCTCGCGGGCAAACAACTCACCATTATGGCGGCTGTCATGGGCGATGGCAACCTTTTTGGGCAGATTGGCTGCGTTCAGATAGTCCGCCAGCCCCTGCGTTGCCTTGCGGACGGTATAGAGATTCATGCGGTTGGTGCCCGCACCAATGACACCGCGCAGACCACCGGTACCGAATTCCAGATCACGATAAAAACGATCGGTGATGGCCTCGTCATTCCCGGCCACGCTGACAAGCTCCGCCTTCATGGCATCGTCCAAATCCGGCTGGGCCAGCCAGCGGTTATACAGTTCTTTTGCGTTGCTCATGCTTTTCTCCTTTACATGACACATTACAGGGCAGCCACTATACGGCTGTCGCTGTGTATCCCTATTATGGATTACTTTTCCACTTTTTGCAAGTACCAAATCTTCGCCGGGACCTCACCGAAATCCCCGGGCAGCGCCAGTCCCAGCGCGTAGCCGAGGATAACAGGCGGCATAATAAATATACACCCTTCCCTCCTCGTCCGCAACAGCCCCGTTGGTAAAAACGGCATTGCCATTGTACAAGCTGCGCGGCGCAATCAGAAAGCCGGACACAGCAGCCGCAAGGCTGCCGTGTCCGGCTATTTCTGTGTTACCCGTTCCCAACAGGCAGGGCTGTCAGCATGTCAGCAGCATTCCTGCAAGGATTCCTTTATTGGGTTGCCCTGTGCTCTTTCCAGAATGCAACAGCCTCATCCAGCCAGTCCTCACAGGCAAGGCCTCTGCCCGGTCCCACGCCATGGTCAACGCCGGGGTAAACGATCAGCTTATGCGGCACATCATGGGCAGACAATGCAGCTGCCAGCATTTTTACTGTTGTCCGGGTCAACAGTTTTGTCGGCATCACCGCACCAGACAAAGGCGGGCGGGTAATGAGAATTCACCTGCTTTTCCACGCTGCAGTGGTTTATTTCAGCGGCAGTCGGCGTTTTTTCCAACAGATTGTCCCGGCTGCCGCCGTGGGTCTTTCGCGTCATTGTGACCACAGGGTAGCTCAGCACCAGTGCACCCGGCCGGGGCAGATAAGCGCAAATGGCGCATAAACGGCATACGTTGTTTCGTCCTTCACTTTGCGCCAGCATATCTCCGGGTGTTGCGCAGCAAGATCGGCAAGTTGTTTCTTCAAGTCTTGATTCAACGTAAACACGCTATAAACTCCGTCCTCGTTAGCGTAAATCATAGTTTCTAGCTTACACATCGTCATGTGAACACCTCCATAACACAGTTGTGAAAAACAAAACTGGGAACCATCAAATATCGACAGTTCCCAGTCTTGTTGAGATAAGTATTACTAGATTTTTATTATCTGAATTTTGATTCAAGTTTTTTGCACAACTCGGATAGAGTTCGGATTGCGCCGCAAGCGGTATATGTCATATTCTGCGTTTCGCTATCCCATTCCATAACGCCGAGATTATGTTCTATGGTTACCTGACGCTTTTCCAGTGTTCTAACAATGTGCATCAGGTCTGGTTCATTCGTTATCAAATTTGTAAGTCTACGGCTTTCTCCTCCATTCACATTCACCAGCAAACCATATTGTGCATTTGACACAATACAGTACCCGATAAGCTGAGACAGCTGCGTCAAACCTACACTCTTTAGAAGTTTCACTTCAATTATCAGCAGTTCGTACTTGACACCGTCTGTTATTAGCGCAAAAATATCCAAACTTAGTGGAGGAGTGCTTGACGCAAATTCGAGAATGGCGGGTGTTGTAATGTGATTTTCCCTGATGATTGCATCAAGTCCGCTTCTTAGTTCACCAGTTTTGCAGTAAACTTTCAGAGGTTTCTCCCATGCACTAAAATTACTTTCGATTTGTGCCTTTACAAATTGCATGATTTCGTTATAATAGGAAACCTCATTCCGTTCAGCAGACGGCATTTTTTCACCTCAAATCGTTCTCTGTGATTTTACGAACCAACATTTTATATTTGTTGCTGCTATCATAGGAAATCAACTGGCGATAAACTTGAGCGTTAAGTGGGCCAACCATTGCAGCTACTTTTCCGTCAGTCAGCACCATTGGTGTTAGTAAGTCTGGAACTTTCACAGTTACTGTAAAATCGGGATTTGCTGTTATAGCATTCATAATGATTTCTTCCCGATTACCACGAGGGCGCTTTCCGTTAAGATTTCCTGTCTTGCTGGCCACAATATATGCAACTGCACCCATTATGACATTTAACGGATAGCCCTTATCACGGGAGTAGTGCATAATTGGTGTATCGTCAGAAAAAAGAATTGTAGCGGCTCCATCGTTCATGGAATCGACAAGATATTTTACTTCAATATCAGTTTGAGTATAATTTCGGTTACGAAGTAACGGATCGCTAGCAATTATGTTTGCGACACCAACCGCAGTGTCCTTGTGAAGAACCGTAAAGGGCGAAATGTAATTTTCAGCATTAGCTAATAATCTGTCAAGTTCATTCTTGGGAGAATGCGGACAGTTTAGGGCAGCACAAATCTGTTTGTGATGAATAAAATGTCCACCACGCAATTCCTGTGGCATATCGGCATAGTTTTCGTCCACATGAACTGCAACCACTCCCGGAACAGAAAGGGTTTTATTCTCGCATTTTTCGGCTGAATTATACTTGCCCTCTTTTTTTCGATTTTCTTTTGATGCAATGGTTTTGCTCCTAAATGCCAACGAACCAAATGTAGAAAAGGAATCCAATGTAACTCTCAACTTGTTGCCCTTTTTCCAAGATTTGTAGTAAGAATCCGTTCCACTCTGCATATTAGGATGCTGCCAAAGAATCTGATCGGGCACGCAACCAAGCTGATAAAGAAGATTACACAACTGACACACATATTTATAATTGAACCCGCTTATTTCAAAGGATATAATCTGAACATCATCCGTGAATCTTCGGTGGGAGGGAGCCATACTTCCAATCGTATCTGCAACGCCAGCAATAAAACGTTTTTTCATGTTTGTATCTGAAAGCGATGCAATAAGATACTGAAGATCTGCGGTTTTATGCAAATCCGATGTGGGTTCAATGCGGAATGACTGAAGATCTCGAATCAAATCAGTTGTATCACCATAGCAAACAATATTCCATTCTTTTCCGGACGTATAAGAAACGTCCAGATTGTATTCAACATTCATAAGAGGTTTGACAACCTTTAGGATATCGTTTGCAATCATTCCAGCCCGTGCGGGATTTTTATCGTAATCGCCCCACTGTCTATAGGGTAGCTTAATTGAAAATGATTTGTGGTTTGAACTGAAACAACCTCCGCCAACAACTAGTCCCATAATATAGGCTTTGTCAGTGTTCACAGATTATCGTCCTTTCATTTCATTTGAAAGCCTGCTCCATGATGGCATCCCCGATGACCTTTGCAAGATGGCAAGGAACGGCATTTCCGATTACTTTATACATTGCAACAATGTTCTTTGTTGTATCATCAATGAATTTGAAATCATCCGGGAACGTTTGAATTCGTGCAATTTCTCGGATAGTATATCTGCGATTATGAATTGGATGAGTAATACCACAGTTTTCCGGTTGTGCAGAAGCTGTAATAGTTCCATTTATTTCATCAAGGCTAAATCTGCGATAAAAGTTCGGCGCATGATATCGTTTCATATCATCCCGTATTCTCTTGAACCGGGGAGACAAGTCCTCATAAGGTATATTCTTCCATGACCCACCTTGAGGTATTTTTTCAACCATAGACTGAGCCTGTGGAGAATACGGCCAATAGACTTGATTTGGAACATCTTCTGGGATGTCAAGAATATACCGAAGCGTCAAATTTTCTTTATTAGGCTGAACAGGTGGAAATTCAAATTGCTTTCCAAGATCATTTCTAAAAGCAACAAGAAACAATCGCTCACGATTCTGGGGAACGCCATAATCAGATGCGTTTACAACACGGTAATTGACCGTATATCCAAGTTTTTCCAAGTCGCTTTTGATAACCTCAATGAGGTATTGACCGCTTTGATGCTTTGACGAAATCAGACCCTTCACGTTTTCAAAGAGGACAGCTCTCGGCAGCTTGCTTTCTATAATTCGCAGACACTCCAAATAAAGTTCTCCGCGTGAATCATAGACACCGCGCCTATTTCCTGCATTGGAAAAAGGCTGACATGGGAAACCAGCGGTAAGAATATCACAAGCTGGAATTTCATCAACAGGAACTTCTCTAATATCCCGACCATCAATTTCACCAAAATTCAGTCGGAATACCGCCTGAGCATCCTTATCGAAATCATTTGCCCAAACGCGCTGAAAACCAGCTTGTTCAAATCCCTTGTCCATACCGCCGCATCCAGAAAACAGAGAAACCAGCCGCGGAGCGGACTTTTCATTTGCAATCACTATAAAAAACTCCTAGTCTTAGTTTGTAAACTCTTTTGTTATATCAAAGTCAATGGCATTCTTTTTGCAGTAATCGTCAATAAGTTTCATGGTCTTATATGTAGGCTTACTTTTTCCTGATTCTATTCGATTGATTGTAGCAAAGGATACGCCCAACTCTTTTGCAAAATCCTGTTGACTTAAAAGACATCTCTGTCGAAGCAATTTTATATCATTTCCCAGACTCATTTATTGCACCTCCATCTTCTATATATAACATCATTATAACAATATCATGGCAGATTGGCAATATCAAAAATGAGATACTGACTACGCCTTAGCCGACATTGCAGGCTTTTTGAACTATCCGACCCAGAGTTATTTTACCCAAATCTTTAAAAAGTACGCAGGTACGACACCACAGCAGTACCGCGATAACCCGCACGGTGTGGTGCGTTAAGCTTTACAATCTCCCCTACCCTGCGCATTAAGATATCGGCGCGCACGATCCGGTCATCCCATAAGAATTTCTTCAACCATGCCTTTGCGTGCGCTGTCGTAAAGCGGTGCAAAATTTGACTGTTTGATGTTGCAGGGAGTCCGGCGTCATGGTATACTCATGGCGTAAGGCTCCTTTTCAACATTCTGTGCGCGTAAAAGAGAGTTTCCCTATGAATGGGAAACGCACACGCCGTCTCCCCTGCTATCATAAGCCACACGAAATCAATACCCTAAAAAACCACACAGGAGGTAAACTGCCTTGATCTACAAAAAGCAATATGGTCACCCATTTGATACTGAGAGTGTAGTGGGTGCCTTCTCACCCATGATGGAAACGATTCCGCATCTAACCAAGGAGCCGGATGGCTTTTCCTATGCTATGGATTCGCAGGACATCCTGTATGGTCTGGGCGAGAATATCCGCGGCATTAACAAGCGCGGTTGGGTGTACGAAAGCAAATGCTCCGATGACCCCAACCACACCGAGAGTAAATCCTCGCTGTACGGTGCTTATAATTTTATGATCGTGTCCGGCAAAGACACCTTCGGCTTTTTTATCGACTACCCCGGTAAGGTCACTTTCGACTGCGGCTACACCGACCTTGACACCCTGCGGGTCACAGTGGCCGAGGAAAATTACGATCTCTACATCATAGAGGGCGAAAGCCTGACCGACATTGTGCACCAGTTCCGCCAGCTGGTGGGGCGCAGCTACATTCCGCCCAAATGGGCCTTCGGCAACACCCAAAGCCGCTGGAGTTACATGACCGAGGACGAGGTTCGAGAGGTAGTGGCCAATTACCGCTCCAGCAATATGCCGCTGGATGCCGTGGTGCTGGACATTGATTACATGGAGCGCTACAAGGACTTTACGGTGGACGAGGAGCGCTTCCCGCATTTTGCAGACTTTACCGCCGAGATGAAGGCTCAGGGCATCCGCCTTGTGCCCATCATTGATGCGGGCATCAAGATCGAGGACGGGTATGATGTGTACGAGGAAGGGCTGAAAAACGGCTACTTCTGCACGAATCAGGATGGCACCCCCTTTGTCGCCGGTGTGTGGCCGGGGCGGGTACACTTCCCCGATATGCTCAACCCGGATGCCCGCGTCTGGTTTGGCGGCAAATACAAATTTCTGCTGGATCAGGGGATCGAGGGCTTCTGGAACGACATGAACGAGCCTGCCATCTTTTACTCTGAGGAAACACTGAAAAAGACCTTTGCCAAAATTGAGGAGTACAGCAGGAAAAACCTTGACATTTCCAGCTTTTTTGCCTTTACCGGCATGGTGGCAGGGCTTTCCAACAACGAAAATGACTATAAGCTGTTCTACCACAACACCAGACAGGGCCGTATGCGGCACGACAAGGTACACAATGTTTTTGGCTATAACATGACCCGCGCTGCAGGCGAGGCTTTTGAGCGGCTTGAGCCGGACAAGCGAATCTTGATGTACTCCCGCTCGGCCTGCATCGGTATGCACCGGTATGGCGGCATCTGGACCGGCGACAACCAGTCCTGGTGGAGCCACATTCTGCTTGCCCTGCACATGATGCCCTCCCTGAATATGTGCTGTTTCCTGTACGAAGGTCCCGATATTGGCGGCTTTGGCAGCAACACCACCGAGGATCTGGTGCTGCGCTGGTACGGTCTGGGTATCTTCTCTCCCCTGCTGCGCAACCACTCTGCCTGCGGCACCCGCAGACAGGAGCCCTACCGGTTTAAAAATAAGGCCGCCTTTGCCGGCATTTTACAGCTGCGCTACCTGCTGCTGCCCTATATTTACAGTGAATACATGAAGGCCGCCCTGCACGATGGCATGTATTGTATGCCGCTGGCCTTTGCTTACCCGGAGGATGACTTTGCCCGCCGGGTGGAGGATGAGGTGATGATTGGCGAAAGCCTGCTGATTGCGCCTGTATATGAGCAAAACGCCCGCGGCCGCTATGTCTACCTGCCGGAGGAGATGCTGCAGGTACGGGTAAAGTGCAACGAAGGCAACCGCATCGAAACCAGCGTACTGCCCGCAGGCCACCACTACATTCCGGTGGAGCTGGAGGAAGTGGTCTTCTTTGTGCGCAAGGGGCACATTCTTCCCATCGCCAAGGGCGGAAAGAGCATCCGGAATGTGGCTGATGTGGATTTTGCAGACCTGCGTCTGCTTGCCTACGCCCCCCATGGTGCCTCTTACGAGTACTATACCGATGACGGCGAGACAAAAGATTACAACAAGCCGGAGCATTTTGTGCATATTACGCTGGATTCAGAAGGAAACGCAAAGTGCGATGGTGCTAAGGTCAAAACGGTATTGCCCTAAAAAATCCGCCGAGGATGCCTCCCAAAACGGGAAGGCTCCCCGGCGGTATTCGTTTATAGGTTGTATTGCAGTCTGTTGGTCGTTTTTATGTGCGACAACCTTCTGTGTGCATCAAAGGTATTTCCGTAGGGTCGGCACAAGAACATTCATATTGATCGGCTTTGCGACATGGTCGTTCATTCCGACATCCAGTGCCATCTGTCTATCTTCGGAAAAGGCATTGGCCGTCATAGCAATGATGGGGATATTCGCTTTTTGGGGGTCGTCCAGCCTGCGTATTTTCCTTGCCGCATCGTAGCCGTTCATCACCGGCATCTGGATATCCATAAGGATGATCTGATATGTTCCGTCCGCAGCTTTTTCCAGCATATCCACACATTCCACACCGTCTTTTGCACGGTCTACCGTACAGCCTTCTTCCTGCAGCAGCTCGGTGGCGATCTCCGCATTGAGGTCGTTGTCCTCGGTCAGCAGAATCCTTGTACCGCACAGGCACTTTTTGTCCGAGGGGTTTGTTTCCCGTTTTGCCTGTGCTTCCTCCTCGGACGCAATGCGGCTGGGAATGGTCACGGTAAACTTGGAGCCAGCACCGATTTTGCTCTCCATCTCCACGGTGCCGTTCATCAATCCGACCAGCTTTTTCACGATGCCCATCCCGATGCCGCTGCCTTCTACCTTGCTGACGGTGGACGTGCGTTCCCGTTCAAACGGTTCAAAGATATGCTTCTGGAACTCCTGCGACATTCCGATGCCGTTATCGGCAACCGTGACCACCGTATCGCACC
>OGXT01003581.1_pt1 | contig 10476 bp, 12 predicted proteins | sample 1576361 | NCBI WGS metagenome assembly OGXT01 (sample SAMEA3541514, study PRJEB24748) | human gut metagenome | biome: human gut; feature: human-associated habitat; material: faeces | place: China | collected 2012 | reverse complement strand
TCTTTTTCTCGAATCATTGCCTTCTTCCATTACTCACGGAACTGTATGACTTCTTAAATACTTCCCGAAAACGGAAAGCCGTCGTCTGTGACAGGGACTTTTCTATTTAGCGGGTAAACCGTCCGAGAAAACATTGTTTCTGCCTGCTTGTTAAGGTCTGTATGGTAATCGCTCAGCTTGCTGGTAGTCAGCAGTTCAACATACAAGCGGACCTTACACTGAGGTGTATAAAGAAACTCTAAATCCGCATTATCTTTTACAGTAGGGTACTGCACCATTTGATGACGAAGAATATAAAAGGTCATTATTCAATCGGATTTAAGCTGAATGCAGGTCTCATATATTCTATTGAACTTCTGCTTAGACCGTATTGTGTGGCAATTTTTTCCCAATTGGAATTTACAATGCCGATAATCTCATTAGCGTATTCTATCGCTTCCTGTTCTTTAAGATTATAATATGATGCAGATTTAATGGCTAAATCAGCAGAAACTCTATTATCATTTGAATCAACATTTAATGATAATTCATCTCCGAACGGAACAGGATTTACATCATATAACGGCGACAACACCCATCCGGATTTGGTTAGAATAAATCCATGATTTCTTAAATGGTCATCAGTATTGTTAACAGCCATATTAAATACAATTCGTTTCCATAATTCAACAATATCTTGTTTAGGATTTGCTCCATATGATTTAAGAAATGAAACAATGTCTAAATAGCTGCTTCCGTCATCTGCACTTGCTCCGTCTGTTTTGCCGAGCATAGTCATTGCAGAAGAAAATATTTGTATTTATTCATCGGATTTAATTAATAATTCAGTATATAATAAAATATCTAAAACAATAAATTCAGTGCTAAATGAATTTATTAAAGAAATAATTGATCCAGCGATAATATTAAAACTAAAAAAAGAGTTAGAAATTAATTTGAATAAATTCTTAAAACAATTAATTATATTTATTAAGTTTTAATTAGAAAGCCAATACAAATCTTTTTAGAAATGTATAGGCTTTTTTACTTAATTTTCATAAATCTGCAAAAAGCAGTCAGTTACTACTAATTATAGAGTTTTATTCATTATTCCCTCCTATCGCATAGTGATTCATATGAATTTATAACACTTTCATTATATAAAGTTGTTTCAACTCGCTAAAAAGTAACACTTTTTTTAAATAAAATTATAAAAATTCAAACTTTATCTTCACAAATATATTATTTATGTAGTATATTAAAAGGACGATAAAATTTTTATAGAATTAAAGTACCAATAAATGGAAAGAGGTACTGTTATGGAAATAAATTACAAGGATATTGGTGTACGAGTTAAACAAGAGCGAATCAATAAAAATATTACTCAAGAAAAACTTGCTGAACTTTCAGGTGTATCTGTTACCCACATGAGTAATATTGAAAATGCAAACACCAAACTGAGTTTACCTGTGCTTATAAATATTGCTAATGCATTAGATTGTGATTCAAGTATACTTTTATTTGAAAATTCTACTTCAAATTTAAATTCTTCTCTATTAATTATTTCAAATATATTATTAGACTGTACAAGTGATGAAAGAATCATTATAATAGATACTATACAAGCTCTTAAAAACTCTTTAAGAGAAAACAGAAAAGAGGTTTAGTTTGTGAACAGCATACAAAGGGAAATTTGTGAAAATCTTTGGAATGAATATGAACCACAACTCCGCAAAATCTGCAGAGTCAAATTAAGAAGCTGCCCAGATGAAGTTGATGATGTTATGTCAGAAGTGTCTTTAGCTTTATGCAAACAAATAGAAAGATTTGGCAAACCAGAAAAACCAAAACAATGGCTATATGCAACATTTAATAATATTATTAATTTAAAGTATCGGGAAATATATAAACAAAAGGAAAAACAAGAAAACATTGAAAACAAAGATTTCGAATTACCGTTTGAACAAAATGGTATAGAAGAAAAAATTGAAGAAATATATAACAACGAAATAAGAGATAAATTATCCACTTTTTTGTCCAATGATGAATGTATAATTATTAAGTACATATATTTTGACAGATTAAAAATGAAAGAAATTGCTGATATAATTGGTTCAACAGAATCAGCAGTAAAACAAAAACACTATCGAATTTGTAATAAATTAAGAAAGTTAGCAAAAAAATTTGAAAAGAATTATTGAAATTGCGTTCCCTTTTCAATTTACAGAACAACTTAAAATATAGAAAGGTGATATTATGGATAGATTAACACTTTTAGAAACATTAAAATCCAAATCAATGACCTTATCATTTGAAGATATTCAAGGAATTATGGATGAAGAACTTAATAAGAATCCGGAGGAAATGGATGCTGAACTGATAGACTTATGTGCGGATGTTCTAGATAATGCATATTTTGGTACTCAGGATGAAGTTATTACTTTAGAAAATAACAGCGAAGAAAATCAAGATAATGCCAAAACACATGCAAAAAGGATTAAATTCAGCAAAGTATTTTTAATTGCAGCTGTTTTCATTATAATTGCAAGTATCGCTATACCAGTAAGCGCGCGATATGTTCATAATGAAACATCTGATAAAATCGTTCAGTTTTTCAGTGACCATTTCAAAATGAATTTGCGTGAGGGTAATCAAAATGCAAATTATCATTCTAATGACAATGTTAATTTAATTAGTGAACTTGAAAATGCGGGATTTGATAAAATTATATTGCCTGCTGCTTTTTTGAATGACAACTATTCAAAAGAAGATATCAGAATTACAGAGAATGATTCTTCTTTATCAGCAGATGTCGATTTCAAACTTGATAATAATATGACAGGCTGTATTGGTATCACTAAATACAAAAGTGCTGATATAGGCGAAATGCTTGTAGGTCAGGGTGAAATTGGTAAACAATATGATTCTGCCAAGCAAATTACTATTAATGGAATGGATGTTCTTATATTTTCTTCAAGTGAACAGGCTTATATCTGCTATGTCGACAATGACATAGATTATTCAATAAGCGTTCTTAATTGTGATTTGGATAAAGGTGTTGAAATTGCCAAAACATTAGAATAATCAGGAGATTTATATGAAAAAATAATTAATTTAATAATAACAGGATGTTTAATTTTCGCTTTACTAATCCCACAAGTTGCATTTGCAGCAGTAGGAGGAGAAGAAGCAGAATGGCAAGATATTGTCTTATCAGATGAGGAATTTGAAGAAATACTTTCTAATAATCCAGACAATCAAATTACGCCATTGTCTTCAGATTTAATTAATAGACATTCCATTGCAATACAGAAGAATGGAAATTGTTTAATAATTGCTGGAACAACTTATGGCTCATCAGAAGTTTCAAAATGTGGATTTACAAAAGTTTCAATACAACGAAGAAGTAACAGCAGTGCATCTTGGAGCAATTATCAAACATATTCTGATTTGTACAACAACAGTCATCAATATATTTTATCAAAAAGCATTTCTGTCCCAAGTGGATATCAATATCGTGTTACTTGCACACACTATGCTAAGAAAAATCTTGTTTCACCACAAAAAATCAATGGTACATCTAACATACTAACCTTTTAAATGTTAACTAAACTAAACAAGGACTCTTAATTATAGAGTCCTTGTTTTTTTCTGGGTATTTTTTGACCATTTCAAAAAGTTTTCAAAAAAGTGTTACTTCTTTGTTCATTATTGCAACTACACATATGGAAGCAATGTTCAACAAATAATTAAAAAGAACATTATCTTTCAGTCGATGTTAAAAATACAAATTAAATAATTCTGGTATTAAAATTTATCAACAAAGTGATTTTATAAAATGAAACACATTGTAATTTGCAGATTATATATTAGAACAGATAAAAGCAAAAATGCGTTACACATAATCATTGGTTTTAACAACCACATTTATGAAGATGATATGTTCCATAAAGCGCTTTTAAAACAAAATCTTCTTTACAATATTTTTAACATCGACAAATATATCTGTTCTTTTATAAATCTCATTTAACAACTATATTTCTAAATATTAAACCAACTATTGAATGTTTAAATATATAATAACGGAATTAAAATTAGAGTTTAGGAGGGATTTATGAATAAAATTAAATCATTTGTTGAAAAATTCCAGATGTTTATAACAAATTTACCAAAGTTTGAAGCAACTGGAACAGAATCAATCGGCTCATTGGATCCAAAGGAAACAGCCCAGTGCTACAGAAAAGTTGGCGGCAGTTATCTTGTTGTTTACAACCTCAGCGGTACAACAAAACATAAGGCTGGATTTGTTAAGTATGCCGGTGGCGTTACATCAGCTCCTACAGCTTCTAAGACTTACAAAAATGGTTCCACTTCAGAAACCATTTATGCTGATACAGCTAAAAAAATACAATCGGCAGTCTTGATCGGCAGGAATCCTGCCAGTGTCTTGGTAAGGTTGATGGAATGTATCTTGTATGCTATAAAGTCAACGGAACATCAAACTATAAGTGTGGCTTCGCTGCATACAGTGGTGGCTGTTAATTACAATCCAATATAATCAAAAAGGTTCTGTGTGCCTATGGCATGCAGAATCTTTGCGCACATTTATATAAAAATTTTTATTTTCTTAATTTGTTGTAACAATCACATTGCAAAACAGCTCTTTAATTATATCAGAAAAAATTGATGGGAAGTGGTATAAATACATTATAAAAAACGCAATGTAAATCCATTAAAATTTTATTTGAGAGAGGTACTTTATTATGAAAAAAGCAATATCAATATTTATATCAATTATATTATTAGCTACAACAATTTTATCCGGCAGTCTGTCAGCTTTTGCCGAAAACACAACTAAATATTGGGAGCCACGTCCTAATTGTCAAGATACAATTGCCTGTGTAAACGATAAAGAATACAGCGATGATATTAAAATATCTTATAATAATGATTCAGAGCAGTTCACAATTTCATATAACGGCAAAGGTGTAGTGATAAATTGGGAATTTCCTCTTTCGGAAGAAAACAAAGACTATAAAATTGTTTCGCAAAGCAATAATACTATTTATATAAAACTTATAAATAAAAATCAAGAATTACCTTATATTAACGCTCTTGTTGATTTTGGTTAAACAACAACTTTGAAAAATAAAACAAAATCAGGTGAACAAACCAGCAAACAATCTAAAGAAAATAGAATGAACGAATCAAGCACAACAAAGGAAAAAACATCAGAAACAACAATTTCTACAACACAAAAAACAAATACAACAATTCAAAACCACACCAATACACCCATAAATAACATTCAGCCCGACTCGAATAATCAAAATACAAATAAAATAATCATTCCTTGTATAATAGGTGTATGTATTTTAATAATTTTTATCATAGCAAAAAAACATAAACATTAAATTATTAAGGAACTGAAAAAGACTCAGTTCCTCTTTATTTTTATAAAAACATCAAAATCTATTTGTAACATTCCCAATATTATTTAACTCTATATTTATGACGGCGTCAGAAAGGCGGTAAGAATATGGACGAAAAAGAACTTGTTATAAGGGCTAAAAGAGGCGACATAGATGCTTTTTGTATTCTTTATGATAATTACAAACGGAAACTTTTTAACTACGCATATTATAAACTCGGCAATAGTGAGGATGCTGAAGATGTTGTACAAGATTGTATGCTTACTGCTTTTGAACAGCTTGGAAAATTAAAAAATCCTAAAGCATTTTCATCATGGCTGTTTACAATACTGTATCACGGCTGTATGTCTGCAATCAAGGAACAGATAAAGCAGAGAAATACTTGTGACATTGAAGATTATGCAAATGCATTTTCATATAACAATACCGTCGATGTTGAGCGTGAAGAACTCAAACAGGCATTAAACAGATTAAGCGAGGATGACAGAAATATTGTTCTGCTTTCGGTAGTTGTGGGACTCAACAGCAAGGAAATTGCAAAGATAACAGGGTTTACTGCAGGAAATGTCCGACAGAGGCTGAGCAGAAGCTTATCCAAAATGAAACGCTATTTATCTTAAAGGAGTGTTTGCAATGAAAAATAATGATTTTGATTTTATTAAAAATAGATTTGACAGTGTAGAGCCGAGTATGCCTGACAGTCTTAATAAAGAGATATTAAGACAGAAAATTTCATCAAATGAAGAGCATAAAACGATTAAATTTGAGCAGAAAAAGAATTACTTTAAACCGATTATTTCTGCTGCCGCTTGCTTCATATTGATTGCAGGTATTGCCTTTGCAGCAAATTCAGATGTGTTTAATACTGAAAAAATTTCAGGTTTCGGCAACTATGACGAGGTTAACTCAAAAATAACCGAGCTTGAAAAAGAATCTTCCGTTTCAGAGGGTGGATGTGGTATTTTCAATACTACTTTAGTAAAAGATGAAGAGAATGTTGAAAAGCCTGATGTTGTAAAAACAGACGGCGAATATATCTACTGTGCTTATTTTGACGTAGAAGGCTATACCAACAGAAATAAGGTTTATATATATAAGATCCAGGATAACGAATCAGAATTTGTTTCAGTAATTGATAAACTTGCTTCCGATACAGACGGTGAATATTCTGATTTTTACAAAATAAACACTCTTTTTGTTTATAATAACCGTCTTGTAATTATTTTAGATAAATCAAATCCTATGTCCGCTGATAAATATAAGCGTGATTTTAACACAACGATAATAAAGATTTATGATATTTCCGATAAATCAAATCCGTCATTGATTACTGAAATTGAGCAAAGCGGAGAATATAATCAGGCAAGAATGATTAGCGGTATTCTTTATTTAACATCAGATTATAATGTTGAAACAAACGATAAGAATTATACAATTCCGTGGATTAAGCAGAATGAAGAAACAACATATGCGTCATCAAAAAACATTGTCTGCTTTGAAAATGCAAAAACCGCACAGTATGCCGTTATCAGTACGATAGATGTTGAAACGGGTGAACTCTCAAAAGGTCTGAAAGCAGTTTTGGGCGGATCTGCAAAAATATATTGTACCAAGGATTATATGTATATAAATGAATATATTGAAGGTGAAAGATACGGCGAACCTGAAAGAGATGTAACATCTGCAATGAAATTAAATTTCAAAAACGGCAAATTCACTTATGCAAGTGAAACCGAGGTAAAACAGTATTCAAATAATACTATCGACATTGGACGAGGCGATATGTATGACAGCTTTCTGTATCCTTTTGGCGAATACTATATAAGTCTTGGTCACGACGCAAATGATTTTAAAGACGAAATCATACTTTTCGATAAAAATATGAAAGAACTTGACAGCATTATTTTTGAAAATGAATGTATTTCTGTCAATACAAATCTTCCTCGTTTTGATAAAAACACAAATACAATAACCCTTCCGGCAAATTATTATGACGAAGGAATAGAAGATTACCACTATCATGGCGCTGTTGTATTAGAAATCACCGACAATAAAATAGAGATAAACGATAGAATTAAGGACTCCACTCATATTATAAACATTGATTATGAAAACTATTATTATTGTCCACAAATAGTTTATGATGATTGCATTTACAGTATTTATATAAATAACAATGCACCTGATAACAAAAAGCTCAAAGTTTTTTCTTATAAATTTTAATTGGAGAACATTATGAAAAGAAAATTCACTAAAATTACAGCGTTGCTTGTAACCGTGGCACTGCTTATGGCAGTACCCACTTTGAGTGCATACGCAAATGAAGAAAATACAACTGCTGTCTTATCCGAATCCGCCGCACAAAGCACAACTAATAATATAAAGGAAAGCACGACCGTTCCCGAGGACAGGCAAACGACAGATAATCAGGAAAGCACCACACAGCCACCGACTACAGAACCTGTAAAGGAAGAAATCGAATCGATCCGATTTACGGTCGGCGAAAGCTGCAAAATCGGCGTCAAAGAGCCGTATCAGCTTTGTCTTAAAAATCAGGATAACAAAACAGTTAAAGACGGCATTACCTATAAAAGCAGCAATAACAGTGTTGTGTCCGTTGACAAAAACGGAAAAATAATCGGTAAAAAAGCAGGCATTGCCAATATTACGGCTGAAACGGAAAACGGCAAAACGTCAGTCTGCAAAATCAATGTTGTAAAGGCTGCAACAGGATTAAAGCTCAATATCACATCAGCCTCTATAGGAATAAGCGAAAAAAGTGTTGATCTTGACTCAACATTGGTTGGCGGTTATTCAAGACTGAGGCAGTACAGCTCATCAAATCCAAAAATTGCATCGGTTGACGGAGACGGAATTGTTACTGGAATTAAAGAGGGTACGGCGACGATTACCTGCGTAACCTTCAACGGTATAAAAGCCACCTGCAAAATAACCGTAGGCAAAAAGCCGACAAGCATTAAGATTACAAATAAAAATAATGTAATTCAAAAAGGCTCAGATAATCACAGGATTACATATTCTCTTTCAAAGGGAGCGTATTCATACAGGCTGACCTATTCCGTTAAGGACAAAAGCATAGCAACAATTGACAGTAATGGTTATATAACAGGCCGGAAGAGAGGCAAAACTACCGTCACCGTAAAGACCTATAACGGCTTAACTGCAACGCAGAATATAACTGTCAATGATGATTCACTTTCGCTCAATGTTAATTCAACACAAATTGCACTCGATAATAAAAATGTAAAGAAAGTAAAATACGGCACATCTGTACAAGGCAGAAATCTTGAGGCATTTATTATAAATGGCTCAGATCATAACAGTCTTAATCAGGAATGCAAAATCAAGGTGAGCGGTTCGGTTAATGTAAGGAGCGGTCCAGGAACAAGCTATAGTATTGTCTCTTCTTTAAAAAACGGAATAAAGGTGACAAGAATAGCAAAGTCCGTAAAAAAAGCTAACGGATACACATGGGATAAAATTGTTTTAAGCAATAAAAAGGAAGGTTATATTGCAAGCAAATATCTTGTACTTGTTAAAGATAATACGCCTGTCAAGAAAACATTATTTATGGATTTTGCTATACACGGCTTTGAAGATGAGTATTACCGTGACGGACAGGTGCTTGTAAATGAGGCAAATGTGTTGATAGATTATTTTGCAAATCACATAAAAGAGCTGAAAAACTATACACTCGTCATTGTTCCCTGTGCAAATCCCGACGGCGTGATTGCAGGAACAAATAATCAGCGTGCCTGCAATACCGCTTTCGGAAGATGCACGGCAAACCACATTGATATAAACAGGGATTGGGGCAGCTTCAGGGCAGTCGAAACACGAGCACTGCGTGATTTTATAAAGCAGTGCAAGCCGACATTTTACCTCAATATACATGGCTGGCTTAACGAAACGCTCGGCGACAGCAACTTAAACGCAATTATCAGTAAGGAGCTTGGGCTTGCAAAGAAGATGAATAATAATTATCCGTCAAACTACGCAATAGGTTGGGTACATAAGAATCTTAAAATTCCTGCAACACTTGTTGAATATAAGTCATCGTCGTCCGTTTCCACGCAGAAAAATATAAAAATGATTAAAGCAATCATTAATTCAAACGGTAAAGCACCTGCTTCAGCGAATTCATCAACAAATAAATTCCCAACACCTGCAAACTGGAAAAACGGTTCAACTCCCGAGCCTGTTTACAATGTGAGCAATTTAGCCGAAAAATCTGATTCTCTTAAGGCAAAAGCATCTGCAAAATGTTACAGAAAATCGGGCAATTCCTATGTAATCGTATATAATTACGGCAGTAAAAATCATAAAGCAGGCTTTGTGAAATATGCAGGAGGAATAAAAAAAGCACCGACCGACAGTAAAACATATAAAAATAAATCGTCATCTCAGGCAGTTTATGCCGATACAGCAAAAAAGACTAAAATCGGCAGCCTTGATTCTAATGAACGCTGTGTCTGCCTTGGAAAAATTGACGGAATGTATCTCGTGCTTTATAATGTAACAGGTACGAATAAGCAAAAAAGTGGTTTCGTTTCTTATAACGGCGGTTGTTGATTAACTCCTTAGAATACATCATCCTTTCTGTTGTATATCTTAAATTGGGCACTTCACTTCACCTATCCTGATGACAGGAGCCACCTTCCACCGAGTGAGCATAATACTCCCTTGGCGGAAGGTTTTACTTTTTGGCTTACTGCATTTTCAGTTTGTAAAGCAGACTGCTCTTACCGCCATGCTTTCTGTATCTCTGTTCAGTAACAATAAATCCCTCTTTTCTTAAATCCTTCAAAGCTCTCCGAACTGTTGATTCAGAGAGCTTTAATTCTTTTGCAATGGTCGGAATAGAGGGCCAGCATTCATCGTCTTTATTTGCCCGGTCATAAAGGTAGATATTAAGTGGTTGAAATCCTCAGCTGATATATTCGTACCGAAAGTGGAATTCAACATATTAAGTAGTTCATTATCGTCCTTTGCCTGTTCAAAACAATCAACAAGTTTTGAAATGAAATCATTATCAGACTTCTCG
>OGXT01003569.1_pt1 | contig 10496 bp, 10 predicted proteins | sample 1576361 | NCBI WGS metagenome assembly OGXT01 (sample SAMEA3541514, study PRJEB24748) | human gut metagenome | biome: human gut; feature: human-associated habitat; material: faeces | place: China | collected 2012 | reverse complement strand
TTCAGCAATTCCATTCGCGTCCACATCTCCGCCCTGCGCAAAAAGCTCCGCGCCGCGCTGGGCTACGATCCCATCCGCAACCGCATCGGCGAGGGCTATCTGATGGGGGGCAATGAAGAATGAAGCGGATCTCTTTACAGTGGCGTATCACGCTGATGACCGTTCTGCTCATCGGCGTCACCTGCGTGGCTATGAATCTGCTGCTCTGTTCCTCCGGCGTGTACTATATGGACACAATCGCGGACACGTTGCAGGGCAGCGGCAATGTGCTTCCGAATGAGGAAAGCATGGCGAGCTTTGATCCGCAGCTCATAGCGCCCGATGGAGATCTGACGATTGTTGTCAATGGCGCGCAGGGACGCTTTCGCACCACCAACTGGTACATCACGGCTGTGGTGACGCTGCTCAGCGGCATTCTTGCCTACTTCATCAGCGGCCACGCCCTCAAGCCCCTGCGCAGCTTTGCCTCGCAGGTGGAAAAGGTGCAGCTGAACAACCTGGCGGATATGAAGATCGATGAAGCTGTGCTTCCGGAGTTTGCGCAGCTCAGCCGCTCCTTCAATCAGATGCTGGAGCGGCTGAACGCAGCCTTTGCCGCCCAGCGGCAGTTCACCGGCAACGCCGCCCACGAGCTGCGCACGCCGCTGGCGCTGATGCAGGCGCAGCTGGAGCTGTTTTCCGCAGAGCATCCCGACGTGCGGCCGGAGACGGCGGAGTTTCTCGCCCTTCTGCGGGAGCAGACGGAGCGGCTGACCCGGATGACCAAGACTCTGCTGGAGATGAGCAATCTGCGGCAGGTGGCGCGGAACGAGCGGATTCAGCTCGCTCCCATGATTGAGGAGATTTTCACGGATCTCGCGCCGCTGGCGGAAAAGCGCGGCGTCACGCTGACGGCGGAGGGCGACGGCGTTATGACCGGCAGCGACGCGCTGATCTACCGCCTGGTCTTCAACCTGGCTGAGAATGCCATCAAGTACAACCATTCCGGCGGCTCGGTGCGGGTTTCTGTCGCGCAGGAGCCGAAAAAGCTCCTTCTCCGCGTCTCCGACACCGGCTGCGGCATCCCGGAGGTGTATCAGCGCAGTATCTTCCAGCCCTTCTTCCGGGTGGACAAGTCTCGCAGCCGGGAATACGGTGGCGCAGGACTGGGGCTCTCACTGGTATGGGAGATCGCCGACCTCCACGGCGGCTCCGTTTGGGTAGAGAAAAGTTCGGAGAAGGGCACTACCATTGCGGTGGGGTTGCCAACGCAACAATCAACGAAGCCCTAAAACCCTTTTATTCGTTTTTCGCCGCTTCGCTTGCCGCCCTGCGGCGTTCCTCTCTGTATGGGGCGGTCAGCCGGAAAGAGAAGCGTCCCTTTTCAATCTCAAATTCCTTGCAGCCCGTGTCCGGGTCTGACGGCACTCGCCGGGGTGAGCTGCGGCATAGGCGGTCAGCCTGTTCTTGAGGTCGGTGTTGTGGGTGCGGATGAAGATGGTGGGGTCTTTCTCGTCAAAATAGATTTCGGTGGTTTTTTCCTGCTGGGTCAGCCCTCTTCTCATAGGCTTATCCTATCTGCGGCTCCGTCACGCAATAGGGGTGTTTTTCGGAGATTTTCTTCGGCTCTTGACTTTGGAAAAATGGCGATTTTTAAACAGGAGCGCGCCGGACGATGTCTGCCCTGTCCGACGCGCTCCCATTCGATAAAATGCGTTTTTTCCGGCTCTACACAGGAATCAGCGAGCTTCGTCCCTCGTGACCGCTTTTTCTCTGAGCGGATGGAAAAATCGCCACAGATTATTACGCTGAATTACATCCTCATAGCTGCGGACTTTCCCGCGCAGCTCCGGACTTTCCCGCGCAGCTCCGTATTTTCACGCTCCAATTCTGCCGCACGGAGCTTTCTGTGGACAGACTTAGGTCATAGTTCCTTCACAAGCCAGGTCTCTTTAGGTAAGGCTTTGTTGTTGCAGTTCAACAGTTCTTGGATCGCCAAATTGGCAAAGCGGTGAGTCCTGGATGTGTCCCACCCCACCAAGGCGGTAACTTCCGCCGTACCGCGTTCAAAATCAAACGAAATTTCTCCCCATTCGCCGTCGTTGTCCACCTGATACAGGTAGATAGCGGCGGCAATTTTTTGTTTTCTGCGGGTCTGTGATTTCCGTTTCAATCGAACCATGTGGATGACGCCAGCCTCTGTCAACAGACAGGCCAGATGTTCCACCGCCCGGCGATAGGCACGTTCCGCCCCGCTGGCGGTGCTGCCCTCAAACTGCACCGCCAAGTCCTCAAAGCTCATGCGGGTGCTGAGCGGGCTCACCCGACCGCAGGTCATGCAGACGGCGTTCCGCTTTTCCAAAAGGGTCTGTTCCCGGTAATCCAGCTTTTCAAAAGCCTCCCGAACAGCCTTGGCCCGGATGCTGTTCCATAGAATGTCCGCATAATTCCAGCTGTCGTCCCGGCTTACATCTTCTCCGGTCTCCTCCCCCTCTTCGTCCTGTACTGTCTGGTAGAAGGGCACCCGGCTGCGGTTGCACTGTGCCAACGCCAGGTACTCTGCGGCAGTCATTTCGGTGCAGTTCTGATGGTTGGCATATTCGGCGATGACATCTTTTGTGCTCTTGCCGGAATTGTTGTAGAGCCAGGCGATCCCACGAGCGGCCTTGTATTCGTCCAGAGATTGGAAGGAACCGGCCTCTTCCTGGCGGCGGCACTCCAGAAGTGCATTGCCGATAAAATAATGGGCATAGGTCAGAAAGTCCGCCTCCTTCATCGGGTCATAGCCCGGAAGGCAATCCAGCATGGCGAGGACACACCCCATTTTGTAGTCCAGGAACCGCTCCGGGTCATAGCGTTCCAGCCCCTCCCGCATCAGGAAACGGCGAACACGGCCATTGAGCCGGGTTTCATAGTGGTGCAGGAAGAAGGAGAAGTAGTCCAGGTTTCGCTCCCGCAGGGCGGCAGTGATGTAATCGTTGAGTGTTCCTGCCTCCGGCGGCTGCGGGTCAAGCTGAAAGACGCGCGCCGCCTCCCGCATAGTCAGCCCCCCCCGGCTGGGCCAGAAAACCATATCGGGCGCAGTAGCCGTCCAACGCCCAAGTAAATTCCACTTCCGCCATTTCCTCACCGCCTTCCTATGGCACTACAAAGCCATTCGTCTCTTTGCCTCTGCAAGCAGGGCCTCCTGGGTCATTTCCTGCTCGTATCTGGTGCTGGCATAACTGTGGTCAGAGATCGCCCGCAGCATCTTATCCTTTGCCAGCTTTTTCATTACTTTGGCCAGTTCCGCGTCCAGCTTCCCACGGCGGGTACTCTGGAGGATGGTATTCATCCGACGGTTATAGACCGCCTTAATGGGGTGGTCTGCCGCCAGCTCCCGCTGTGCCCGCCCCCGCAGGTTGCCGATCTGACGGCACGTCCGGCGCCGCTTGTCCCCTGGAGCCAGACCGCCGCAGTATTTGGTGCGCCGGGCATCGGTGGTCAAAAACTACCGCCCGCAGATGGGGCACTGTCTGGGCGCATGGCCCACGCACAGACCCTCGAACAGGTCGGAGCGAAACATCCCCACAAAACTGACGTAGTGCATCCGCTTCACCAGCTGCGGTTCCGCCGCACCGGGGCGAATGGCGGAGACGTACTGCACCGAGGCGTTGGTCAGGGTCATCCAGGAGGGATTGCCGTCAGAGAGTGTCGGTTCTTCCTGGAAAAACTGCCCAAACAGTGCTGCATAGCCCTCCGCCGTGCGGTCGTGGCCGGGTTCATTCAGCTGCCGGGCAAACGGGAGCAGGGCGTCCTTGTACTGGCGGAGGGAATAGCTCAGATGTCCCAATACCTGGGTCATGCGGATCAGCTGCGCCGCCCTGCTGTGCTGGCCGGTCAAGGTGCAGAGCAGCTGCTCCTGCTGGGAAAGCTGCAAATAATCTCTTGCATCTTCCAGATACGCGGCAGAGAAAACATCCGCCAGTTTCTTCCCGAAGTCACTATTGGACAGCCGGGAGAACGGCCGCGTAACATCCATGAAGGAGAGGATGCCGCTGGCAGCGCCCTGCACTTGGAGCAGCAGCGTCAGGTCCACCGTCCCCGTGTTCATCCCCTGCAGCAGGCGGTTCATCGTATCGCAGGGCGGGGTAAGGGTTTCAATCGCTTCAGCTGAAATGTTCAATACCTCGCAGCCAATGGTCCCCGTGGGCATGGCGCAGCCCTCGTAAGTCACGGTATCCTGCCAGAAATCCAGCGACAGCACTGCGTGGTTGATGATCTTGTCCATCGGCCTCCTCCTGTCATGTTTTTCTTTTTCTATCATAGCACACAGGCAGGGCTTTGTCATGTTTTTTGAAACGGCGCTGTCATGCCATCAGCCTGTTTTTTTCGATTTTCCCCATAACTGATACAGAGGGGTGAGAAACTTGCCCCACGCATCAAGAAATGGAGGGAATTGTATGAACCTGTTTGAAACCGTAAAAACCGCCGTCAACGCCAGGGAGGCTGCACAGCTGTATGGCGTTGCGGTCAACCGCTGTGGAATGGCGCTCTGCCCCTTCCACAACGACCACCACCCCAGCCTGCTGGTAGCAGACGACCACTACCACTGTTTTGCCTGCGGAGCGCACGGGGACGTCATCGACCTGGCTGCCAATCTTTTTGGCCTGAGCCTGTATGATGCAGCCCGAAAACTGGCGGCGGACTTCCATCTTGCGCCGGACAAGCCCCCGCCGGAATCCATCTGCCAAAAACTGAAACAGAAAACCAAGGCACAGCAGCTCCAGGAGGATGAGCGGCTGTGCTGTTCTGTTTTGGGGCAGTACCGCCGGACACTGGAAGAGTGGAAACTGCAGTATGCTCCACAGACACCGGAGGAAACGCTGAACGAGCGGTTTGTGGAGGCTTGCCACCGGCTTCCCTGGGCGGAGTGCCTGTTGGACGCCCTGCTGCAAGGAGATTCCCATGAGCGGGAGACGATAGTTCAGCAGCTGATGGCAGACGGAAGCATCCAAAAGATCAATCGGCAACTGAAAGAATGGAGAAAGGAGACAACACACAATGCGCAAAAACTCTGCTGTGCCGCCCAGTCACGGCGGCTGGCCCGCTTGGTATGACGGGAAGAACATCAACGAGGTGCTGTTCTGCGAGGAATTTCTGGCGGCCCACCCCATGAAGTGCATCCGGGGCAGGCTGTTCACGGTGGATGGAGCGGTGGAGGACGAGGCGGTGGTCAGCCAGCAGATCCTGGAGACGGTTTCCGGCTGCGTCACCAGCGGACTGTCCAAACTGGTGTCCAATCTGCTCGCCAGCATCAAACTGCAAGCCTACTCGCCGCCCCTTCCCATCGAGACCGACCGCATCCATGTGGCCAACGGCACCTATTTCATGGACGGCCGCTTCTCGCCGGAAAAGACCTACTGCAACAACCGCCTGGCCGTGGGCTATCTGCCAGACGCCCCCAGACCGGAGCGGTGGCTGCGGTTCCTCTCCGAACTGCTGGAACCGGAGGACATCCCCACCTTGCAGGAGTACCTGGGCTACTGCCTGCTGCCCACCACTAGGGCCCAGAAGATGCTGCTCATCATCGGCAGGGGCGGCGAGGGCAAAAGCCGGATTGGCCTGGTGATGCGCGCCATCCTGGGGGACAGCATGAACACCACCAGCATCCAGAAGGTGGAGAACAACCGCTTCAGCAGGGCCGACCTAGAGCACAAGCTGCTGATGGTGGATGACGATATGGATTTGAGCGCCCTGCCCAAAACCAACTACATCAAGTCCATCATCACCTCCGAGTGCAAGATGGATTTGGAGCGCAAAGGCGTCCAGAGCTACCAGAGCTTGCTCTATGTGCGCTTTCTCTGCTTCGGCAACGGGGCGTTGACGGCGCTTCACGACCAGTCCGACGGCTTCTTCCGGCGGCAGATCGTCCTGACCACCAGGGACCGTCCAGCAGACCGGGTAGACGATCCCTTCCTGGCAGAGAAGCTGGCAGCGGAGCGGGAGGGCATTTTCCTGTGGTGCCTGGAGGGGCTGCACCGCCTCATCGCCCAGAACTACCGCTTTACGATCAGCCCCAAGGCCCAGGAGAACGTGGAAACGGTGAGGCGCGGCAGCAACAATGTGGTGGAGTTTTTGCAGTCGGAGGGGTACATCCGCTTTCGTGCGGACTATGAGGCCAGTTCCAAGTCCATCTATAAGGCATATAAAGTCTGGTGCGAGGACAATGTGCGCAAGCCCCTGTCAGCTAACCGGCTCAGCTCGGAGCTGACCCAGAATGCGGCGGTCTACAACGTGGAGCCCACCAACAATATCTACTCCGGCGGCAGGCGGGTGCGGGGCTTTGTAGGGATCGAGGTGGTCGCACGGCCCTTTGGCTGAAATTGAAGTGAGATTTTGCTGTACGTACTGTACGGTACGTACAGAAGATTTTCGCTTTTCCCTCAGAATAAGAAGGCAAAATGACTATGCAAATTTCAAGGCCTGTGCAAACCGTGAACTATTTCACGGCAGGAAGCACAGGCTTTCTTGTTTGGTGATTTACCGGGCAGTGAAGCCCCATCGCCCGGCGGTGAGGAAGCACACGGTCGCAAACAAAACACCGCCAGACGGTAAAGCCGGATGGGGTCACGTTTGAGTACCCCATCGCAGCGCAAATTACGAATGAAAGGCGTCCGTGCTCAAAAATTTTATCCACCGGTGACGGCACATCACCGGGAAATGAACACATTTCACGAACAAATGGAGGCAAAAACGACATGAAATCCAATCTGAGAAACGAGATCAAGGCTTACATTGTGCGCTCCGGCTGTACGATGCAGGAGGTGGTAGACCTGCTTTCTGACGAACATGGTTGGAGCGACAGTGTTTCCAACCTGTCCAACAAACTCCAGAGGGAGTCTCTGCGCTACACCGAGGCCGTGCAGCTGGCCGATGCCCTGGGGCACGACATCGTGTGGCAGCGCCGCACCAAACCGTGACTCTCGTCCCCATCGCAAACAGCGCGCTGTTTGTGATGGGCAGTCAGCGAAAATCTTCCGCGTTATCGCTGACGCCAAAGAGTTGCGGCCCGATGTAGGGACGCAACTCTTCGGGCTGGATATGGAAAAGCGGTGGGGCAGATTTTCTATATCCAGCGGCGGGCATCGCAATGCCCGCAATCCCCCTCGGAGAGCCCACGGCACTTTGCAGCCCTTCGGGATGAAAGTGTTATAGTGGGTTATTACACTTCCCGCAGGAAGTGCATCCCCCGTCCCGCAGCCGTCCACGCCCCAACGAAAGGAGTTGATTTTTATGGCCAGAAACGATGGAATCGACCGCACCAGCGCCAGAAATGTGGATGTCCCGGACAAGGACATCGGCAACACCCAAAAGCACAACGAACGGGAAAAAGACAGCTACCGCAACCCCGATATTGTCCCGGAACGCACCCCGCTGAATATCCACTTCAAAGCCCCCACCGCCAGCTACACGGAGATGTTCCGACAGATGGAGCAGGACAAAATCATCTCCACACGTGGTCTGAAACCCGACGCCATCCACTTTGGAGAGCTGATCTTCGATGTGAACTCCGCCTACTTCCACAACCACGGCGGCTATGAATTTGCCAGGCAGTTTTACGCCGACGCCTACAAAGCCGCCGTGGAGATCGTGGGCGGGGAGCAGTATATCCTCTCCGCCGTGATGCACGCCGACGAGATCAACCGGGCTATGTCCGAGGCACTGGGCCAGGAAGTGTATCACTACCACCTCCATGTGGTCTATGTGCCGGTGGTGGAAAAGCAGATCCTTTGGAGCAAACGCTGCAAGGACAAGTCTTTGGTCGGCACGGTGAAGGAGACCGTCATGCAGGTCAGCCGGAGCAAGAAATGGATGTCCAAGCCCGCCCTCGACGCCGATGGAAACCCGGTCTTGCAGAAAAATGGAAAACCCGTCTTGAAAAAGTCCTACAGTGTGCTGCAAGATGATTTTTTCCATTTTATGCGCGCCGCCGGGTATACCGATGTGGAGCGCGGCGAGCGAGGCAGCACCGAAGAGCATCTGACCGTGACCCAGTTCAAGGTACAGGCGGAGCAGCAGCGGCTGGAGGCTGTGACCGCCCAGGTGGCCCAGGCAGAGCAGACGCTGAACGCCACCGAGGCCGTCGCGCAGAAAAAAGCAAAGGAGCTGAAATCCCTCCAAAGCCAGACCAAAGAACAGCGCACAATCGCCCTGACTGTAGAGGAAATTCAGTCAATGGGCAAGAAAAATCCCATCACGGGAAACATTTCACTGACGCCGCAGGAGTGCGACACATTAAAATCCTACGCTGTCAATAGTATCATCGCCAAGGCGGACAACGGCAGGTTGCAGGAGCGGCTGGCTTCCGCCCAAAAAAGCGCCGCGATTTGGAAAAAGCGGTATGAATCGCTGAGCGAAAAATATCAGGAACTAAAAAAGAGCGTCCAGCCCTATCTGGACGCCGTGAAGCTCGCACCGGAGAGGGTGCGGGCTTTTCTTGTGGCCGTTTTGACCCACACCTCGCAAGCAAGACAGCATGAGCAGCCCGCGCGCCGCCGCGGGCAGGATATGGAACTTTGATCAATGGAGGTCACTATATGAAAAACCAAAACGATTTTATCAACGAAATGGACGATGGATATATCGACATCGAATCCTGCTTTGACCCGGTTTTCGAGCCGCCGGCAGAACTCCTGGAAGAATGGAGCAGGCGGTATGAGGGGCCAGAACCGACCTTGGAAAACACATCGTTTTATGTCGTTGGCCCGGACGGCACGAAGTATTTCTACTGCAGGAATCTCTGCATCAAAATCTCCGAGCATTTTGCGGATGGAGGCAAGCAGATGGACGAGCTGGTGGAGGACGCCGTCCGCCACCATGCGGGCCGGGACAGCAGCGCCCCGACCTTTTTGAATGCCGTTTAAGCGTACAAAGAGCAATGATTGATCGTTGAATCGCGCCCGCGCTTACAGTATAATAGATGTAGAAGTATTGTAAGCGTGGGTTGTTTCAACGCAAAGGAGGATATTACAGTGAAACAACCAAACAATACGAAAACCAAAATCTACAGCACCGCTTTGTATATGCGCCTGAGCCGCGATGATGAAAATTTCGGCGACAGCGTCAGCATTGAGACCCAGCGCACCATCCTGCAAAAGTTTGCCGCCGAGAACGGTCTGCGCGTCTATGGTGAATACGTGGACGATGGATGGAGCGGTACAAATTTCGAGCGTCCAGATTTCCGGCGTATGATGAAGGATATCGAACTCGGGAAAGTCAACTGCGTGGTCACAAAGGATCTCAGCAGGTTTGGGCGTGAACACATCATGATGGATTACTACCTTGAGTTCATATTCCCGGAAAAGCGCGTTCGGTACATTGCGGTGGCTGAGAATGAGGATACGGAAAAAGTTCTCAGTGATTTCGTTCCTTTTAAAAACCTGTTCAATGAATGGTTCGCAAAGGACACCAGCCGAAAAGTGAAGGATGCGTTACGCACCAAATTCAAAAACAAGGAGCGTGTCTGCGCATATGCCATCCTCGGATACAAAAAAGACCCGTCTGCCAAGAACCGGATCATCCCCGATGAGGAAACAAGGTGGATCGTGGAAAAAATCTATGAGACTGCCTATTACGGGGCCGGTGCGGCGAAAATCACACGGATACTGACAGAGGAAAAGGTGCCCACTCCCAGCTGGCTGAATTACCAGCGGTACGGGAATTTTGCGAATATCTACAAAAATGCGCCGGAGTCCAAAAAGTATGCATGGACGATCGCCCAGGTCAAGAGCATCCTCAAGGATGAGACGTATATTGGAAACACCATCCACTACAGAGAAACAAACATCTTATATAAAAACAAAAAACGTATCCGTAAGCCACAGGAACAATGGCTACGGGTCGAGGGAACGCATGAGGCGCTTATTTCCAGAGATGTATTTGACCGTGTCCAGGACTTGAGCGCGAAGCGACGCAGAAGCCAGAAAAACGCGGTCACGCAGATTTTTGCAGGGCTGGTAAGATGCGCGGACTGTGGATGGTCGATGCGGTTCGCTACGAACCGGCAGAACAAAACGCCGTACAGCTATTACTCCTGTACCTATTACTCACAGCATGGGCGTGGTTGGTGCTCCTCTCACTATATTCGCTATGATGTTCTGTACGCTTATGTGCTTTCCCGTCTCCAATACTGGTGCCGACAGGCGCAAATAGATTGCAAACGGCTGCTGGAGAAAGTGAAAGACAATGTTGGGGGCGAGTGTACAGCACAGACCAAAGCAAAACTGACAGAACTCAACCGTCTGGAAAAGCGTCGGAGTGATGTAGATTCCCTGTTCACACGCATGTATGAGGATCGGGCTGCAGACCGAATCACGGAACGCAATTTCACCATGCTGCTGGAGAAATACCAAGCAGAACAACAGCAGCTGGAAATCCGGATACAGGACCTCAAGGCGGAACTCTCACACGCCGAAAAATGGCTGGCCATTGTGGAGAAATATGCGACTCCCACGGAACTGACCGCCGTTTGCAAT
>OGXT01003564.1_pt1 | contig 10510 bp, 9 predicted proteins | sample 1576361 | NCBI WGS metagenome assembly OGXT01 (sample SAMEA3541514, study PRJEB24748) | human gut metagenome | biome: human gut; feature: human-associated habitat; material: faeces | place: China | collected 2012 | reverse complement strand
AAATGCGTTAGGCAGAAGTGCGAGTATTCTGTCGGTATTTGACGAACAATCGTGGCTTACTGTGCAGTCGCCTGCGGCATAAACGTTGTCAATCGTTGTCTGCTGGTGAAGGTCGGTTATTATACCCTTTTCGACCTTGCCGCCCGCATCGCTTACAAGCTCTGTGTTAGGCCTTACGCCGACAGCTATTACAAGAATATCAAAATCCACCGTTTCGCCGTTTGTCAGCTTCGCACTGTTTTTTGAGAACTGCTCAACGCTTGTGCCGAGGATAAATTTCGTTCCTTTATCCTCGATATGCTTTTGCATTATCTCGCCTGCACGGACATCAAGAATACTCGGAAGTATCCTGTCCGCAAGGTCAACTACAGTAATATCGGCATTCAGATGATGAAGTGCCTCCGCACATTTAAGACCGATAAGACCTGCACCTATTATAAGTACCTTTGTGCCGGCTGTGACTTTTTCACGGATAGCCTTTGCACTGTCCCACGTCATGAATGTGAACTTGTCCTCGACTTTATCAATGTCCTTCATCGGAGGAACAAACGGTTTTGAACCCGTTGCTACCAATAACTTATCATACTGTACTTTCTCTCCGTTGTCAAGTACCACACAGCCGTTTTCGATTTTCTCGGCACGCACCGAGAAGATGACCTTTACATTGTTCTTCTCGTAGAAATCAGGCTCTCTGTAGTATATCTTGTCGTCGGCAACCTTGCCCTCAAGCCAGTAGCTTATAAGCGGTCTTGAATATGTGTGATATGCCTCGTCCGTGATTATCGTTATACTGCCGTCCCTGTCAACCGAGCGTATTCCCTGTACCGCACCTATTGCGGCGGCGGAGTTTCCTATGATAACATACTTTTTCATTTCGCTCCTCCTTATCTTTCCTCAAGGACGATAGCCTTGTTCGGACAGCCCTTTACGCAGGCAGGCTCGCCGTTGTTGTTCTTCATGCAAAGGTCGCATTTCTGTATGACCTTTGAATCCTCGCTTGTTACGATACAGCCGTAAGGACAGGCAAGCACGCAGGTGTAGCAGCCTACACAACGGCTCTCGTCACACGAAATAACGCCGTCCTTCTGCGATAAAGCGCCTGTTATACAGCTCTTTACGCAAAGAGGAGTTTCACAGTGACGGCACTGTACGGCAAAATTTATTCCGCTGCCTTCCTCGACCTTTATTCTCGGTATCGGCTTTTTGCCGTTTGCAAAAGCCTTTATCATATTTTCGGCTCCGCTGTTTGCGGCGGCACAGTAATATTCGCACAGATGGCACGCAAGGCACCAGTCCTCGTTAACGTAAACTCTTTTCATTTTACTTCTCCTTTATCACTGACCTGCGTGCTGTATGCCGAGTATCTCAAGCTCTTTTTCGTTAAGGCCGATACCTCTGAGCATAAGTCTGTTGCCCTTGAGAGCCTCTACGGAGTTGATACCCATACCGCCCATCATTTCCTTGATCTCGTGATCCCACGCATGAACAAGATTTACAAGACGCTGATAACCGATGTTGGGGTTAAGACGCTTTACAAGGTCGGGGCGCTGTGTTGCGATACCCCAGTTGCACTTGCCTGTCTGACAGCTTCTGCAAAGGTGACAGCCGAGCGCCAGCAGAGCGGCAGTGCCGATATAACAAGCGTCCGCACCGAGTGCGATAGCCTTTACCACGTCCGAGCTTGAACGGATAGAGCCTGCGACTACTACAGAAACCTCGTTTCTGATACCCTCGTCACGCAGACGCTGGTCAACGCTTGCGAGTGCAAGCTCAATCGGGATACCGACATTATCTCTTATTCTTGTGGGAGCCGCACCCGTACCGCCTCTGTAACCGTCTATTGCGATAATGTCCGCACCCGAGCGTGCAATACCGGAAGCGATAGCGGCAACGTTATGAACTGCGGCAATCTTTACGATGACGGGCTTTTTGTACTCTGTAGCCTCTTTCAGCGAAAGAACAAGCTGACGTAAGTCCTCTATCGAATATATATCGTGGTGGGGAGCAGGTGAGATAGCGTCCGTTCCCATAGGGATCATTCTTGTTCTTGAAACGTCCTCAAGGATCTTTGCACCGGGGAGATGTCCGCCGATACCGGGCTTTGCACCCTGACCCATCTTGATTTCTATTGCCGCACCCGTTTCAAGATAATCCTTGAATACGCCGAAACGTCCCGATGCGACCTGTACTATAGTATTGGGGCCGTACTGATAGAAGTCCTTGTGCAGACCGCCCTCGCCCGTGTTGTAGAATATGCCAAGCTCCGTAGCCGCTCTTGCGAGGCTCTCGTGAGCATTACGGCTGATAGAGCCGTATGACATAGCCGAGAACATGATAGGTGTTGAAAGCTCAAGCGTAGGTGTCGTTTCCGTCTTTACACTGCCATCCTCGTTGAAAGAAACATTCTTCGGCTTCTTTCCGAGGAATACCTTTGTTTCCATAGGCTCACGCAGAGGGTCGATAGGCGGATTCGTTACCTGAGAAGCGTTGAGCAGTATCTTGTCCCAGTAAACAGGATATTCCTTCGGGTTACCCATTGCCGAAAGAAGAACGCCGCCCGTTTCCGCCTGCTTGTAGACCTCCGTCATTATCTGCTGGCTCCAGTTGGAGTTGTTCCTGAACTTGTTGGGGTTATCTACTATCTTCAATGCGCCCGTAGGACAGATACATACGCATCTCTGGCAGTCAACGCACTGCTGGCTGTCCGAGATCATCATATCAAGATCTGCGTCATATCTGTGTACCTCGTTTGAACACTGTCTTGCACACGCCTGACATTTTATGCAACGGTCCTTATCTCTTATAACATCAAATAAAGGCTGAAAATAATTAAGTGCCACTGTTACCGCTCCCTTTCTTACTTCTTTTCGTTCAGCTTGACGATGATAGGCTCTCCGCCTCTCGGTGACCAGATACGGTCAACAACGGGACAGATGGCTCTTATCGCACATTCCTCGCTCGCAAGGTAAACCATATCGCCCTTTTCTGCGGCAACCATTGAACGCAGCTTAAGTCTGTCGTTGAGTGCCATAAGACCTCCGTCAAAGCCGAGGATTATCGAGAACGGCCCTGTTATCAGCAGGCTTGAGAATACGTTTCTGAAGTATTTCAGCTTCTGCCTTTCGCTCTCGCTGTACTTATCCGAGTCTATCTCGCTCCAGAAAGGAGCGGCGATTATCTTCGCTATATCTTCAAGACACAGCTTCTGCTTTCTGTTGAGGAAGTCTATTATATATGTGATTACCTCTGTATCTGTAAGCAGGTTGCATTTGTAACCGTACATTTCAATATATCTTCTGTTTGCGTCGTAGGAAGAGATCTCACCGTTATGTACTATGGTATAATCAAGCAGTGCAAACGGATGAGCGCCGCCCCACCAGCCCGGCGTGTTCGTGGGGTATCTGCCGTGTGCTGTCCAGGCATATCCTGCGTATTCCTCAAGTCTGTAGAACTTTCCGACATCCTCAGGGTATCCTACCGCCTTGAATACGCCCATATTCTTACCGCTTGAGAAAACGTATGAACCGTTTATCTTGTCGTTGATATTGATAACGCACTGAGCGACAAACTCTCTTTCGTCAAGTTGACTTTCGGTGAGCTTTGTCGGCAGGGGATTCACGAAATATCTCCATATCAGCGGCTCGTTTGTAATATTCGGGTGCTTTCTCGTGGGAATACGGGAAAGGTTCACCACGTCAAAATGCTTGTCAAGAAAACGCTCGGTTTCCACCCTGGCCTCGTTTGAATCGTAGAAAATATGGAATGCGTACTGATCCTTGTACTCCGGATAGATTCCGTATCCTGCAAATCCGCCGCCCAGACCGTTTGACCTGTCGTGCATATAAGATATAGACTTTACTATCTTGTCACCGCATATTCTGTTGCCGTCCCTGCTTATAAAGCCTGAGATAGCGCAGCCGGCGGGGATTCTGACCTGACCTTCTTTTTCCAGCATAAGCTCACTCCTGTTCGGTGTCTGTTTGTTTCTGAACGTTTTTTGGACGTTTTGAATCCAATAATTTCATTTTTGGGGACAAAAACAGCAGGCAACAGATGAATCAACCTGCAAATCTGCGGTATTTTGTAAATTAACCGTAAATTCAAGGAGTATTTGCAGTAAAATGAAATGTTTGCTTCAAATTTACCGCCATCTGAAACAGCTTTGTTTCGTTAATTGCCTGCAGCCGTTTTGACTACAGTTGTAATTATATCACGGGTTTGCGGTGTTGTCAATACATTTCTGCAAGTTTTTTAAATGAAACTTGCAGAATATTTTCTTGCAATTTTACATTCCGATTATGCAAAATGACGGCAGAACCGCTGTGAACAGCATCGCTCCGCCATTCATCCCACATTCACACTTTCCGGACAAAGTAATAAAGCACCCTCCCGCAACATATATTTGTACTAAAAAACGAAAGCAGGTAACGCTATGGTAAAACGCAGGAGTTACAAAGCGGCGATAAAGAAGCTCAGACCTTTTGTAAAAGGAGCTGCAGCCGGAACAGTGACAGCGGCGGTTTTTACCGTTATCGGTGCATTTTTGTTTAATATCGCCGATGCTCCTTCGGGAGCAGACAGCGTAATGGCATATGTTTCGCTCGGCGCATCTGCTGTCGTCTGCGGAATGTTCTTCGGCGGCGGCAGAGGGAAAAACGGCTTTGCGTGGGGAACGCTCGGTGGCCTTGCAATGTTCGCCCTTTGCTTTGCCGTCACACTTATATCCGGCGGATTTACCGGAACGGAATTTCTGCCTAAGCTGATAAGCTCAGCAGTGTGCGGCTGTATCGGCGGAATAATCGGTGTCAATATTGCGGCAGAGCGATAAAGGCCTGCCAATAAAATATTTCTATAGACAAACAAAGAAAAATGTGGTAGAATTACCTTATTCCCCGTGTATAACAGGGTATTTAACGCTTATGTAAAAGGAAGGATAAAAATGAACAGTTATTCAATAGAAACGCTTGCGGTTCACGCAGGCTACGAAACTGACGAAGCTACAATGTCGGTAACTCCGCCCCTGTACGAAACAAATGCCTATGTGTTCAAGGATGCCGAACACGCAAGAACGCTCTTTGAGCTTAAAGAGCCGGGCAACATCTACTCAAGGCTCCAGAATCCCACCTGCGAGATGCTTGAACGTAAGGTAACAGCTATGGACGGCGGTGTTGCGGCACTCTCGTTTGCGTCCGGACATGCCGCTATATTCAATACTATAATAAACCTCTGCAGTGAGGGCGACGAGCTTGTTTCGTCCATAAACATCTACGGCGGTGCGATAAACCTGCTCGGAATCACATTAAAGAGAATGGGCATCACGGTAAAGTTCGTTGACCCCGATGACCTTTCCGCCTGGGAAAATGCCGTGACTGACAAGACAAGGCTGTTCTTCACCGAGCTTATCGGCAACCCCAACGCAAACGTAGCGGATATCGAAGAGATCGGCAAGATAGCCCACAAGCACGGCATCCCGTTTGTAGTAGACAGCACCTTCACGACACCCTATCTTTGCAGACCTATAGAGTGGGGCGCAGACCTTGTTATCCACTCCGCAACAAAGTTTTTGGGCGGTCACGGCAGTGTAATGGCAGGTGTTGTAGTAGACAGCGGAAAGTTCACGTTCAAGGGCAATCCCAGATTCCCGCTTTTCAACGAGCCTGACGTATCCTATCACGGTGTAGTGTTTGCCGACCTCGGAGAAATGGCATTCATCTCAAGACTCCGTGCGCTCATAACAAGAGATATAGGCGCCTGCCTTTCAGCGTCTGCGGCTCATACCTGCCTTACAGGTATGGAAACGCTTGCTCTGCGTATGCAGCGCCATTGCGAAAATGCACTTGCGGTAGCAAAATTCCTTGAAGCTCACCCTGCTGTTGAAAAGGTAAATTATCCTGCACTGCCTTCAAACAAGTATTACGAGCTTTGCAAAAAGTATTGTCCCAAGGGTGCAGGCGGTGTGTTCACATTCGTTATCAAGGGCGGCAAGCCTGCAGGCGAAAAGTTCATGAACAGCCTTGAGCTTTTACAGATAGTAGCTAATGTCGGCGATGTAAGAAGTCAGGTTATCCACCCCGCTTCAACAACGCACAGCCAGTTATCGCCCGAACAGCTCGTAGCCGCAGGAATAAGCGAGGGTACGGTAAGACTTACTATCGGTATCGAGGATATAAACGATATTATTGCGGATATTTCTCAGGCGCTCGATAAAGCGACTAAGTAACATAAAATGATGTTTTATGGGGTTTGGGGCGTTGCCCCAAGCGGGATGAGGGCGGCAGCCCCACAATTAACCCCTTCCCAGGGGAAGGGGTTTGGGGTTAGGGATAGAGAATTTACTCTATTTTTAAAAAACAGACTTTTCTACAAGTTGGTATTAGCGCCCAAACCCGCCCCCGTTTTTTATAAAAATTTTATAAAACCCCTTGACAAACTCCTTTCGATGTGCTAAAATATATTAGTAAATTTACAAGATATGCGCCAATAGCTCAGCTGGATAGAGTATCTGGCTACGAACCAGAGGGTCGGGGGTTCGAATCCCTCTTGGCGTGCCAATTTACATTAGTTACACTTTTAGGGATACTACAGTAGTAGTGTCCTTGAAACTGTAAATAAAATCATATATCACACAGCAGAGCAGGTGCAACTGCTCCACTGTGATAATATACATTTTGTGTTCCGACTCATAGTTTCGATTAACGCTCTCGCATCTCTCCGTAGCTTAACACCTACCCAGTCCGATGTAGCTCAACTGTATCAGTAGTACAGTATGTATACTCGCTCCGCAGAATGTGCGGCGTTTCTGAACTGTGACTGTTAGTCGGTGGTTTGCAGTAAATCGGTGTTTACTGTTCCTCTCCCGTGTTACTCACGCGATGTTCTCAGAACTAATGCGTAGTTATCTCGGCTGTAGGTCATCTCTGACGATGGTCGGCATTCAATTTGTACTGCCTTTGATATGCGGCAGGTGGGGATATACACTGCGGATTTACGCCTTGTATATCAGATTAAAAACACAAGAGCCTCCAGCGTCTGGTAAACTTCTGAAAGCTCTTGCAAAATTGTATTAAATGTGCTATAATAAAGCACACTAAAGGCACTATTGCACTAAGTCAGTCAGATGGTTTCGCATCGAGCTGATGAGGGGCTGTATCGTTCTTGCAGGAACTATACAGCCTGTGTGTGGTGTTTTTTTATTTACTCTATTATACAACACTTTTACAGTTTTGTCAATTCAATTGATGTAATGTATAGTATACAGAATTGACAAAAATGCGGGTGAGTGTTTGTGCAATTTTTTGTTTTGTGAAGCGGACAATTACACAAGGACAAAGCGAATGTACGGAGAAATAAAAGAAATAGTGATCATATTGTAAAAAGGAGTAACTATATATAACCGATTTTCTGTTTGCGCTTTTATCATTTTTCACTTCTTTTCATTTTTCTAGTATTGAATATACCATGAAATTTTCTATTATATAGCATCCCTTATTTTCAAAAAACCGGTAGATGGTATCTATATAGGTGCAAATTTTATGAGAATCAAAATAGCCAAACTTTACATATCTCCCGTTGTGTTTCACGGCTATGTTGAAATAAAAAAAGAGTCCCTTCTCGAAATGGAAAAACACGAACTTGTTATTTTCTTTTTGAGTGGAGCGGTTGGCAATGTCTTCTTGATTGGAGTTTCACTATTACTTGTTAGCAATTTCATTAATTTTTATTTTTCCATTGTTAATATCTGTTATGCAACCGCAAGCGTACTGCCCTTTATAATAGGAAATAATGATATGACTACAATGATAAAGGTTTTGAAAGAAAAACAAAAGATGTCTAAAACTGATATTTGATATAGCATTAATGATTAGAAAGGTGATTAGGTTGGTATGTCCTTACTGCAACAATGAAATGGAAAGCGGAATGATTGTTATTTCTGCCACAGGAAGTGTACCGTGTGCAATTATCGAGTGGTACTCTGAATAAAAATGCAAAAAGGGAATATTCGGCATATCCAAAAAAAGCAAGGTCAATATAAAAGATCGAAAAAATGGACATTTTTGCTCACACTATTGTTCTCATTGTTGTAAAGCGTTTTGTGAATTTGAAACAAAGAAAAACGGAGTCGCTTTAAATTTAGTGTTCTGAAAAAATTATCGTTTTTATAGAGATGAGCAAAACATGAAACAAAAACTAACAGAAGTCGCAAAATAGGCAAGTATCAAATAAAAAAGCAGAAAAACGGCACAGCAAAGCTGACATCAGCCGAACAGAGCTGAAATCCGGCAGAAATATTCAAAACAACTCGTCAAGCAATACACTTAACGGATTTAAGACTGCGATAAGAGCTTTCGAATTTAGTGACAACAGTTGCGTGAGCGACAGCGAGCAAAGCAATATGAGCAACAGAATTAAGGTTTTGTGCAGCATTAAAGCTATGCACCCAAAGACGTTCCTGACCGGTCTGCTTGAAACGAGAGTTGTAACGCTCAGCCTCTGTTCTGAGTGCATAAATCTTCTTGAACGAAACACATTCACGGTCAATGGAAAGTCAGTAATCATCGGGAAGCGTGACATATTTAGTACAACCGCGAGTTTTTTTGCCATTGTTCCAATTCTTGTGATTGCATGGACAACAGCCTGATTTTGAACGTTTGAACGGACAGCAGTATTTTTGGCGAGTTCTGCCATTGTCAGAGAATTTGCCGTCTTTGTGCATAGCGAGACCGGCTTCACAAATCGGATGACCTGTTGAAAGCTTCTTCGGATTTTTAGTGTTACGCTTGTTGATGGGAATAAAGCATTCGCCGTGATAAATATCTTTGACGGCATTGTAAATTGCCTTAACATCGTAACCTTTATCAGCAAAAAATGTGCATTCCTCAATTGAAAGAAAATCATTGGTTTGGCTTAGAATATCAAGAACGACAGTGCTGTCGGCAACATCGGCAGTAGTTGTCATTTCAAAGATTGGTAAGCCTGTAATGCAGTCAACTAGAATATGATTCTTGTAATCCCAATAGTATTCAAAATTACGCTCGTTATGCTGATTTGAAGCGGTATGAACACCCAAACCGCAGTCTTCGTCAGACTTAGGCTGATTGCCTTTTGCAAACTTGTTTTTAGCGAAAGATTTTGGGTTATTCTGCTTAGTATTTGCACTTATGGGAGTAGAGTCGAGAGCTATGAATGAAGTGTCGATAATACCCATTTTGGACAACTTCAGCACTTGAGACTGCATAAGCTTTTTAAGCAGAGCGTTATCAAGATTTCTGATGAAACGGTCGAAAGTCCAGTAGGACGGCAATGGTTTCATGATATTGAAACCGCAGTAATGTGCGATTATCAGATTGTTATTGAGATAGTCCACTAAATCTGTGATACAGGAAAAACATTCGCATTTTATAACAATAAAAGTGCAAAACCTTGCTCTTTTTGAAAAACCGATTCTCCCTGTTTTTGCGGCAGCTTCGGGAAAATGAGATAGGCGAGATTAAGAAAAAGCTTCTCATAGAATTGTGCTTTCGGTGCAGATGTGAACAATGTGATGTCCTGTAAAATTTCTTGGCGATAGATAACAGCCAGCCCCTTTCGTGTGGTTTTCGTACAATTTAATTATACCAAAGTTGGTTGGCTGTTTCTATATATTTTTAGTGATAAAATTATTTTTTGTGTCCTGCAAATCCGCTTCTTTTCTACGTTTGCGGCGTTTTGCTCAGGGCTACAAAGAATGGACAGTGGAGGTGGCAGATGTTACGATAATGCAAGGTGCGAAAGTGTGATAGTAATAATGAAGGAGGAGATGTTTTACAGTCATAAGGAAAATCTGAAAATTATACAATTTATAAGGCAGTATTTCCTGAGTTATAATATATTGATGAAAGGATTGGCGAAAAAACAAATATATATAAATTTTTGAAGTTATGTTAAAAATTGATACAGATAATTGATTTTTATGATGTATCAAGTTGTAACCTAATGCCGAAATGTTCCCCGCCTTTATAGGCGGCATGTTCCATTCAGACTATCGTAGGTGAATTACTGCCTTACAGAAAAGCTGAGGAGCTAACGCTCCTGCGGCAAGATTTCTTCGTCACAGCCGATGAAAAGCTATGCTTACATCGGGCTTTATTCCGAGTTAAAATGAAAGGAAATTATCAAATGAAGCTTAAGTTCATACATAAAGCAAAAAGAATATTTATAACCATCTCATCATTGTCAATAATTGTGGCGATCTCTATAGCGGTTGCATCATCGGCCAGTGCCGCAACACATTTTACAAGCTACACCCCTAAAATCAAATATAATAATGGCAACATTGATTACTGCTATTATGTTGATGGTTCTAAAAATGTTAATCTTACTGCAGGCGAGTATTTTGTAAATGGTAAATCATCTTGTTCAGCACATAGTGTTATCAGTCCTGAGGCATCAACTGCAACATGTGGATGTTTTGACGGTTGTTATCAATGCTATGGGTTTGCAGCATTTGTGTATAAAGGTGTATTTACTAAAA
>OGXT01003562.1_pt1 | contig 10514 bp, 9 predicted proteins | sample 1576361 | NCBI WGS metagenome assembly OGXT01 (sample SAMEA3541514, study PRJEB24748) | human gut metagenome | biome: human gut; feature: human-associated habitat; material: faeces | place: China | collected 2012 | reverse complement strand
AACGCAAAAATCCCTCGCTGCCGGTCACATCATGAGTTTTCAGATACACCCTAGACATGGATGAAAATAATAGTATTCCCGGTCTGAGACATCCAACGGACTGCGTTAGTTCTTCTTTTCAAGCGCGCGGCAGAGGACCGGCGCGATCAGGCAGGCCAGCACGCCGCCGATCACTGCTGTGAGAAGCTGCGGCCAGGTAAAAGCCGCTGTGACGGTGCTGAGCTTCGCTGCCGGGATGACAGCCGGGGCCACCAGCCGGACAAGGACGAGATACAGCGCCGCAAACTTTGCTGCGGCAGCCAGCACCATGCTGCCATATGCGGCGGGCAGCTTCTTTTTTTGCAGGAATCCGCCGACAAGCAGGGTAAACAGGACGGCGTAGACGGCGTTGCCCAGCGAAACGCACGGCACCAACGGCAAAAACGCCGGGCCGATACCGAGCAGATACGCGCAGAACGGCGAAATGACCGCGACCGTCACGCCGGACCAGACGCCGCCGATCAGCGCCGCGATGGCCAGCACCAGATTGACGCACGAGCCGGTCACCAGCTGGCCGAGGCTTTTGGTAAGGAACTGAATGGCGATCAGAAGCGCAAGGCAGACCGCCGTCCGCGCGATCCAGACTGTTTTTTTCATAAAAAATCTCCCCAAGCTTGTATTTTGCTGCTATTATAGCAATGTCATTCAAAAAAATACGTTGCAGCTGCAACAAAAAGGAGAGCAAAATGCTGACAGATGAAGAGAAGCGCATTCTGCTGCAAAACAGGCTTTTCGCAGAGCTTCCTGCGGAGCGGCTGGACGGGCTGCTGCAAAAGCTTTCCTCCCGCACGGCCTGCTTTGGAAAAAACAGCGTGATCTGGGGCATGGGCGAGCGGATCGACCATGCGGGGATCGTGCTGTCCGGGCGCGTGGAGGCGTGGCGGTACACGCAGGATGGACAGGAAAGCCTTTCCGCGGTACACGAGGCAGGCGGACTGTTTGGGGATGTTTTGATGTCGGCCCGGACGGTTGGCAGCCCGGTCGAGCTTCGCACGGCAAGGCCGTCCAAGATCCTGTTTCTATCGCTGGACGCACTGCTCCGCTGCTGCGCGGAGGATGACGGAAGCGACTGCACACGGCTGCTGTCTAATCTGCTGGAGGAGATCTCGGAGAAATACTGGGCATTACAGCGCCATATCCGCCTCCTGTCCATTCCGGACGGTCGGACAAGGCTGGAAGCGTATCTGCGGCAGGAGGCGGGAAAAACCGGCGAGATCGTCTGCGCCGGAATGACGCGCGAGCAGATGGCCCGGTACCTTGGCATGAACCGCAGCGCCCTTTCGCGCCTGCTCGGCACGATGCAGCGGGAAGGCCGCTTAGAGCTTCGCCGGGGAAGCCTCCGACTCCTGAACGATATCGAAACGTAAATGACCGGTCCGCAAAAGCAGAACGAGGCCGGCGGCAGCTCCCGGGCGACCGCCGGCACGCAAAGGCAGACAGTCTCACAAGCGCTCTTTGCGCCTGCTGCGGCCGGTGCGCTGATACTATGCGGACAGTTCCGCATAAAAGTGTTCTCTACCTGATTTTTTCCAGATAGCGAACTGCCTGCAAATACAGGTCATATTTCCCGGATCGCACGCCGTTCAGCCTTCGGGCGTCGAGATTGTGCCGGAGGTCTGCCAGCTTGACCTTTCTGGCAATCGGATCCTTTGCCAACGCCCTGACATAGTCCATACACGTAAAGTTTTATGTGTTACAATGTACTAGTATATTGTAACGTCTAAAAATTTGCAAAAGCAAACAGAGGGGATTTGCAGCAGATACCAGAGCGCTCCGATATTTACGGCGTTCGAATCCCTTCAGGCCTTCGTGCATAAAATGTACCGGTTGCAGTTGACAAGTGTTAATATCTGTGGTATCCTCAAAACATAACATACGTTAGCATTTTGAAGGGAGCACTGTGAAATGGAACATCTCAGACTGTCTGATGGGGAATGGAAGCTGATGAAAACGCTCTGGCAGAGGCCGGGGCAGACGCTGGCGGAGCTGGTCTCGGCATTGGACGCGGATACCGGATGGAGCCGGGCGACGATTTTTATGATGCTCAAGCGGCTGATCGCCAAGGGTGCGGTCACGATGGACGACAGCGGAAAATTTCAGACATACAGCGCGTCCGTCGCCTATGCCGACGTGGAGCCGGAGGAAACGGAGTCGTTTCTATCCAAGGTCTACGGCGGTAGCGTCGGGATGATGGTATCAAACTTAGTTGACCGCGGTGCGCTGTCCGAGCAGGAAATTCAGGAGTTAAAAGCCATTTTGGACGCAGCGGAGAAGGAGCACGCGCAATGAAAAAACAAATTCTCTTCCTGACGCTCTGCATCAGCCTTCTTTTATCAGGCTGTCAGAAAGCGCCGGAGGCTCCGCCCGCGGTGCAGGCGGAGGAAGCGCCGTGGGAAGCCGAATCGCAGGATTCGCAGTCCTCCTATAATGACTCGACGCAGGAGCCTCGTTCACAGGAATTCCGGAAAATCTACGGTGAGGAAGACGGTGCGGATTGGTGGAAGACTGCCGCGCAGGAAGAAGCAAAGGACGCTTCTGGCGTTGACCAATATGACGATGCAAAAACATGGAGCTGGGCGCCGTATGAGACGCTCTATCGGGCGGACGGCAGCTGCATGGGGCTGGTGCGGGAGGCCGATGGTACGCGGCACATCGGTGAAGTTCCAGACACAAAGGTCTGGATTCGGCTGAAGGACGGCACGCTTCTTTCTGACGAGCCGTTTGACGCCTGCATCGACTATATGGGCACGCCGGAGGGTGAGGTCTACTGCATCCGAAACGGCACCGGCTACCGCTATACCGTCAGCGCCGGAGACGGAAGCTTTTACCTCAGCGAAGTGGACGAGCCGAAAACTTTGGAGGAAGACCATTTCGGCTATCGCCTGCGCGTTACCCGCTGGGACAGCCGTGAACCGTGCTATGGCATTGTGACCGCAGACGGAGCAGAGGTGATCGCACCGGTCTATGAGCGTGTGGAGATCCCATTCCCGGATCGCTTCCTGCTCTATGAAGGCGGCGTATCGCAGGGGCCGGTCATGGGCCGGTGCCGGCTAACGGACGAGAACGGGAGCACGCTTTGTGCGCGCTTCCATTGGATCGATTACAGCGTATTTGACGATGGCTATATCGGCATCGCGGTATGTTACGGTGAACGTGCGGCATATCCGTGCTATGACGAGGACGGCCAGCCGATGCCGGAGGGGTATTGGCTCGTGGATTGGGACGGAAAGCTTTGCAGCGAGCGCTTTGCGAAGCTTTCCTTTGGTGACAGTGATGGGACGCACGCGGCGTCAGAAGACGATGTCCTGCGCGTCCTGCGCGAAGATGGCACAGAAGAACTGCTGCCGGTCGCAGAGCTGCTGCTTCCGTAGCTTAGATGGAAAGACAGGAGGATTTCTTATGCTGAGAGAAGTATTGACCGTTTCAGCGCTGATTCTGGCCGTTCTTCTGGTGCGGGCAATTTTCAAAAACCGCGTGCCGAAGCGGATGGTCTATACGCTCTGGCTGGTGGTGCTGGTGAAGCTGTGTCTGCCGGGGACGCTGGTTTCGCTGCCGGTGCTTCCGGCAGAGGAAGCGGCCGCGCCGGTGCAGCGCGTGGAGCTACCCGTGCAGCCTCTCCCGGCGCAGCAGCCTGTGCAGGCTGTGACGCAGCCGCAGACACCTGTGCAGCAGCCAGTCTCCCCGGCACAGGAGGCCGCGGAAGCGCCCGCAAAGCCGCTGACAGCGATGCAGATCTTTCAGATCGTCTGGGCGAGCGGGAGTGCGCTGCTTGGGCTTTGGTTATTGAGTACATGGCTGGTTTTTACGATTCGCCTGCACAAGAGTCGGCGTTTCCTCGGCAGGCAGGGCAGAACGCGTATTTACATTTCCAGCACGGTCAAATCGCCGTGTCTGGCCGGGCTGGTTCCGGCGGTGTATCTGACGGAGGACGTGCTGCAAACGGCTGAAACAGAATTGATTTTACGGCACGAGCTGACGCATCTGCGGCATCTGGATTTCCTGTGGTCACTCTGCCGGACGGCGGCGGTGATTGCTTACTGGTGGAACCCGTTTATTTGGCTGGCCGCGATTTGTTCCAAGCGCGACGCGGAGCTGGCGTGCGACGAGGCTGTCGCCGCCGGGCTTTCGGACGCGCAGCGCCTTGTCTATGCACGGGCGATTCTGGCGCAGGCCCCGCGCAGAGCGGCGGCTCTGAGCCTCGCCGGGCCGCCGGTCAGGGAGCGCATTTTGTTCCTGACGAAAAAACAGCGCACAAGCGTTCTGTGTGTCATTCTGGCGCTGCTGCTCATCGTGTCTGCCGCTGGGTGCTCGATTACGGAGCTGACGCGGCAGAAAACGGGGGAAATCACGCTGCCGAAGAAAACACAGACAGTTCAGGTCGAAACAACGACGAATATCACGCCACAGGCGGATGCATGGCGGCAAGCAAATCTTCCGACTGAGTACGATCTGCTTGGATGCTGTGACTTTGTGGACTGGTTCATTTTACTTACCGGCAGCAAAGCCCCCGGCTCGTCTGAGAATACCGGGTATACCGCATTTCAGGCGTTTGTGGTTCAGAAGGACGGCGAAGATTACACACTTGCAGCGTGGAACGACACATCTGAATGGGATTCATCCGTCGGCTTCATGGTACATACGCTTGTCACAAACGACAGAACCGTGATCTATGGATTTACAACGGACACTGTCTTTGGCGTGTGGGATCAGGAGAATCGGCACGACGTTTCGTTTGACGAGATAACTGTGACCTTTCAGGATAGCAGTATCCCCTTGACGCGTTCGATTGACCCCGGAAAGCCGTTTCTCACATTTTCCGAGGGCACGCGAAGCATCGCTGATATCTCTTTTTCCGACGGTGAGCGGACGGCAAACTGGTCAGATGTATCGGGAGACGGACTGAACGAGTCGTCAGAACCGCTTGACTGCGCACCGCTTCTCTCGAAAAAGTCTTCCTGCACAACCTCGCTCCCAACCCCGACCTCTTCCATGTTCGGCCTGACCGGGCGGGAGGCGGTGCTCTTTGACGCGGCGGTCGCGCAGCGGTACCCGCGTGACGACAATGATATTGTGCTGCCGAGCCTGCTCGAATACGGTTCGTTTGAGGAAAACGGGAAAACTGTCGTCATCTGCTACCTGCATTATGATTTTTACTATGACTACACTGGTCCTGGGTGGGAGTGGAATGGAGGCGGCGCGACCACATATCTGCGGGCAGAACTTGAAACGCGAAGTGGCGCGGAGATTTGCACTGGCTTTGCGGAGTACCCGAGCGGAAGTCTGAGCGACTGGATCCGCGATTTCTGCGGCCCGCTTGCCGTGCAGAATGCGGACGGCGCGTGGGGATTGCCGGAAGCGTCCGGAGACTGGTTTCCAGCAGACATGAATCTGCTCCAGCAGTATCTGGAGGTGATCGCCTCCACTGCCCCGTCCGGCGGCAAGTCTGCGGAGGCTTCTCTCTCTGAGGATATGATTTGGGAATCTGTCCACGAAAAGCTGGATTACGCGCATTGGGCGCAGGAAATGACAGACGAATATGTGGACACCCTTCAGAAATTCCAGATTGAGGACAGTAAACGGAGCGACCGTCCGGGCGATGTTTCCCAGTGGCCGCGCTATTATTCCGCGTTTGTTGACTATTTCAGCGCTGCAAACGCCGACCTGCGGTATCTGGACGCAGATACCATCTGGACGAAGGACTTATCGGAAGACCGGCAATCATTGATCGTCACGCTGACGCGGGCGGACGTCATATTGATGCTCTCCTATTCGCTCCAGACCTCGCAGATCACGGAGGTCAGCACGCGCCGGAACGCAGTTTTGCAGAGCGTGACCGGGGATTCCATCACGGCTGAGCATATTACGCTGCTGAATGCCTCTCTCGAAGAGGATCTGCAAACGCTCAAGGCGCTGAATATTCCACCGCAGAATTATTATTATGGATATTACCGGGTCGATTCCGGCGAACTTTACACCTATAAAGTCGACCCGAACGCATCCGTCACGATCTACGATATCGAGCAGGAATATGGCGCAGGCGAGGACCGGCTGTATACGTTCAAAACATGGCGGGACTTTGCCGCCGCCGTGCAGGAAAACGAAGGGCTGCTCGTCCAGCCGTATACGCTTACTTTGAAAAACGGCGTTGTGGTCAAAATCGAGGAAAAATTCTATAATTAAAAACTCTGCCCGCAGACCGTTGAAGCTGCGGGCAGAGTTTTTTATGGAACGCGTTATGATGCCTGTTCGAACTGGCTGTTGTAGAGGGCGGCGTAGAAGCCGTTTCGCTGCATGAGTGTTTCGTGCGTGCCGCTTTCGATGATGTCGCCGTCCTTCATGACGAGGATGAGGTCGGCGTTTTTGATCGTCGACAGACGGTGGGCGATAACGAAGCTGGTGCGGTTTTCCGTCAGCTTATCCATGGCGCGCTGGATGAGCAGCTCCGTGCGCGTGTCGACAGAGCTGGTCGCCTCGTCGAGGATGAGCATGGGCGCGTTCTGGAGCATGGCGCGGGCGATGGTCAGCAGCTGCTTCTGCCCGGCGGAAATGCTGGTGCTCTCGGACAGGACAGTGTCGAAGCCGTCCGGCAGCGAACGGACGAATTTATCCAGCCCGCAGGCGCGGCAGACGCGATTTAATTGTTCATCGGTCACGTCCGACAGATTGTAGACAAGATTTTCCCGGACTGTGCCCTCAAACAGCCATGTGTCCTGCAGGACCATGCCGAACAGCTTGTGCACGTCCTCGCGGCTGAGCGCAGATGACGGCACACCGTCAATTCTGATGCAGCCGTCGGAGATCTCATAGAACCGCATGAGCAGGTTGACCATGGTCGTCTTGCCAGCGCCGGTCGGGCCGACGATGGCGACCTTCTGGCCGGGGGCGACGTGGGCGGAGAAGTCCTTGATGATGATCTTATCCGGTGAATCCGGGTAGCTGAAGCGGATGTGCTCGAAGTCGACCTCGCCGCGCACGGGGCGGGGCAGCTCCGGTTTTTCCGATTCATCGGGCAGTTCCTCGCTGCCGAGGAAGTCAAAGATGCGGTGCGCGGAGGCGGAGGCTGTCTGCAGGTTCGTCATGCCCTGCGCGATCTGGGTGAGGGGAGAGGTGAACAGGCGCACATACAGGATGAACGAGACGATCACGCCGATATCGATGATGCCCTGGATCGCGAGGATCGAGCCGAGCACGCACACGGCGACATAGGACAGGTTGCCGATGACATTCATGAGCGGCTGCATGACGCCGGACAGGAACTGCGAACGCCAGTTCGCGTCGTAAACAGCGTCGTTCAGCGTGTCAAAGGTCTTGCCGACAGGCTCTGCCGCGCGGGAAATGCGCACGACCTCGTGGCCGGAATACATTTCCTCGACATAGCCGTTCAGTTTGCCGAGGCTTTCCTGCCGGGCGGTAAAGTATTTCTGCGAACGGGACATGATGAGCACGACGAGCAGCAGCCCGACGAGCGTAATGCCCAGCGCGGCAAGCGCCAGCCGCCACTCGGTCACGAACATCATGATGAGGCAGCCGGCAAACTGCGTCGCGGCGGAGATGATCGTCGGCAGGCTGTTGGTCAGTCCCTGCTGGAGCGTGGAGACATCGTTGGTGATGCGGCTGAGAATATCGCCCTGTGCATGAAAGTTGAAGTATTTCTGCGGCACCCGGTTGATCTTTTCGGACAGCTCCGCGCGCATACGGTAGGACATTTTGAGCGTGACGCTCGCCATGATATAGTGCTGGATGAAGCCAAAGAGCGCGCTCAGGCCGTAAATGACGGCAAGCAGTATGCCGACTCTTGCAATGGCTGCAAGATCAATGCCGCCGAGCAGGCCGTCGGACATGATGGTCGCGATCTTACCGACCTGATCCGGGCCGATGATGGTCAGCACGGCGCTGAGCGCCGCCAGCACGAGCGCCAGAATGACGACGCCGAGGCTCTTGCGCATATACGCGCTCAGGTCGTTCAGAGCGCCTTTGGGATCCGTTTTTTCTGTTGGACGCATATTGGGCCTCATTTGGATGCGCCTCCTTTCTTGAGCTCTTCCTCGCTCAGCTGCGACATGGCGATCTCGCGGTAGACCAGGCAGGACGCCATCAGTGCGTCATGCGTGCCGAGTCCGGCAATCTCGCCGCGGTCGAGCACGAGGATCTGATCGGCATTACGGATGGTGCTGATGCGCTGGGCGACGATGATCTTCGTCGTGCCGGGAAGCTCCTTCGCAAGTCCCTCGCGGAGTGTCGCGTCGGTCTTATAGTCCAGCGCGGAGAACGAATCGTCGAAAATCAGAATTTCCGGCGTTCTTGCCAGCGCACGCGCGATGGAAAGCCGCTGCTTCTGCCCGCCGGAGACGTTCCGGCCAAGCTGGGCGATGGGATGTGCGGCCTTTTCGGGGTATTTGTCCACGAATTCCGCTGCCTGCGACAGGGAAAGCGCAGCTTGCAGCGACGCGTCCGTCTTTTCTGCTGCGCTCTGCCCGAAAAAGACATTGTCTTCAACCGTGCCGGAGAACAGAACGGCCTTCTGCGTCACATAGCCGAGCTTGTTGTAAAGCGCGTCGAACGTATACTCGCGCACGTCCAGCCCGTCTACAAGGACAGTGCCAGCCGTCGCGTCGTAAAAGCGCGGAATGAGGGAGGCCAGCGTCGTCTTGCCGCTGCCGGTCGCGCCGATGATGGCCAGCGTCTGGCCCTTTTCTGCCTTGAAGCTGATATGCTCCAGCTCATCCGCAGCCGCGCCCGGATAGCGGAAGGAGACATCGCGGAACTCGACCGTGCCGGTCCCGCTGCCCTCTGTCTTCGCGCCGGGGACGACGTGCGGCTTTGTGTCCAGCACCTCGTTGATGCGCTCTGCCGAGACCTGCGCCTGCGGCACGAGCATGAAGATCATCACGAGCATCATAAAGGACATCACAACATAGGTCGCGTAGGTGCTGAACACCAGCACGTTTGTGAACATCGTCAGCCGTGCGGCGGGATCTGTCAGCGCGATCGACTCAACCAGCGCCGCGCCGACCCAGTAGACGGCGAGCGCCAGCCCGTTCATGCCGAAGCCGAGCATCGGCTGGAGCAGGGCGAACAGCCGCTGGTTTTTCAGCTGCAGGTTCATCATCTCGCGGCTGGGGCCGTCGAATTTCCGGTTCTGATAGTCCTCCGCGCCGAAGGCATGGACGACGTTGATGCCGGTCAGATTTTCCCGCGCGACGCGGTTGATCTGGTCGGTCTTTTTCTGCACCTGACGGAACCGGGGCAGGCAGCTGGACATGATCAGCAGCACCATCACAACGATTGCCACAACGAAGCCGCCCGTCACAGCCGAGAGCGTCCAGCTTTTGCCGAGGATCTTGATGATGGCCCAGACGGCCATGATCGGGGCCTTCATGAGCATCTGCAGACCCATGGCGACGATCATCTGGATCTGGGTGATGTCGTTGGTCGTTCTGGTGATGAGGCTGGGGACGGAAAAGGACTGCATTTCCTCGCTGCCGGCGTCCATGACATGGTGGAACAGGTCGGCGCGGACGGAAAAGCTGAAGCCGGAGGCCGTCTTTGCCGCCAGATAGCCGCAGCCGACAGCCAGAACGGCGCTGGCCAGCGTACACAGGAGCATCTCGCCGCCGACGGATAAAATATCCGCTGTGACGCTGCCGGGGGTTTTGATGAGCGTGGTGAGCCGGGTCATGTAATCCGGCAGCTTCAGGTCGAAATAGACCTGCGCCACGACGAGAACTGCGCACAAAAGCGCCATCAGCGCCTCGCGCTTTCGCATACGCTTGAGAAGTTTGATCATGGGGGGTTACATCTCCGTTCCTTTGGGATTTTCCGTGCGAATCCGTTCGATATTGCGTTCAAAGGCGGCCACGCAGCGGCGGAAGTGCGCTAAGTCCTCCGCACCCAGGCCCTCGGTGAGCCGGTCGGCGAACGACTTTTGCAGCCTGCGGCCCTGCTCGATGACGGGCGCTGCCTTTTCGGTCAGCACGAGCGCCGTCTTGCGCCGGTCGCCGGGGACAGGCTGCCGCTGCAGAAAGCCCTCGCCCACAAGCCGGTCAATATGAAACGACACGATCGCGGGCTTCAGTCCGCGCATCCGGCAGATCGCGCCCGCCGTCTCGCAGCCGGGATTATTCGCCAGAAACAGCAGAATATCCGCCGCCGCAGGCGGCAGACCGGTTTCCGCGCACAGCGGCGAAAGCGCGGCGTGATAGGCGTCAGAAAAGCGTGCAGCATTGGCAAACATGGCAGACGCGGTCAGAAGGGGTTCCGGCATGAGTTAAGACCTCCAATATCGAACTGTTCAATATTGAATTAAATCATACACGAAAAATATGAAAAGTCAAGGAACGATTTGTGAACATTCCTTGACTTTTCGAAAGCCGAAAGCAGCATCCAAGGCTCCTCATCCAAGCAATGTCATCAACTTAAGACCATAGACGGTTTGTTTTACGCAAAAACCGTTGAAATGCAACCGCAGTTGGTAG
>OGXT01003560.1_pt1 | contig 10532 bp, 4 predicted proteins | sample 1576361 | NCBI WGS metagenome assembly OGXT01 (sample SAMEA3541514, study PRJEB24748) | human gut metagenome | biome: human gut; feature: human-associated habitat; material: faeces | place: China | collected 2012 | reverse complement strand
CTGTGCTAACTCGCCTTCGGCTCAAACAAGCACCCGTATTTACTGACAATGTGCAGTTCATAACGAAAGCCTCGCAATGGTATTTATAACAGGGGCAGACCCCCGGGGAGCGGTGGAGGATGCTGTGGGGCTTAGTTTTTGCCATTGGTTGTCAGCATAAAAAGGTTGTCTATTTATTAAAAAAGTATTAGAATGAAAAGGCATAAACGAAAGGGAGAGTTTTGAATGTCCGACAAATACACGAACGCAGAAAGAATTCATGATTATATATATGATCTGAAGCCGGTTATCAATGTAGGGGGATTGTTTTCCGATGGTTCTGAATACTATAGAATACCGCAGGAGCCTGGAATCAATGACCAGGTGAAGGTTAGATTTCGAACATGTGCAGATAATGCCGATGAAGTTTATTTGATCTACAATGGCGAGAAGCTCGCCATGTCTGTTGAAGAATCCGATGATTTATTTGATTATTATACGGCGGTAATCCCTGCCGGTGAGAAATATATATCCTATTATTTTGAGATACATTCAGGCTGCGTGACCTGTTATTATAACAGGATCGGTGTACAGAAGAATGTGAATCCGGACTATAACTTTGAAATCTGTCCGGGCTTTGATGTACCGGATTGGGCAAAGGGAGCTGTCTTTTATCAGATCTATGTGGATCGTTTCTGTAATGGAGATCCATCGAACGATGTACTGGACAACGAATACTGCTACATCGACAGTCCTACCAGACAGGTGAAGGACTGGTATGAATATCCGGCAAATATGGATGTCGGACGTTTCTATGGCGGAGATCTTCAGGGTGTTAAGGATAAGTTAGACTACCTGCAGGATCTGGGCGTAGATGTTATCTATTTTAATCCGTTATTTGTATCACCATCCAACCACAAATATGATATTCAGGATTATGATTATATTGATCCGCATTTCGGAAAGATCGTTGTGGACGAGGGCGAATGCCTGCCGGATGGCGTAAAAGAGAATAAAAGAGCAACAAAATATATCAGCCGTGTAACCGACAAACGGAATCTGGAAGCTAGCAATCAGTTTTTTGCAGAACTGGTGGAGGAGATCCACAGTCGTGGTATGCGTGTTATCTTAGATGGTGTATTTAACCATTGCGGTTCCTTCAACAAATGGATGGATCGTGAGTGTATCTATGAGAATCAGGAAGGCTACGAGAAGGGAGCATATGTATCCTGGAGCAGTCCGTATAAGTCATTCTTTAAGTTTTATAACGAAGAGGTATGGCCGTATAATACCACCTACGATGGTTGGTGGGGGCATGATACACTTCCTAAGCTGAACTATGAAGATTCCCCAAAATTAGTGGAATATATTTTGAATATAGCAAAGAAATGGGTATCTTCTCCATATAACGTGGATGGCTGGCGACTGGATGTTGCAGCTGACCTTGGACATTCAGAGGAATACAATCACAAGTTCTGGAGAATGTTTCGTAACGCAGTCAAAGAGGCAAATCCAAATGCAATCGTACTGGCAGAGCATTATGGAGATCCAAAGCCTTGGTTAAAGGGCGATCAGTGGGATACCGTTATGAACTATGATGCATTTATGGAGCCGATCACCTGGTTCCTGACTGGTGTTGAGAAACACAGTGATGAGTTCCGTGGTGATCTGTTGGGTAATCCGGATACATTTATGGGAGCCATGAATTATCATATGGCGAGATTCCAGCGTCCATCCCTTGAGATTGCGATGAATGAATTATCAAACCACGATCATTCCAGATTCTTAACCCGTACAAACCGGAGAGTCGGACGTACGCATACGATGGGACCGCAGGCGGCAAATGAGGGTATCGATAAGAGTATATTCCGTCAGGGTGTTGTATTCCAGATGACCTGGCCGGGAGCTCCGACGATCTACTATGGCGATGAAGCAGGACTTTGCGGCTGGACCGATCCGGATAACCGTAGAACTTATCCGTGGGGCAGAGAAGATATGGAGCTGATCCGGTTCCATAAGGACATGATCCGCATCCATAAGAACTATGAGGCTTTGATCCGCGGCTCAGTTATGTTCTTATATGGAGCACATAAGATCATTGCTTATGGACGGTTCACAGATACAGAGCAGCTGGTTGTGATCCTGAATACAAATTATGAAGATATCGATGTGAAGCTGCATGTCAGACGGATCGGTGTCAAGAATCATGAGGTTATGCGCAGAGTGATGTTCACAAATGAAGAAGGCTACAGTCTGGAAGCCTGTGACTACAAGGTAGAGCATAATATGCTTTATCTGAAGGTACCGAAGATGTCGGCTATGGTTCTTGCAAACGTGGGAAGGGATATTTAAAGAGGAAACTAAAGCCTTGAAAAGTGATTTTGAGAGAAAAAGATTCATACAACGATTTGTGATCCTGTCTGTAATACTGTTGGCAGTGGTTGGAATCGGTATACGGTTCCTGTTCGGTGGCGATGAAAAGAGAATTGCGGTTATCCTGCTGATATTAGCGGTCGGGCTTGTAATTCTGTTTTTCATCAGTTATCGGGAGATCAACCATACTTATCGGGAGATTGAGCATGTGTCGGATGAGATGCTTCGTGTAGTTCAGGGAGAAGATGAGCTGCCGGAAGAAGAATACATGCAGGGTACGATCGGAATCTTATATACGAACTTTTATAAGATGGTGACATTTTTAAAAGAAAGCAAAGAGCGGGAAATGTCAGAGAAAGTATTCTTACGTGATATCATGTCAGATATCTCTCATCAGCTTAAGACACCGCTGGCATCCTTAAATGTATTCATCAATCTGCTGTTAGATGATTCCTTTACAGATGAAGAAAAACGGATGCGGGTGCTTAACGAATCAAAAAATCAGCTTACCAGAATGGAATGGATGGTATTATCTCTTTTAAAGCTTGCCCGGATTGAAGCGGGAGCAATCCAGTTTGACCGGAAAGAATGTGATCTGAAGCTGTTATTATTACAGGCAAGAGACAGCGTAACCTATCTGACGGAGAGTAGGGAACAGGAGGTTCATGTGATCTGTGAGGATGGCAGGAAGCTGGTCTGTGACGGTGACTGGCTGGTAGAGGCGATCATCAATCTTTTAAAGAATGCCTCAGACTACTCACCGGAGAAAACAGAGATCACGGTTGAGGTAGAACACAATCCGGTCTTTACCAGGATCTATGTCAAGGATCATGGAATGGGGATCGCAGAGAAAGATCTCGGAAATATATTCAAACGATTCTACCGTGTACACCATGATGTGAATCCAAACAGTGTCGGAATCGGCTTATCCCTTACAAAGTCTATCGTAGAGGGAATGGGTGGCAAGATCACGGTACGGAGTGAAGAAGGGGCATACACCTGGTTTATCATTACATTTGTACATGTAGATTAAGTTGATTCTAAAAAGAAGTCTAAAGAAATTATAATTTAAAAGGGGGGGGTAGTATGAAACGCATACAAAAGAAAAGCGTAATACTTACAAGTCTTATATTCACCATTATTTTATTATTAAACTTAATACCATTTTCTGCCAAGGCAGAAGAACAAAGAGGAAAACCGCAGGCACTTTCATGGCTCAAAGAAATGGGTGAAGAAAGTGGGGAATGGAAAAATGCAGGACTTCCGAATTTCACCTGTAATGCAATGGCAGTATTGCGTGAAGAAAAAAATGAAACAGACAGTACGTTTTTAACAAAATGGGAGCAGGAACATACGGTGCTTAACGTAGATGAACTGGCACATCTTGCATGGGCAAGGGGATGTCAAAGCTATCTGGATACAGCCTGGGAGTGGCAGAATGAGGATGGCGGATTTGGCCTTACAGAATCCTATACGAGCGATGTGTATGATACTATGCTGGTATTGCTGGCACAAGAAGCAGTATGGGAAAAAGACGGACTGGAAGAAATCACAGATAGTACGGAACAGAAATATCATTCAGATAGGATGACGAAGGCTGTTAATTATCTGATTGGACAGCAGAAAGCGGACGGAGGTTTTGGTTATACAAAATTTGACATATCCGTACCGGAATTATCTGCACAGGTTGGTATCGTTTTGTTATTGGCGAGTGTTGACAATGCTTCTGTGTACGAAAAGTTGGACAGCTACTGCCAGAATGTTTTTACTGCAGATTTTTCTGAAGAGACATTTTTGGAACAGGCAAAACTGGCAGGTTATCTGTACAAAAGGGAATTAATAAATGATACCGATGATGTGGAAAAGAAGTTAAATGCTGTACAGGCAGAGGATGGCAGCGTATATGGAAGTGTAAAGGATACCATACAATATATTCTGTTGGTACGGGAAATCGAGCAGTACCATTCATTGAAGTTTGAAATAAAGAATCTGATAACGGAAGCAGACAATTATGTACTGGAAGCAGACAGGAAACAACAGGTATCATTACAGACAACCATACAATATACCATTAACCAGGAGATGAAGGCTGTTATTCGTTACACTTTACTGGAAGATGGGGAGATCATAAAGACAGAAGAAAAAGAATGTCTTTTTATCCCGAAACAGGAAGAACAGAAGACAGACGCTGTTATGGATATTGTTGCGACCGAAGGCAGGACATATGTACTCCGTACTGAAGTGCTGTCTAAGGAAGATGCGGGAATAGAGAATATATGGAAAAGTACTGAGTTTAATTTTACGGTGCATAAAAAGGAAAAACCTGAACTGAAATTGACATGTACAGTTAAAGACGGTGAAGATTATGGTATAGAGCTTGACTGGAATGACATAACAAATGATGACGAAAGATATGGTTACAGGGTATTTAGAAAGCAGGGAGACGGTGTTTGGGAGACACGCTCTACATGGAACGGAAATGAAAAGGTAAGGGTGCTTAATATATATCCTCGTTTAACGGCGGAAAATTATCTTGTCGACTGGATGGAAACGACTGTAAGCGGAACAGGTGAGCCGGCAGGAAAAGGCTTATTTGATATAGATACTGTTTATATAGATGATTATAATACCGAGCCTGAAGAATATCTGTTTGATGAGGACGGAAATTATAAATATGATGTTCTGATGTTTGGTTCAAGTGATTACAACGGACCTATAGGATCACCAAAAGATTTAAATGAAAAATCATATATAGCAACTAAGAAATTTATAGATTCAGGCAGAGGTGCTTTGTTTGGACATGATACGCTCTGGTACCAGCCTTATTTTTTAAAATTTTCAGATATGCTTGGAATGAAAATGGGAGGGGCTTCATCAGGATTTTCAAATAAAGTAAAAGTAGTAAAACAAGGGTTCCTTACAGGCTATCCATGGAATCTGTCAGGTACACTTGATATTCCATGGACACATACACAGGGACAATGTTCGGGCGGCAGTCTGGGATCGACTGTATGGATGGAACTGGAGACGAATGGGAACTGTACGGATTCAGCTACCGGGGTGACATCAAGTGCCTATTTATTTACAAATAATCAGCTTGCGATGATACAGACAGGACACAGTAATGGACTTGCTACAGATGATGAGCGTAAGGTACTGGCAAATACACTTTTTTATTTAAAACAGTTTACATACAGTACAGGTTCAGCTGATAAATCATTTTACGATCTGGACGCGCCTGTTGTTGATGATCTGGAAATTTCGGATAACGGTATTGCAACTATATATGGCGAGGACAGGGGAACAACATATCAGTATTACGTTGAAGGAATAGCGGCAAGTTCTGAGACGGAGAACATACAGTCAAATATAGTGACGGCAACCGCTCTTTCAGGATTAAAGGGCTATATAGTGGAAGTAAGCGATAAGGAGCATATAGAGGATATTGCAGAGTATGATGAGAAAGGAAATCTTATATCTGACATAGTTCCGGCTAATCAGGAGAAGGCAACTGTGAATCTTGGAGAATGTACACCGGGAACTACTGTATATATTCATATACGTCCTGTTGATAATGCGGGAAATATCGGGGAAGAATTTGTTCAAGAGATAGAAATACCTGATAATGAATCGTATTTTGATCTTCCATATGCATTATTTGCAAGTGAGGAAGAAGTACAATTATTCTGTTGTCAGGCAGATGTAAAAGGTATTGTGTATGGAAATGAAACATTCAGATTTCAGGGAAGTACCTTAAATCTTCTTGGTACGGCATATTCTGCGGGAAAATTGCAGATAGCGGGAGGAGATCTTCATATAGCAGAGAAAATCGAAAATGCTTCGCAGATAGAACTTCCGAATTATATGACAGACATATTGGACAATATGAAACAGAATACGGGAATTGAAGAAATCGCAGAGTACAATATGGCAAATGTAACCAATCCTACTATATGTAAAACGACTACGAAAGCATGGTGCAATAGGGTTAATATATTCGCAGATTTAGTTTCGAACGGAGATATATCTTTTAATGCAAATGTTATGACTCTTGGATATAAAGATCCTGTAGTAATAGCTTCAGAAAATGGCGACATAACTATACAGGCGACAAACGTAAATGGAAACGGATTGATATATGCTCCAAATGGTACTGTTACAATAAATGTGTGTGATTTTGACTATAAAGGAAGCATAATTGCAAAGAAAATCAATATACAGGCAACTTATTACCAACATAAAATTGAGGATAAATAAATGATAGAAAAAATTAAAACTTATAAATATGGATATAAATGCATAGCAATGCTGCTTATATTTGCGTTAAGTCTGAATATGCTTGCCGGCTGTGGAAAAAGCGGCAGTGTAAATAATACGGTGCAGGATGAATATAAAACGGAGAATACTGCGCCTGAAAAAGATACAGAGAAAGAGTCGGTGGATAGTCAGGAGAATACTATGTCTGCCTCAGAACTTCTTGGCACAGAACTTGATACGCTGGAAGAACAGGTAAAAAGTGGAAATGTGGAAGAGACAGCCACACATCTGTATACTGTCGAAGAAGCCTTTGGACAGATGGCAGAAGAAGCTGAAGAAATAATCAGAAGCAGTGATGAATTAAGTAACCTGTCAGATGAAGCACAGTCTCTTCTGGAGAAAAGAAAAGGGGAATTTCAGGCAGAACTGTCGGAGAGAAAGAAAAAGGCAGAGGATATAGAGAAAGCCCTGAAGGAGAACATATCATCAGGAGATGCCGCTGAGGTATTGGGGCTCATAGAAGAAGCGAGAGAGCTGCTTAGAGCTGATGAAGATGTACATACATATGGATCAGAGATTTCGGATAAGCCGGAAGTATACAGGGCGGTTGAAGCGGAGCTTTATAATGCAGAAAAAAGTGATGTGGAGAATTTCATAGTAAAGGACTACACTTCGGAGATTTCAGATGAGAAGCTTATTTCCTGTACAGGGATTATGGAACTTACCGAAGAAATGAAAAAGCTTGCCGGTGAGCTTGATACGCCGCTTGATATATATAATTACATAAAGAATAACATAGATTATGAATATTACTACGGTAGCAGGAAAGGTGCTGCAGGAACATTTGAGTCAAAGGGCGGAAATGATGTAGACCAGGCAGGGCTTCTTATTGCTATGCTTCGATATAAGGGATATCCTTCAATGTATGTAGAGGGCAATATACTTCTTGAGCCTGAAAAAGCCATGGCACTTACGGGAGCTGATACAGCAGAGCATGCGGCGGCTGTACTTGCATCAAATGGGGTGCCTGTAACAAGGCTTACATCCGAAGGAAAAACCGTATATCTAAAAATAGAGCATGTATGGGTGAGAACCCTTGTACCTTACGGCAACTACCGGGGAGCGGGAGATGCAGATGGAGAGAGCGTATGGATAGACCTTGATACGGGAATTAAGGAATATGAGAGTGTACATAGTGTATATGATACGGTGTCAGGAGATACAGATGAAATTGCGGCAAAGCTTGATGAGGCTGTATCGTCGGGAGCTGTAGAGACATTCGAAAATGTTTACAATGATATTTATGCGGAATGTGAAGATTCATTGTCCGAAATGGATTTAAATAGTGTCTATTTCAGAAAACGTATAATAAAACAGAGAGATGAAGTGTATCTTCCACTTTCTCTGCAGTATGAGGTAGATAGTGAAGAGGGAACATTTGCGGAATTACCTGACCGATTAAGGGATCAGGTGACATTTGAAGTGGATGGCTGTACTCTTGAAAGTTTCAATGCGGATGAGCTTTCGGGCAAGAGTATACTTCTCTCTTATGAGGCTGCAACTGATGCTGATGAAGAGATCCTTTCGGGATATGGGGATATATTTACAACTCCATCGTACGCAGTACATATGACGCCTGTACTTTATGTGGATGGGGAGGCTGTAAGTGATAAGGAAGAGGAGCTTTTATACAGCCCTCTTGGAACGGACAGCAGTTTCAGCATAGTGTTCCATACAAATGAAGGGAACAACAGAATAACGAATACAATTACAGCAGGTTCGATGTATGCGGTAACCATTGATGTACAGAGCATAAGTGATGCGGATATGGAAAGTCTTTATGATGAGATAATCACTCTTAAGGACAGTGTGTCAGAGAAAAATGTCTATAGCCCTGAATATATGGGAAGATATCTTGAGATGACGGGCAAACTGTATTTTGCCCAGTTGGATTTGACATATGCCGCAGCAGCGGACAGTTATAATGTTGCAGCTACAAGAAATATAAGTGAAGCAATAACAGGTTATGAAGCTGAAAAGGAATACATCTATGGAATGGTAAGCGGAATTGATTTCGGCTATATGTTCATGGATGTGGATAAGGACAGCCACAGTGTGGTGAGCCTTCTGGGTGATGAGAATGCGGAGCGGGAATATCTGCTTACGACCGGTATAATGGGTTCGGAATATGAGAGTGGAATTTTTGAAGAACTTATGGGGGAACCTGCTGTTTCTACTATAAGTATACTCGAGGATGCTGTGGAAAGTGGAGTTGACATTCTGGCTATTAATTCTTCAAATCTTGAAGATGCTCTGATATTACTTGACACAGCGGACGAGGTGGTATCGGAGATAAGAACTGCGGCACAAAATGGCTATACGGTTTTCATTCCTCGTGAGGAAATGGTGTTTGGAAGCTGGAGTGGAACGGGTTATATAGTTCTCTCGGAAGACGGAACGGCTGCGTACAGGATATCGGGAGGGTTAAACGGCGGAAGTACCCAGAGCGAAGTAATATATGACACTATGGTTGAATTTGGACTTACACTTGTTGATATAACAGAGGGTATGCTCCTTATTTTCCAGTCAATAAATATGATGGCAGCAGCTGGGGCTGTATCGTTTCTTGGATCAGCGCAGATAGCTCTTGCTGGTGTGTGCATAGGTGTGAGTGTATGGTCGTGCATACAGACCTTTAAGCTGTTTGATGCGTATATGGATGGTAATGAGGAAGCGGGAGAAATCATTGTCAAACAGACTATATTTGATGTGATACTTACCGTAGGACTTTCATTATTTTCAGAGCTTGCAAAACCGATATTGTCTCTTACACTGAAAAATAAACTTGTGAAGTCTCTAGGTGCTGATGTAGTAGAGGAGCTATTGACAAACGGAGCCAAGCTGGAAGACATCAGCAAGCTGGTAACAAATCTTAAGAAGCTGGGACTTTCTGATGAAGTGATAAGTATGTTTGCAAAGAACTTCGGAGATACAGGACTTGACTGGCTGAGAAAGGCGAGAGGTCTTGGGGCGTCTCCTGATGTGTTGAAGCAGCTTTCACAGATGGATGGTTTTGCGGATAAGATGGACGAGATCTTCGAGCTGATGAAGAGTTCTTCGAAAAGCGCAGACGATGTAGCAGAGTGTCTTATCAAAAACGGAGATGAAGCAATAGAGATCATCCGAAAATATGGAGATGATGCAGTCGATGCGATTATAGTACATGGTGATGATGCTGTCACAATCATAGGGAAATACGGTGATGATGCTGTCGACAGACTTAAGCAGGGAAAGACGCCTGATGAGATTGAGAAGGAGCTTGGAGGCAAGCCGGGAGAGAATGTAACTTCTGGATTAACCAGTGAAAAGATAGCGGATATTTTAAATACGCCTAAAGGAAGCAGACCGAACCCGTCAGAATATCTGAGCAAAGAGTATATAGATAATCATTTGTCAAAATTTGATGATGGTGCAGCATATATTTTATCAAAGAAAACATATGATGATTACTTTGATGGTATGGATAAATTAGGGTGGCCGGATGGAACACAGTTTGTACTTCCTAAAAATGAGGTTGATAATGTGTTAAATAACGCAGGAGGTGATCTAACTAAATTAGAAAAAGAGCTGGGGTATAATATTGGTTCTCTAGAGAATGGTGATTATATAATAATGTATATAAATAATCCTAAGAAATACAATATTTCACTTCCAAGCGGTAACGAGATGGGGGCAAATAATAACTGGATACCGGGTGGTTATACATCAGGGGGAATACCGGAGGCGGTTGTATATGATCTTGATAATATACCGGAAGAAGTATATTTTAGCGAGCCGATAAAATTTAAAAGGAAATAAAGGAGATTAAGAGCATGATTGATTATGTAGGAATTGCAAGAAAAGCCGTAGAATGTGATGATATG
>OGXT01003551.1_pt1 | contig 10567 bp, 10 predicted proteins | sample 1576361 | NCBI WGS metagenome assembly OGXT01 (sample SAMEA3541514, study PRJEB24748) | human gut metagenome | biome: human gut; feature: human-associated habitat; material: faeces | place: China | collected 2012 | reverse complement strand
AAAATTGCCCTTTTTCGACAAGCAGAGCCGCGCCCGCATGAGATGGGCGCGGCTAGGGTTTCGGTTGTGCCGCGGGGACGCAGTGCACGCGTTATGACTGCCGTTCTCCCACCCAGCGCGCCGCCGTACACCATACGGCTCTGCCTTGGGCAAGGCTCTGGGGTACGTCCAGGATGCGCTGGTTTTCGCTGCCGCGAAACCGCAGGTCCAGATTGCGCTGTGCCAAAACGAATTCTCCGTCCACCAGAATGTCCAGCGCGGCCAGCAGCTGCTTCTGGGCCGGCGTTCCGTTTTCCAGAAGTTCTTCAAAGGTGTAGCCTGTATAGCTGGCAACCTCGTAACCATTGGCCTTCAGCAGCTTTGCCAGTTCAGTAAAAGGCTCCGCCTGGCTGAACGGCTCGCCGCCGGAAAAGGTGACGCCGCGCACCAGCGGATTTTTCTTCACACGCCAGAACAGGTCCTGCACTGTCATATCCGTGCCCGTGCCGAACGCCCAGCTTTCCGGGTTGTGGCAGCCCTCGCACCGGCGCGGGCAGCCCTGCGCAAAAATAGCTGTGCGCAGGCCCGGGCCGTCTACAATGGAATCCTCCATGATGCCTGCGATATTGATCGTTTGCTGTATCAAAACAAAAGCGCTCCTTAATGCTGCATGCCGTGCTTCACACGGTCGTGCTCTTCGGCACGCTTGGCGTCGTTGAAGCGGTCCAGAGTGCCCACAAGGTAGCCGGTGATGCGGCGGATGCGCTCAAAGCCCACACCCTTGCCGTTTTTTGCCTCAATGTTGGTTTCGATCTGTGCCATAAGTCAAGTCCTCCTTCAAAAGACGAAAAGATGTTGAAAAATTGTGCTATTGCTTCGGCGCGGATGAGATCATTCGCAGCCGCAGTAGGTAAAGGTGCCGGGATACAGCTTGCGCAGCTCCTTGATGCGTTCGGGAGAAACGGCCTCGCCCTCGCGGCGGCCGCAGCGGGGACATACCTCCCCGATGACGCCCACATACCCGCAGATGGGGTCGCGGTCCACCGGGTGATTGATGCTGCCGTAGCCGATGCCGCAGTCGTGCATGCAGCGCACGATACTCTCGAACGCTTCCAGGTTGTTGGCGGTGTCGCCGTCCAGCTCCACATAGCTGATATGGCCCGCGTTGGTCAGTGCATGATAGGGCGCTTCCTTCCGGATCTTCTCATAGGCCGAGATATTGTAGTACACAGGGATATGGAAAGAATTGGTGTAATAATCCTTGTCCGTCACGCCGGGAATCAGCCCGTAGCGCTTTTTGTCCATGCGTACAAAACGGCCGGAAAGACCCTCCGCCGGGGTGGCCAGCAAGCTGTAGTTCATATGGGTGCGTTCGCTGCGCGCATCCAGATACCGGCGCATGTACTGGACGATGGCAAGGCCTTTTTCCTGCATTGCGTCGCTCTCGCCGTGGTGGTGTCCGTACAGAGAGATCAGCGTCTCGGCCAGGCCGATGAAGCCGATGCTCAATGTTCCGTGCTTGAGTACCTCGCCCACCTCGTCGCTGGGGCCCAGCTTTTCGCTGTCCAGCCAGACACCCTGACCCATCAGGAACGGGAAGTTGTATACGCGCTTTTTGCTCTGGATGGCGAAACGGTCGTCCAGCTGGCCGATGACAAGCTCCATCATATCCTTGAGCTTTTCATAGAACAGCGCTTCATCGCCGTGGCTCTCAATGGCCAGGCGCGGAAGGTTGATGGAGGTGAAGCTGAGATTGCCGCGGCCGTTGGCGATCTCCTGTGAGGGATCGTAGACGTTGCCCATCACACGGGTGCGGCAGCCCATGTACGAGACCTCGGTCTCAGGATGGCCGGGCTTGTAATACTGCAGGTTGAACGGGCTGTCGATAAAGCTGAAGTTGGGGAACAGCCGCTTGGCGCTCACCTTGCAGGAAAGCTGGAACAAATCATAGTTGGGGTCGCCGGGGTTGTAGTTGACGCCTTCCTTTACGCGGAAGATCTGAATGGGGAAGATAGGCGTTTCACCGTGGCCCAGGCCCGCGTCCGTGGCCAGCAGTACGTTGCGCATCACCATACGGCCCTCGGGGCTGATGTCTGTGCCGTAGTTGATGGACGAGAACGGCGTCTGCGCACCGGCGCGGGAATGCATGGTATTCAGGTTGTGAATGAGCGCCTCCATGGCCTGATAGGTAGCCTTTTCGGTCTCCTTTTCCGTCTCTTTCAGCGCGAATGCCTGGGCTTTTTTTGCAATGTCTCCGCCCACGAGCGGAGTGAGGGCTTCCGTCTCGGCGCGCAGGTAATCCATATCAGTGGCGAGCTGGGGCCGCAGGCCCTGTTCAGCCTCAATGGCGCGCAGTGTGTCCTTCACCTGCTGCAGCGTCACGCCCGCCTCGGGAGCCAGCAGCTCGAGACTCTTGAAAATATTGACGGCATACTGCTTTTTGTATGTTTTGGCAACGCCCGGCGCCAGGCCGTAGTCAAAGTTTACGATACTCTGGCCGCCGTGCTGGTCGTTCTGATTGGACTGGATGGCGATACATGCCAGGGCGGAATAACTCTGGATGTCGTTGGGCTCGCGCAGAAAACCGTGGCCCGTGGAGAAACCGCCTTTGAACAGCTTGAGCAGGTCGATTTGGCAGCAGGTGGTGGTGAGGGCGTAAAAATCAAAGTCATGGATATGGATCCAGCCCTCCCGGTGCGCCCGGCTCTGCTCGGGTGTCAGCAGATATTTGTCATAATAGTCCTTGGCTGCCTCGCTGCCGTACTGAAGCATGGTGCCCATGGGCGTGTCGCCGTCGATGTTGGCGTTGCTGCGCTTCATGTCGCTGGCCGTGGCGTCGGCATGGGTCAGCTCGTCGAACACTTTCATCAAACGGGTGTTCATCTCGCGCACGCGGGTGCGGGACGCGCGGTACAAAATATATTTTTTGGCGGCGTTGTCGAAGCCCATCTGCATCAGCTGGCTTTCCACTTCGTCCTGGATCTGCTCGATTTGGGGCGGCTGGGCGCCGCAACGCTCCTCCAGAGCCGCTTCCACTGCATTGGCGACAGCCGCAGCCTGTGAAGCGTCGCCCTCCTGGGCTGCCTCCATGGCCTTCAAAATGGCCGAAGCGATCTTTCCTTCGTCGTACAAAACGACGCGTCCATCGCGCTTGATGATGCTTTTGATCATGGTTTTCCTCCGATTCCGCGCACACTCACACTCTTTGGTATGCTCGCTAAATATTGATGCCGGGTATAATTATCGCACTAGATATAGTATCATGTCAAGCAGAATCCATGCTAAATTTCCGCGGCATTTTTGGCGGATTTGCCAATTGCATTTGTGTGGGGGTATAATGTTCCAGGGCCCTTGTGCGCAAAGGCCCTGGAACACGGAAGCATAAAAAGCCGCCGCCCCTGCGGGCGGCGGCGGGGAAACTGCAGGAGGAGCCGGCCGGATGAAAAACAAAGAACCCGCGCAGTATCGCGCCGCAGGCGGTGTGCGGTATGAGTTTAAGCGAAAACGGGTCAAAAATATCAACCTGCGCGTGCGGGCTGACGGAAGCGTTGCCGTGTCGGCGCCCCTGGGCGCGCCGCTGGCACAGGTGGATGCATTCGTGGCCGGACGGGCTCGATGGATCGAGGCGGCGCGCGTGCGCACTCTTGCGCGCGGCGAGGAAGAGCAGCGCCCCTGTTCCGTGTCCAGGGAGGATGCGCTGGCTCTGTTCACACAGGTAAGCGATGCGGTATTTCCGTTGTTTGCACAGGTGCTGAACGGGCAGCGCCCCGTTCTGAAGGTACGGCAGATGAAAACGCGCTGGGGCGTGTGTGTGCCGGCAAAACGGCAGATCACGTTCAGTCTGCGCCTGGCGGAAAAGCCTCGCGCGGCTGTCGAATATGTGGTGCTGCACGAATATGCACATTTTGTCCGGGCAGACCACAGCCCCGCTTTTTGGGCTGTGGTAGCGCGGTACATGCCGGACTATAAGGCGCGCCGCAGGCTGCTGGCGCCGTCTGTGCAAGGCGGAATGGAAAGCCCGGAGGGACCGCCGCCTACATATTAAAAAGGAAAAACGGCGCTTTGTTCGCAGTTTTGGTTCTGCCGGCACAGGGCCGTGGTTTTAAAATGGCAGGATATATGATATACTATTATAGTTAGAGTAAAAATTTTCCGGAAGCCGGAGGTGCTGCATGGATAAATACAAGCGCCTTGTTTCAAACACGATGTTGTTTGCGATCAGTACGTTTTCGTCCAAGCTGCTGAGCTTTGTGATGGCTCCGCTGTTCAGCTACTGGTTTGAAACGCAGGAAATGAACGGCATCAAGGAGCTGCTGAACCAGTGCGCCAGCCTGCTGATCCCGCTGGTGAGCCTGGGTATCGCCAACGCCGTTATCCGTTTTGGGTTGGAAAAGGGCATCCGCAAGAGCGCCATTTATATGAACGGCCTTGTATCCATTGGTATGGGGTTCGTACTGCTGCTGCTGTTGTATCCGCTGCTGTCTCGTATTGCGCTGTTCCGGGACTATATTGCTCTGTTGTATGTGTACCTGCTGGTGAGCTGCCTGCGCACGCTGAACTGCCAGTTCTGCCGTGCACGCCAGCTCAACCGTCTGTATGCCATTGACGGTATTCTGTGTACCATAACCACATGCGGGTTCTATGTGCTGTTTCTGCGGGTGCTGAATATGGGCCCCACAGGCTATTTGCTTGCGATCATCTGCGCCGATGGTCTCAGCGCGCTGTTCCTGTTTGCAGTGACAAAGACCTGGCGTTTTCTGGATTTCAAGCGCTTTGATACCAAGCTGCTGAAAAAAATGCTGCGCTATGCGCTGCCGTTGGTGCCTGCGTCCATCTTCTGGTGGATCACCAACGCCAGCGACCAGTTTTTCGTGGCCGCCATGCTGGAGGACGGCACTTCCTGGACGGCGGTGCTGGGGGCCAGTTATAAGCTGCCCACCATCCTGTCCATCGTTTCCACTATTTTTACCGAAGCGTGGCAGATCTCTGCGTTCACAGACGGAACGGATTCACAGCGCGAACAGTTTTTTTCCCGCGTGTTCAGCGCCTACCAGAGCCTGATTTTTCTGGCGGCGGCGGGCATCGTGCTGATGGCGCAGCCCTTTATGGCCATTTATCGCGACGACTATTTTATCGGCTGGAAATTCATCCCGCTTTTGACGATGGCAACGGCATTTGCCAGCTTCGACAATTTTTTAAACAGTATTTATATGGTTGAAAAGCGCTCGACGCTTTCGTTCACCACCATGGCTGTGGGCGCGGGCATCAACGTTGCGCTCAACTTCACACTCATCCCCGTCTGGGGCGTCAACGGCGCAGCGCTGGCCACGTTCGTCAGCTATTTTGTCGTGTTTTTGCTGCGGGCAGTGAACACGCGCGGGCTCATCCGCGTGGATTTCGCACCCGAAAAGCTGTGCTGCAACTTCGGCCTGCTGGTGCTGGAATCGGCGCTGATGATGTGGCAGGTAAAACTTTGGCCGGTGTGGTGTTCACTGGTTGTGGTGCTCATCGCAGCCATCAATTTCCGTGATTTGTGGAGCACGGTGCAGCAGCTGCTGGGCCAGGGTAAAAAGAAAAGGGCATAAATAAAACGGAAAAGGTGCGGCTCATTTTAAACCGCCCCAGATTGTGCGGACAGCACCAAAAGGCCTCTATGTAGGGAAATATGAAGTATTAAGCGGAGTGGTGCAGCGTGAGCGGCGCCACTCCAGTTTTTAACTGGATGCGCTCGTAGTTGTAAAAATTGATGTAGCGGTCAATCATCTCATTGGCCTCGCAGAATGAGGCCGGTTTATGGCGGTAGATACACTCTGTCTTGAGAATGGAAAAGAAATTTTCTGTTATAGCGTTATCATATGGGTTTGCTCGTCTTGACATGGAGGGCGTAATGCCATAAGATTTTGTCAGGTTGAAGTATGCTTGCGAGGTGTACTGGAACCCCTGGTCACTGTGGAGCTGCAACTCCGCTTTTCCCGGACATAGTAAGACCCCCTAATGTAGCTTTATTTTCCTACATTAGGGGGCCTTTTGTCTATTGTACGGTTTTACTGGAGCGGTTCATTTTCAGAGCCGCGCCTTTTCTGAACGGAATAAAAACAGATGCGGTCGGTGGAAACAGCTGCTCAAAAAATTTCTGAAGCATCCGCGGGCAGCTCACGCACCCGGTACAGATAACGCAGGCTTCCTTCGGCCTCCGCTTCGTTGACCGGGAGAGCCAGCGCCTCGGCAGTCTGATGCGCCGCGTCCAAAAACAGGGTGGCCGCTGCAAATACCGCGGCCCACACATGGCCGGGTTCTGCGTCCGCATAGGTGGAAAGGTAACGCTCCCAACAGCCGGCGGGCAGGTAAGCGGGCAGGTCCGCACCGCTTTTGCCTGCGCTGACGGCAAAGCCCGTGCGCGTGCCGGCCAGCCAGGACAGCATGTGCAGAAGCTGGGGCCGGACGCAGGCATTCAGGGTGTCCAGCGCATAAGTGACGCGGCCGCGCCACAGGCCCTTGGCCACATAGGGAAGCGTCCACCAGAACTCGTTGCAGCAGCCCGCGAACGCAGTCTGGTCCGGCCTGCGGATGTGGTAGGCCGTGTCCGAGGGCAGCGGCAGGGGCGGCAGAATGCCGTCCTTGTCCAGCAAAACAATGGTCTGGGAATCGCTTTGGCATTCTTCCAGCGCACGGGGGAGCGTCATCAGCCGGAGGTCGATGCGGTTTCCGTCCGCGAACTGCATCAGATAACCATAACAGCGCGCAAGGTCTGTGGGCTGTCCCGCCGCATGGTCCATCTCGTCGGGCGTCTGCATGACGAGCCGCTCCCCAAACACGTCGACCCAGCCCGGCTGCGCCCGGAAGGATGCGGTTTCCTCCACTACATACACGATGTCGTAGTCCTGAAAAATATCCCGGGGCGCGTTGGGGTTGGCGCGCGAGCCGTTCATAAAAACAGCGCGTACGCGCGCATCCTGTTCGGCTACGCCCAAAATGAGCGCCGTCATTTCGCGCTCTGTACGCATATACATCCTCCTCTTTTCGCTGCGTCCTGTCAATAGGCCATTGCAAAGCCGGCAAAGCGCCAGCCGTTTTCGATGTTTACCAGCTTAACCTCGCAGGTCTCGGTGTAGGGGCTGTTGCTGGCGGAGCCGCCCGGCCCCGCCTCGTCATAATGGCCGATGAGCTGGAAGCGGATTTCATCCGCCGTCTCGCTGATTAGTGAAAATTCGCTGCTTTTGTAGAAAATATTGCCGCCCCGGTCGCCAAAGCTGAAATAAAGCAGGCCGTCATCGCCCTTGATATAGTTTTGATATTTGTCAATAAGACTGTCGGCAAAGTTTGACGTAAACACGCAATCCAGTGCTGTGCGAAAGGCGGAATAATTGGCAAACCCGGTATCTTGATAGTAGCTCCGTCCGGTATCTCCGACAATAAAGGGAGAGTTTTCATCGATCGTATCAAAAGCAAATCCACTGGATACATCAAAGCGATAATACAGATAATAGGCCGCGCGGTAAAGCTCCTGTTGGTCTGCGGTGAGAAATTCAGGCACAGCATCCGGCTGGATATTCGCCGCGTCCGCGGGCAGAAGCGAAAGCGCCTGTGCACCCTCACCCGATGCGCTTTCAGGGGCGGGAATACTTTGCGCCGTGCTTTCAGAGGAAACGCCTTCCGTCGCGGAGGAGGATACCGGGGAGGATGTACCGTCTGGCGCGCAGGCGCACAGCGCGAGGAGCAGCACCGTACAGGCGGCTGCTGCAAAAAAGCGGAAAAAATGCTTCATCCCTAAGCTCCCTTCCATAAAAAGGATATGCCTCCGGCTCATTGTATGTACAACGAGAGGAAAAATTGAAAAATTACGCCCGCGCGGAAATTTCCACGCGGGCGCAGGCGTTTGCTTAATACAATTTTTCGCGTGCTACATAGGAGGTGTGGAGGATATGATGCGCCTTGTGGCCGCCCGGCTCGCCCAGATACTCGGCGTACACTTTCTTGAGCAGCGGGTTCTCGTGGCTCTTGCGGATGGCCTTCGCGTCATCCTCGCCGTACAGGGCTGCGGCGCGCAGGGCCTTCAGGTCCGTAAAGTTGCGCACACTGGCCGGCTGCGTGGGCTGGCCGCCGCCGTTTACACAGCCGCCCGGGCATGCCATGAATTCGATGAAGTCGTAGTGCTTCTCGCCGCTCTGCACAGCCTTCAGCACTGCGTCGCAGTTGGTGAGGCCGCTGGCCACGCACACGTTCAGGTGCAGGCCGCCCACATCGTAGCTGGCCTCCTTGATGCCGTCGGTGCCGCGCACGTCGTGAAATTCCACTTTCTCCAGCGTCTCGCCCGTCACAAGCTCCACAGCCGTGCGCAGGGCCGCTTCCATCACGCCGCCGGTAGCGCCGAAGATGGTGGCCGCACCGGTGCTCTCGCCCAGCGCCGGGTCGAAATCCTCGTCGGGCAGCTCGGTAAACTTGATGCCCGCGCGCTCGATCATACGGCCCAGTTCACGGGTGGTGATGGAGATATCCACGTCGGGGATATTGTCGCCCGCTGCGCTCATGTCGTCGCGGCCGATCTCGAACTTCTTCGCGGTGCAGGGCATTACGGACACACACACGATGTCGTGGGGGTCCAGGCCCATCTTTTCGGCATAGTAGGTCTTGGTCAGCGCGCCGAACATCTGCTGCGGAGATTTGCAACTGGACAGGTTGGGAATCATGTCCGGATAATAGGTTTCGCAGAATTTTACCCAGCCCGGGCTGCAGCTTGTGATCAGGGGCAGCGTGCCGCCGTTTTTCACGCGCTGAACAAACTCGGTGGCCTCCTCCATGATGGTGAAGTCGGCCGCGGTGTCGGTGTCGAACACGCCGTCAAAGCCCAGGCGGCGCAGCGCGGCGACCATTTTGCCCTCCACGTTGGTGCCGATGGGCATGCCGAAGCATTCGCCCAAGGTGGCGCGCACGCTGGGCGCGGGCTGCACCACAACATGCTTGGACGGGTCGCGCAGCGCGGCCCACACCTTGGCGGTGTCGTCTTTTTCCGTCAGCGCGCCGGTGGGACACACGGTGATGCACTGGCCGCAGGAAACGCAGGGGGAATCGCCCAAAGGCGCTTCAAACGCGCAGCCGATGTGCGTGGAGAAGCCGCGCTCGTTGGCGCCGATCACACCCACGGCCTGGTTGGCCTTGCAGGCGGCCACACAGCGGCGGCACAGGATGCACTTGTTGTCGTCGCGCACCATATGCGGCGCGGAATCGTCGATGGCGTAGCGCTCGCGGCTGCCGATGAAGCGCATGCCGTTGACGCCGTAGTCGCGGCAGAGCTTCTGCAGCTCACAGTCGGTGCTGCGCACGCAGGACAGACAGTTCTGGTCGTGAGTGGAAAGCAGCAGCTCCAGGTTCGTCTTGCGGGACGCCTGCACTTTTTCGCTGTTTGTCACGATCTCCATGCCTTCATTGACGGGGTACACACACGCGGTGACCAGGCTGCGCGCGCCTTTGACCTCCACAACGCAGATACGGCACGCACCGATCTCGTTGATCTCTTTCAGATAGCACAGGGTCGGAATCTCAATGCCCACGCTGTGGGCCGCTTCCAGGATAGTAGAGCCGGCAGCGACTTCGTAGGGCACGTTATTGATCTTGATATGTACGGTTTCCATTCGTTGTCACTCCCTCTCTTAACCTTTGCTGATGGCGCCGAATTTGCACTTCTCGATGCAGGCGCCGCACTTAACACACTTGGCGGTATCGATGGTATGCGGCTGGCGCACGGTGCCGCTGATGGCGCCGGCCGGGCAGGTGCGCGCGCACAGCGTGCAGCCCTTGCACTTGACGGGGTCGATCTTGTAGTTCAGCAGCGCCTTGCACACGCCCGCCGGGCAGCGCTTGTTGACGATGTGCTCCACATATTCGTCGCGGAAGTAGCGCAGTGTGGAGAGGACGGGGTTCGGGGCTGTCTGGCCCAGGCCGCACAGGCTGTTGGATTTGATGAATTCGGCCAGCTCTGTGATTTTGTCCAGATCCTCCATGGTGCCCTTGCCGTCCGTGATCTTGTTCAGCAGCTCCAGCAGACGCTTGGTGCCCACGCGGCACGGCGTGCACTTGCCGCAGCTTTCGTCTACGGTGAATTCCAGGAAGAACTTGGCGATATCCACCATGCAGGTGTCCTCGTCCATGACGATGAGGCCGCCGGAGCCCATCATGCTGCCGATGGCAAGCAGGTTGTCGTAGTCGATGGGTGTGTCGATGAGACTGGCCGGGATGCAGCCGCCGGAGGGGCCGCCCGTCTGCGCGGCTTTGAACTTTTTGCCGCCCGGGATGCCGCCGCCGATCTCCTCGACGATGGTGCGCAGCGTGGTGCCCATGGGAATCTCTACAAGGCCAGTATTCTTGATCTTGCCGCCCAGCGCGAACACCTTGGTGCCCTTGCTCTTCTCGGTGCCCATGCTGGCGAACCAGTCCGCGCCCTTCAGGATGATCTGCGGCACGTTGGCATAGGTCTCCACGTTGTTCAGGATGGTGGGCTTGCCGAACAGGCCCTTGACGGCCGGGAACGGGGGACGGGGACGCGGCTCGCCGCGCTTGCCCTCGATGGAGGTCATCAAAGCGGTCTCCTCGC
>OGXT01003547.1_pt1 | contig 10585 bp, 5 predicted proteins | sample 1576361 | NCBI WGS metagenome assembly OGXT01 (sample SAMEA3541514, study PRJEB24748) | human gut metagenome | biome: human gut; feature: human-associated habitat; material: faeces | place: China | collected 2012 | reverse complement strand
GCGGCTGAATGCCGCCGCTCCTCTTTTCGTGCTGTCAGTCAATGTCCGCACTGGCAATGGCGCACACATCATTGGGTGATGCTGGCGTACTGCTCGTTGACCTCGTTGGTCCAAGCTTCGCCGCCCATTTTATTCCAGCTCTGCTTGAAGCCTTCCCAGTCGGCCTCAGTCTTCTGGCCCATGATGTATTCGATTATAAACGAGACTGCCATATCGGTGAGCGTGGAGGACGCACGCTGCTCTGTGGCCGTGGCCGGGCCGTAGAAGTAGCTCTGCTCGCCAGTACCGCTTTCCTGTATGGCAAGGCCAACACCGATACCCATATCCTCGGTCAGGCGGCTCGCGTACATACCCCATGCGGTGGCCAAGTTTTCGGCTTCATTGCCGTCCTGCATCCAGTCGCACATATATCCGTACCACTCGCGCTCGACGTCCGTAATCAAACCGGAATCGTCCTTTGTCTCATAAGCATTCCAGATGCGTTCGCGGTAATCGTGCCAAGGTGTGGGATAGTACATATAAACCGGCAGATAGAACACAGCCGCGCCGTTTTCCGCCAGATCCTTGCCTTCAAAGATGGCTTTATCAAACGTAGAGTTACTGTTTGTCACCAGCGACAGGTTCAGCAGCTTGATAAGGGCCTCTTCCGCATTCTCCGGGGCATCCTTTGTCACAACGTTGAAATGCTGAATGCTCACCTGGTTAATGGCAGGGTTGGACTTACCATCCAGATTGGCGAGATTGATCTCGGCCCAGTCGGATTCAGGCGTCATGTTCTTGCTCTCGTTCAGCGGCCATGCAGGAATGTAATATGTGCCAAACGCCGCGCCTACCTGGCTGGAGGCCACACGCTCCACAAACTGGTCGGAATTCCATGTTGCGAAATCCGGAGCGATGGCGCCGTTGTCGTACAGCGTCTTCAAGCCGTTGAGCGCATCCAGCATCTCGTCCATCACAATGCCGTTCATAAGTTTTCCGTCGCGCATGACCCACTTGTTAGGATACGCGCCGTACATCTGGAAATAGGCACTGAGCGCAAAGTTCGTGCTCAGCACACTGGAAGTTGTACCGAGGCCAGCTGTGTCCTTGCCGCCATTCACGGTGGCACCATACTCAGCCAGCGCGATGAGCATTTCATTCACACCTTCCACGGTGGTGGGCTCTTCCATCCCCAGCGCATCCAGCCAGTCAGCTCGGTAATACAAGCCCGCCACGCTCTCGGCAGTGTCCAACTGTGCCGGGATGCCCAGCAGCTTACCATCGCGGGAAGAATAATCGATGGGTGCCTGTCCAAAGGCTTCCACTGTATAACGCAGATCCTCGCAGGCGTAAGTCTCATAAGCGTCTGTCAAGTCACGCAGATAACCGCTATCCATGAACTCATAGAAATCACCGCTCTGCAGCATGAGGATGTCGGGAATCTCACCGGAGCTGATTTGCAGGGCAAGCCGCTCCTCAAACTGATCATTGGGAACCATCCACAGGAAGTTCAGCTCGATATTCAGCATATCCTTCGCAAGTTCCGCCAATGCGTTCGTCTCAGGTGTCGTGCCTTCTTTTACCGTGGCGTCTGCATCCCAGCCCACTACAACATCAAGGGTGACAGTCTCTTCAAACGGAGTCATCCAGTCGTTCTCTGTGGGCTCTGCCGCTGAGGTGGAGCCAGATGAACTGGCCGTGCTTGCCGGCTCGGAAACGGGGGTGGAGCTGCTTGCGCCGCCGGAGCAGGCAGTCAAGAGCATTGATAACATCATCAGAGCAGCCATCAATACAGCGCCCAGTTTTATCTTTTTCAAAGTGTCTCCTCCTTCTTCACAATCAACATTTTCAAGCGCGCTTTCGATAATTTTATTGTACCTTTCGCACAGTTTATTTTCAATCAATTACTATTTACATCAAATAACGCCCTATTTACTTCTGCTCCTCTTCGGCCTCTTTTGATGCCGCGGACATCGGGGTGGTTGTTCTCTCCTCGAAAAACTGACGCGGCGTCTTTCCCGTGTTGCGCTTAAAAAACAGGATAAAGGCGGACGGCGACGCAAAGCCTGTGCGCTCGGCCACATTTTTCACCATCGTACCCGACAGGATCAGCTCCTGCGCGTGGCGCAGCTTAGCAGCATCAATCTGCTCTGAGAGTTTTCTGCCTGTGTGCATACGGTACAGACGTGAAAGATAAGAGGGGTTGAAGCCTGTCATACGTGCAAGCTCAGTCAGGGAGAGGTTGTAATCCTCGATATGATCTTCTATATAATGGTTGATCCGATTGATAATAGACTGTGTGTTATGTGCCTCATTCTCCGCGCGCTGCCGGCACAGTGCGCTGCAAAGAGCGGTCAGCTCCTTCACAAAGTGCTGCGGCATCGCCCGATTTTCTCCTCTCAGGGCACCGTCGAGCAGGCGTGTCAGCATTCGGTCATAAGGAGCGCTCAGCTCGTTCTCCCGCAGGAACGTGAGCAGAAGTGTGAACAGCGTGAGAAATCGTTCGGATTGCAGCCGTTCACAATACAGCAGCGCCTTTCCATCTGACTCCATTCCAAAATACTCACCGAACAACGCCTCGACGGACTCTGGCGTGCCCACACGCATATTCTGGCCCAATCGGTGGATGAAGGCGGAAAACTGGAACTGTTCCTGCAACACCTGTCCCCCACGGCTCAACAATGCCTCCGAATAGTCGCTCTCATCCACAATGATAAGGCGGCCCGTATCCCGCGCCACCATCGCCCAGATATTATTCAGCCTCCCATACTGCTCCACAATGGCGTCAAAGCGACCAACACTTCCCACGATGAGCCCCACCGCACAATCGTAAACATCGCTCATCTGCTGTTGAATCGCCTCAAACAGAGCGTGAATATATTTTTCCGTCCCCGGGCGCGCTGTGGGCGCTTTTTCCTGCAAAAGCCACACCAGTGTTCCTTCTTCCGGCAGCAGCGCCTCGAATGAAAGCCCCGGCGCCTGTGCCGCCAGCACACCACTGATTAGCTGCAAGCTCTGCATACCGTCCATCGCATCGTGGGCCGGGCCTTTTCCCAGCACCATGAACACGGGCCGTGCAATGTCCAACGCCAAAGAAAAAGACGCCGTCTGGTTCAGATAGTCGCGCCAGGAGCCCCCTCCCCTTAGGGCGCTTTCCAGCGCGGCCCGCTGGAGAAAAGCGCGCTGAAGCCCCTGCTGCGTCTCCTCCCGCAATTCCTCCGCGCAAAGCCGCAACTCCTTATCCACCTTCTCCATCACCACTTCGTCTCCCTCCGACTTCAGCAGATAGCCACGGTAAATGGTGGATTTGGACGCCCGGTGGATATAATCAAAATCCTCAAAGCCGCTCAGAAGCACAAAATGTGTGCGGGGCCACAGACGCTCGGTTTCCTCAATGAGTTCCAGGCCGTCGAGGTCCGGCATACGGATGTCGGAGAGCACCACATCCACCCTGTTGTTTTGCAGCACGGACAACGCGTGACGTCCCGAACAAGATTTCAGTACAATCACGCCATCGCCGTAGCGCTGTTCGAACTGGCTGGCCAGTCCCTCCACAATGTTGGGTTCATCATCCACAAGCAGCAATGTCTGCATACCTCACTTCTCCTCCTTCTCCCTCTCATTTTTATCAATATTCGCCGTCAGATCCTTAGGGACGGACAGCGTCAGCTCTGCGCAAAAGCCGCCCAAGCTCCCGTGTGAAACTGCCAGATCTCCGTCCAGCAGCTTCACGCGCCCCTTCACATTTTTCAGCGCCGTAAGCTTTTCTCCCGGTGCTGTGCTCTCAAGATATGCAGTAAGTGCGCGCAGCTCCTCATCACCACAGGTCCCATTGTTCTCCACAAGGATCACCAATGCGCCAGGCCGCGGCTCAAACCGCAGCTGAATGCGCCCCGCCGCGATTTTTTCCACACCGTGGTTATAGGCGTTTTCAAACAGCGGCTGCAGCACGAAGCGTGGCACCATGAGCGCCTCATACCCTGGTGGGATGGGCTCCAGCTCCACCTTAATCCTGTCCCCGAAACGGATAGTCTGTATCTCCGTGTAATCCGAAATATTCTGATACTCCATTGTGAGGGGAACCTCGTTCTGGTCGCTGCGTGTAATATAGCGGTAATAGGAGCTGAGACGGCGGCTCATCTCTGCAACGCCCTCATTGTCCTCCATTTTCGCCATACGGTACAGGTGATAAAAGCTGTTGTAAAGGAAATGCGGGTTCACCTGCGCCTGCAGAAATTTGATCTCAGACTGATAAACGAGCAGCTTGTTGTTATACGCCTGTTCCAGCGCCGCCTTCAGCTTGCCGCTGACGCCCAGGAAAGCTTGATAGAGAAAATCCATATCATTGTTCGGCTTTTCCGCAAACTGGAGAACCCCTTCCTTTTCCAGATTCTGCACCTCGCCCGCGAAACGGTTGATGGGCTGTGAGATGAGTTTGCGCACGATATAAAAAAACACGCCCACCTCCAGCAGTAAAAATGCCGTGAGTACCAGCTGCCATACAGAAAACGGCCTGGAGGCGCTCTGCAGCGCGCCCGCCCGGATGTATCCCGCTACCCAAAGGCCCCGACCTCCCACACGGCACAAAACACGCAGTGTTTCCTGCCCGTCCACCTGTGCCACATCGCTGTATCCGTCTGTGGATTCCTCTGTCTTCTTCGTCAGCTGCGCAAGATCCTCTCTCACCGCCTGCTGGCTGTAGCCAGCATTGCCTGTTGACAGAAAATAAAGGGCATCGTGCCACTGTGCCCCATACAGATATATCTTCCCATCTTCGGAAAATATATCGCACCATTCTGAAATAGCGCGTCTGGAAAGCACCACTCGGATAACGGCGGCAGTCTCCGCGCTCCCGGCCTGGGTCGTACCCGCGATACGCATGGAGTCCGACACGAGGCAGAGGCCCTTCTCTGTGGCCACCACAATTTCCTGCCCTCCGTTTTCATTGTATTGCGTGAGGAACCGGCGGTCTTCATCCGAGAAAGCTTCAAACCGTCCGTCTGAGGAGATATATTTGCCGAGCAAGGGAAAATATATGGTTGCCTTTTCCAACAGGCCGCTGGAATTCTGCAGCGCATACATCAACTCCGCCACAGCGCTCACATTCTTATAAATGTCCGGAAACGACATCGATGGCGTGACAAGCGCCATATGCTGAACATCCGCACGCAGCATCGTGTAATAAATCTGGTTCTGTATCCGCTGCAATTCTGCGTCCAGCTGGTCCGCCAGCGCGGATACACGTGTCTCATATGTGCGCCGCACCTCCGCAAAGGCGTTATTGCCAAGCCGTATAGCGACAGCCATGCCCACTGCGTACAGTACCAATACAAAAATCAGAAATAGCGCCAGCAGCCTGCGGGGCAGGCTGAAGCCAAACGGCGCACCGCTTTTGTATTTTTTCATCTTCATGTTCCTCCTGCTCCCGCAGGCGTGTTCCCCGCCCGCTTCATTGCCCACTGCGGACTGTTGCGCGCAGGAGGGCTTTACATTTATTATACATGATAAACACCTTTTGACGCATCCGCATCAATGATGAATTCTTTGTTTTGGATGTTGACTTTTTTATGTGCGCTTTTTGCATCTCACCGTATGCCGTATGATAAAAATACATCTCATGCGGGCGTGTTCCACCTGTGCTTCAAAGGTCCATATACACCGCTCCGAAGAACACGTCAATTTATCTTCACCTGGGAGGTCCTGCCATTATGCTGAATACCGCGCAGAACAAAAAACTGCTCGTCAAGCTTACCCGCGCGCTCGAAACATATGAACCGTATGTCTTCACCGAGATATGCACACTGCCGTTTTCCATGTATGAGACATCCGAACGCCTCACGGACGTCCCGGAGGCCGCGTTGTTCCAGGATCCCGTGCGGCGTCCTCAAGGCCGTATCTGGGGTGGAGAAGGACGCTATTGCTGGTTCCGTGCGTCCTGCACCGTGCTGGACGCGTTGGCCGGGCGCGATTTGTTTTTGCGCCCGCAGTTTGGCGGTTATGAGGCCATGTTGTGGGTGGACGGCACGCCACGCGGCACATTCGCCACGAAGATCGTTGTAACGCGCCACGGCAACCATTACTGCGACTGCGTGTGTCAGAACGCCCGGGCCGGGCAGAAACTGGAGTTCGCCGTAGAATTTTACGCCGGGCATTATGTTATTGGCGAACAGCCGTTCCAGCAGCGCCCGCAAAACGATTTCGTTTTCACGGCTGAATCGCTTTCTCTGTGCGTCAAGAACCAGGATGTGCTCGACTTTCTTCTGGATCTGCGCGTGCTCCTGCAGCTGGCGGATAAGCTTCCGGAGGATTCGTTCCGCCGTGGCGAAATCATGAACGCTCTGACCGAGACACACAAAGCGCTTCTCTATGACCCTGAGACGGTCGGAGAAGCCGCGTGGCGCGCCTCGCTGGCAAACGCACGGCAGGCCATGGCGCCCGCACTTGCACGGCGAAATGGCGACAGCTCGCCACAAGCCGTGCTGGTGGGCCACAGCCACATCGACACAGCCTGGCTATGGCCTATGGCGGAGACAGTAAAAAAAATCGCACGCACCGCCTCGAACCAGTTTAATCTGCTGGATCAATACCCCGAATACCGCTTCATCCAGAGCGCTTCCTACCACTCCTGGCTCACGGAAAAGCATTATCCCGCGGTTTTTTCAGAGATGCAGCGCCGCATCGCAGGCGGGCGCTATGAGCCGAACGGCGCAGTGTGGGTAGAGTGCGACTGTAATATTCCCTCTGGTGAGGCGCTGGTGCGCCAGTTTCTATGGGGACAGCTCTACACGCAAAGCCGTTTCGGATACCTGTCCGACACCTTCTGGCTCCCGGACACCTTCGGCTATTCTGCCGCCATCCCACAGATCATGCGCGGGTTCGGCGTGAAATATTTCCTTACGACAAAGCTGGCCTGGAATGACACAAACGATTTTCCCTACGACACCTTTCAATGGACGGGCATCGACGGCTCTCAGGTGCTCACGCACTTTTTTGTAATCGACACATGGCCCGACCCGGCCGGCCTCCTTGAGCGCGTGGACGGCATCGGCTACCGTGACTGCGTGCGCAACAAACAGGCTGCCGACCGGCGCCTCATCGCCTTCGGTTATGGAGATGGCGGCGGCGGGCCGCAGTTTGAGATGATCGAGGCAGCGCGCCGTCTCACCGATCTGGAGGGCTGCCCCAAAGTTTCGTATGATTCCGTGAGCGGCTTTATGCAAAAGCTGGAGGCGCGCGGCGGCAACCTGCCCGTGTATGACGGCGAATTGTATCTTGAGCTGCACCGCGGCACGCTGACCAATAAGCAGCAGATAAAAAAGAACAACCGTCTTGCGGAGAACGCCCTGCGCCTGCTGGAACTGCGCGAGTGTCAGACGGCCGTGAGCGCCCGCCGCGCCGCCACGGGCGAGGCGCTGCGCCCACTGTGGAATACGCTGCTGGTGAACCAGTTCCACGACATTCTGCCCGGCAGCTGCATCAGCGCTGCGCATGATCAGAGCATCGCGGAGACGACCGATATGCTGCGCCATGCCGACGCTCTTCTTCGTGCTCCGGCATTGCCCGAAGCCGACGGCGGAGTAGCGTTCACCATCTTCAATCCGCTCGATGAGGCTTGCTCGACGCCTTCTATCTCCCCGCGCTTCCGCCGGAACTCTGTGCGGAAAACGAAGGCGTCACGCTTCAGCCCGTTGTGCGCGCAGACGGCACAGATGCCACTGCCGTATACGGGCTTTCCCGCCCGGCGCTCGGCAGCGCCGTGCTTCGGCTACGCCGCACGTCTGTGCCCGGCGGCGGGCAGAGCCCGTTCGTCTTCACGGGCGATACGCTCACCACACCACATCTGCGCGTCCGTTTCGACGGCAGCGGCGCCATCATCTCGCTCATCACACGGGCGGACGGGATGGAGTGGTGCGGCGGCCCGATGAACCAGTTCCTGTGCGGTGAAGATGTCCCCGCTGGGTGGGACGGCTGGGACATCGATGCAGACTGCGCGATGAAGCTCGCGCCCACGGCGCGCCTTTTGGAGCGCCGTGTAACCGTCAACGGCCCGATGGAGCTGCGCATTCACAGCGTATACGCCGTGTGCGAACACTCCACGCTCACGCAGGATGCCGTTTTCCGCGCAGACACCCCGCTGGTGGAATGGGAAAGCAGCCTTGTGTGGAACGAAAAGCATCGACTGCTGAAGACTGCCTTCCATACAAATGTGCGTGCGCGTTTCGCCCGCTGTGAAACACAATTCGGCTGCATCCAGCGCCCCGTCACCCGTAACGACTCGCGCGAACAGGCCATGTTCGAGGTCTGCAATCACCGCTATACCGACCTGTCCGAGCCATCCCGCGGTATCAGTATCCTCAATGACTGCAAATACGGCATCAGCACTGAGGGCGGCACGTTGGCACTGACGCTCGCCAAAGGCGGGACACGCCCCGACCCGCGCGGCGACGCAGGGACCTATACGTTCCGTTACGGCATTCTGCCCCATGCCGGCGGCTTCTCCGCCGCTGTGGCGCGCGCCGGTATGCGGTTTGACCGTACGCCGCTATCCCTGCCGGGCACCCTCGCCCTACCTGCTTTCCTCTGGACGGACAGGCCCAATATCGTTGTGGAGACCGTGAAGCCCTGCGAGGACAGCGGCCACGCCGTCATCGCCCGCCTGTATGAATGCGAGGGCACGCGTACCCGCGCGTTTCTGCATACTGGCTTCGAAACCACGCGCGCAGAGATATGTGATATGATGGAGCGTCCGCTTTTCCCCATACAGCCGGGCGATGATTTGAACTTCGGGCCCTTTGAGATCAAAACCATCAAGCTTTATTATGACACCGGGGAGGTAACAAAATGAACGTAAAAAACAAAAGCATTTCCACGGACGCACGCCGCCGGGCAGCGGCGCTGCTGGAAACACTTTCTGTTGAGGAAAAGCTGCGTCAGCTGGGGTGCACAACACTCTCCGGCTGCGAGGAGCCCCTCGAGGAAAAGGACCTTGCAGGAGGCATCGGGGCCGTTGCCCTGCTGGATATCCGCTTAAAACCAAAGGCCCTTGCATGTTGGCTGCGCGAAATTCAGGAATATATTATGGCACACTCCGACCACCGGATTCCCGCATTGTTCCATTGCGAAGCGCTGGGCGGGCCCGTCGTGCCGGATACCTGCCTGTTTCCAAATTCCATCGGTCTCGGTGCAACCTTCGCGCCCCAGACCGTGTATTCCATGGCTGACACCATCCGCCGCCAGATGCGCGCAATGGGCATCCGCCACGCGCTGTCCCCCGTGCTGGATGTCGCCAAGGATCTGCGCTGGGGCCGGGTGAACGAGACCTATGGCGGCGACCCCACGCTCAGTGCCATGATGAGCTGCGCGTATGTGGACGGCCTGCAGGGCGACGATCTGCGAACAGGCGTGGCCGCAACAGCAAAACATTTTCTGGGCTATTCCCAGACCACAGGCGGGCTGAACCTCACACGCACACTGGCAGACAGCCGCGAGCTACGTGAGGTGTTCGCTAAACCGTTTGAGGCCGCCATCTGCAAAAGCGGCATCCGCACCGTGATGAACAGCTATTCCGAATGGGAAGGCCGCCCTCTGTGCGCCAGCCGTCGAATTCTGACGGATCTTCTGCGCACAGAGCTCGGCTTCGAAGGCGTTGTCGTAAGCGATTACCGCTCCATCCAGCGCCTGCTCCCTGACATCCTCGCCACAGCCGACAGCATCGAAGACGCGGCCCTGCAGTGCCTCATGGCCGGGCTGGACATGGAGTTTCCGGACCGGCTGGGTTATTCCGACACACTGGCCGTGATGTTCTGCGACGGACGCGCCGACGCCACCTGGCTCGACCGTGCCGTTCTGCGTGTTCTGACACTCAAGTTTGAGCTTGGCCTATTCGACGATCCGTTCCCCGAATGGGAGGAATATTCCGTTTCCCTCGCAGACACAGGCGAAGCCGAGCGTGCCGCCACACGGCAGACCCTTACGCTGACCAAAAATGAAGGTCTGCTGCCCTTGCGGGATAAAAACGCCCGCATCGCCGTCATCGGTCCCTGTGCCGGCAGCCTGCGTCTTTTGTTCGGCGGCTATACTTACCCCTCCATGCTGGAGATGTTCCAGGTCGTGGGCGATTCCTCCGAGATGGCCGGCGTTGTGCAGACAGGCGCGCCGCGCCCCAGACGCAAATACGACCTCGCCGCCACCGACCGCGCCGTGCGCGAGGCCTGCCCCCAGGAGAAAACGGTCTTTGAGGCACTCTGCGCGCGCTTCCCCCACTGCAGCTGGACGCAGGGCTGCGACTATCTCGACCCTGCTTCACAGGATATTCCCGCGGCGTGCGCCGCAGCGCGCAGCGCGGACGCCGTTGTTCTGTGTCTTGGCGGCAAAAACGGCTGGGGACGCCACTGCAACACAGGAGAAGGCAACGACTCCGCCTCTCTGGATCTGCCTGGCGCACAGGAGGCGCTCGCCCGGGCCGTCATCGCAGAAAACGCGAACACCGTAGTGGTACACACAGACGGCCGCCCGTTGACGAGCGAGTGGATCTACGACCATTCTGTCGCTGTTCTGGAGGCGTACATGCCCGGTGCCTGGGGCGGCGAGGCCATCGCTGCCGCCA
>OGXT01003545.1_pt1 | contig 10589 bp, 10 predicted proteins | sample 1576361 | NCBI WGS metagenome assembly OGXT01 (sample SAMEA3541514, study PRJEB24748) | human gut metagenome | biome: human gut; feature: human-associated habitat; material: faeces | place: China | collected 2012 | reverse complement strand
TGCTGCCCCTGCCCGTCAGCGAGAGCCGGAGCGAGGGCAACGAGTGAGTGCCTCCCGCACCGCATTTTTCCCCAAGGCCCCCCCTCCGGGCCACGGCCGCTCCGGCGGCCCCAGCGATCAGCCACACCCACACAGTCCCTGCAGGCCCTTCGGACCGGCAGGGACTGTTTTTTTACGACTGCCCGGCACGGCTTTCTGCCGCCCTGACGGCATCCTGAAAAAACGCCTGTCATCCCGCTGTGTTGTCTGCCCGCATCCGGTCGATTCCGGCAAATGCGCCCGCGGGGCATTTTTTTCTTTTCAAACGGCCTCAAGGATGCTACACAAGCGCAGCGTGTGGCGCTCACCCCGCTTTGAGGGGCCTTTTTTCCATCCCGTTTCTCCGTGCGCCATGCCCGCCGCCCCGTGCGGCCCCATTTCCGCAACAACGGCCCGTCATGGCCGAAGGGAGACCCATGTCCTCATTACCCTGCATCGTTCTGGTGGGACGCCCCAACGTGGGCAAGTCCACTCTGTTCAACCGCCTGATCCGCAGCAACCGCGCCATCACCCATGACCGTCCCGGCGTGACCCGCGACCGCATGGAAGGTGTGGTCCGCCGCAAGGGCCATCCTGATTTCGGCATCGTGGATACCGGCGGCATCACCCTGGATGCCCATGCCATGGTCACCGAAGGCCCCGAAGGCATCCGCGGCTTCGAGTCCGACATCCTGCGCCAGGCCGAGGCGGCCATGAAGGACGCCTGTGCCGTGGCCTTCGTGGTGGACGGCCGTGACGGCCTGCTGCCCCTGGACGAATATCTGGCGGCCCACATCCGCCGCATGGGCCTGCCCACCCTTTGCGTGGTCAACAAGGTGGACGGCCTGGAAAAGGAAGACGAGCTGCTGGCCGAGTTCCACAGCCTGGGTTTCCCCCTGCTGCCGGTCTCGGCCGAGCACGGGCACAACATCCGCGCCCTCACCGAAGAACTGGCCGACCTGCTGCCCGATGATTACGAGGCCGAACACGAGCCCCCGGCCCTGCGCCTGGCCATGCTGGGCCGCCCCAATGCGGGCAAGTCCTCCATGATCAACGCCCTGGCCGGTGAGGAACGCATGATCGTCTCCGACGTGGCCGGCACCACCCGCGACAGCGTGGACGTGCGCTTCGAGCGCGACGGCCAGGATTACGTCTTTGTGGATACCGCCGGGGTGCGCCGCCGTACCAAGATCACGGACATCGTGGAAAAGTACTCCGTCAACGCGGCCCTCAAGTCCACCACCAAGGCCGACGTGACCCTGCTGACCTTGGACGCCACCGAAGGCGTGAGCCAGCAGGACAAGCGCCTCATGGATCTGCTGGATACCCGCAAGATCCCCTTCATGGTGCTGGTCAACAAGTGCGACCTGGTGCCCGCCGGTCAGCTCAAGCAGCTGCTGCAGAACGTGAGCGAGATGCTGGCCTTCTGCAAGCATGTGCCCATCCTCACGGTCTCGGCCCTCAAGGGCACGGGCCTGAACAAGATCCTGCCCATGGCCCGCAAGATCCATGAGGAATGCGCCATCCGCGTGCCCACCGGCCAGCTCAACCGTGCCATGGAAGAAGTGCTGACCCGCCACCAGCCCCCGGTGGTCAAGCGCGTGCGCGCCAAGTTCTTCTATCTGACCCAGGCCGAGTCCCAGCCGCCGACCTTCGTCTTTTTCGTCAGTGACGCCGACCGCGTGCCGGAAAGCTATGCCCGCTATCTGGAACGCGCCCTGCGCCGCATCTTCGGCATCACGCATGCGCCCATGCGCCTGCACCTGCGTTCCAGCCACAAGAAATCACAGTAGATATGTGGCCGTGCGGGGGAGATGGATTTGTGTGTCCATCCGGCAAACCGCATTGACAGGAATCAGATAAAGATGCAATAGAAAGGGCTTATACTGCCGCAAGGTAGACGTCGCTTTGCTGTTGTGCGACGCCCGGCAGTGCATGGAGTCTCTCAAGGAGGGAGAAAATGAAAAAGTGCATGACCTGGCTCATGGCCGCGCTGTGCAGCGTTGCCGTTGCGGCTCCTGCCATGGCCGCCGACACCATCAAAATCGGCGTGCAGGGCGCCCATTCCGGCGACCTGGCCTCGTACGGCGTCCCCAGCCTCAATGCCGCCAAGATCGTCATTGAAGAAGCCAACGCCAAGGGCGGCGTGCTGGGCAAGAAGATCGAACTGGTGTCCCAGGACGACCAGTGTAAGCCCGAACTGGCCACCAACGCCGCGACCAAGCTGATCTCCGACAAGGTCGTGGCCATCATGGGCCCCATCTGCTCCGGCGCCACCAACGCCTCCCTGCCCATGTATGAAAGCGCCAACATCATCAGCATCTCCCCCACGGCCACCACGCCTGCCCTGACCCTGGAAGGCAAGCACCCCCTGTTCCTGCGCACCGTGGCCAACGACAATGCCCAGGCCCAGCTGACCAGCAGCTACATCATCGAAGTGCTGAAGGCCAAGAAGGTCGCCTACCTGCATGACAACGGCGAATACGGCAAGGGCTTTGCCCAGCAGAACCGCGGCATCCTCGAAAAGGCCGGCGTCGAGACCGTCCTGTTCGAAGCCGTGACCCCCGACGCCGTGGACTTCTCCGCCGTGGTGCGCAAGCTGCGTCGCGCCAAGGCCGACGTCCTGATCTTCGGCGGCTACCAGAACACCGCCTCCAAGCTGGTGCAGCAGATGCGCCGCGACCGCGTCAAGACCCCCCTCATCGGTCCTGACGGCGTGAAGGACGAGACCTTCCTCAAGATGACCGGCAAGGACAGCGAAGGCGTCATGGCCTCCTATCCCAAGGATACCAGTACCCTGGCCATGTACAAGCACGCCCGCGAAGCCCACGTCAAGCAGTTCGGCAGCGAGCCCGGCTTCGGTTACTACAACGCCTATGCCGCCACCCAGGCCCTCATCAAGGCCATCGAAGTGGCCGGCAGCACCGAGACCGACAAGATCATGGCCGCTCTGAAGAGCACCGAAGTGGACACCCCTCTGGGCAAGATGTCCTTCAACAAGGCCGGTGACGCCACCGGTCTGGGCCTGTCCGTCTACGTGGTGAAGGACGGCAAGTTCGTCGAAAGCGACCACAGCATCACTCTGCATTAATAGGATACTATGGCGCACGGGCGCGGAGGCATGGCCTCCGCGCCCTCTTGCCCGCTGCGCCCGGGTAAACCGCAGCCCCTGTAACGGCATGGACTTCCAGTACTTTATCGAACTTTTCTTCGGCGGCCTCACACGCGGCAGCATCTATGCCCTCATCGCCCTGGGCTATACGCTGGTGTACGGCATCATCGAACTGATCAACTTCGCACACGGCGAAATCTACATGCTGGGCGCCTTCACGGCCCTGCTGGTAGCCGGTGTGCTAGGCATCGTCGGTTTCCCCGCCGGAGGCATCCTCATCGTTGCGGCCCTCGCGGCCGTGGTCTGGAGCGCGGCCTACGGCTATACTCTGGAAAAGGTGGCCTACAAACCCCTGCGCGGCGCCCCGCGTCTGTCGCCCCTCATTTCGGCCATCGGCATGTCCATCTTCCTACAGAACTATGTGCTGCTGGCGCAGACCTCTGACTATGTCCCCTTCCCCCGCCTGCTGCCGGAGATGGAGTTTCTGGATTACCTGGGCAACATCATGGGCCCCAGTGATTTCCTGATCCTCGTCACCAGCACGCTGGCCATGGTCTCCCTGAGCCTGTTCATCCGCTATACCCGCATGGGCAAGGCCATGCGCGCCACCGCGCAGAACCGCAAGATGGCCCTGCTGCTGGGCATCAATGCCGACCGCATCATCTCGCTCACCTTCATCGTCGGCTCGGCCCTGGCGGCCCTGGGCGGCGTGCTCATCGCCTCCCACATGGGACAGGTCAACTTCGGCATCGGCTTCCTGGCCGGCCTCAAGGCCTTCACGGCCGCGGTGCTCGGCGGCATCGGTTCCATCCCCGGTGCCATGGTGGGCGGCCTTGTGCTGGGTATCGCCGAGAGCATGACCACCGGCTACCTGTCGGGCAACTATGAGGATGCCCTGGCCTTTGCCCTGCTCATCCTCATCCTCATCTTCCGTCCCGACGGCATCCTCGGCAAAGCGAAAGTGCAGAAGGTGTAGCCAATCATGATGCAATATCTTACAAAAGCCCTTTTGGCTGCCTGTTGGTTCATGCTCCTGACCTTCCCGGTCATGGGCATCAAGCTCAACAGCGTTGACCAGACCGTGGAATGGCAGTTCGACAGGGTCATCCTGCTGGGCGTGGCCATCTTCTTCCTTTCCATGCTCTGGAACTGGTGTTTCAGCCGCAAGGCCCGCGGCATCCCGCTGATCCGCCTGCCCGAAGGCCTGGGCAAGGGCCTGCACAGCCTGGTCACCCTGCCCAACCGCAATACCACCACCCGTCTGACCAGCCTCGGCCTGCTGCTGGCCGTCATGATCGTCATGCCTCTGGTGAGCTCCTTCTACCAGACCAACATCATGATCTCGGCCATGCTCTACGTCATCCTGGCCCTGGGCCTGAACATCGCCGTGGGCATCGCCGGTCAGCTGGTGCTGGGCTATGTGGCCTTCTACGCCGTGGGCGCCTATTCCTACGCCCTGCTCAACCAGGCGTTCGGCCTGGGCTTCTGGGCCTGTCTGCCCGTGGGCGGCTTCATGGCCATCGTTTTCGGCCTGGCCCTGGGCTTCCCCGTGCTGCGCCTGCGCGGTGACTATCTGGCCATCGTGACCCTGGGCTTCGGCGAGATCGTGCGCCTGGTGCTGCTCAACTGGACCAGCCTCACCGGCGGTTCCGGCGGCATCAAGAACATCCCCGGCCCCTCCTTCTTCGGCCAGGAGCTGGAGATCGCCGCCAACACCATCTTCATCTACTATCTGGTGCTGCTGGCCGTGATCCTGACCATCATCGTCATCAGCCGCCTCAAGAACTCCCGTGTGGGCCTTGCCCTGCAGGCCCTGCGTGAAGACGAGATCGCCTGTGAGGCCATGGGCATCGACCTGGCCCGCGTCAAGCTCTCGGCCTTTGCCCTGAGCTCCTGCTGGGCTGGTTTCGCCGGCGTCATCTTCGCGGCCAAGACCACCTTCATCAACCCCGCCAGCTTCACCTTCATGGAATCGGCCATGATCCTCTCCATGGTGGTGCTGGGCGGCATGGGCTCCATCGTGGGCGTGGTCATCGCCGCCACCATCCTCATCCTGGCTCCCGAATACCTGCGTGCCTTCTCCGAGTACCGCATGCTGATCTTCGGCGCCATCATGGTCATCATGATGATCTTCCGGCCCCAGGGCCTCGTCACCGGTGAGCGCCGCCGCTACCGCATCACCGCCCTGCAGGGCGGCAACAAAGGAGAACGCGCATGAAACCCGTCCTTGAAGTCAAGGGCCTGACGCGTGACTTCGGCGGTCTGCGCGCCCTCAACGAGCTGGACCTGACCGTCAACGAAGGTGAGATCGTGGCCCTCATCGGCCCCAACGGCGCCGGCAAGACCACCTTCTTCAACTGCGTCACCGGCATCTACAAGCCCACGGAAGGCACCGTGCACCTGTACGGCGCCAACGGCGAGAAGCATCTGCTCAACGGGCGCAAGCCCCACCTCATCACGGCGCTGGGCATGGCCCGCACCTTCCAGAACATCCGTCTGTTCAGCGACATGACCGTGCTGGAGAACGTGATGATCGGCCGCCACTGCCGCACCAAGGCCGGCATCTGGGGCGCCCTGACCCGCAACCCCGCCACCCGCCGCGAAGAGCAGGAATCCATCGACATCTCCTACAGCCTGCTGGAGACCGTGCACCTGCAGGATCTGTGGAACGAAAAGGCCTGCAACCTGGCCTACGGTGCCCAGCGCCGTCTGGAGATCGCCCGCGCCCTGGCCACCGAGCCCCGCATGCTGCTGCTGGACGAACCCGCCGCCGGCATGAACCCGCAGGAGACCAACGAGCTCAAGGATCTGGTGCTCCAGATCCGCGCGGACCGGGATCTTTCCATCCTGCTCATCGAGCACGACATGGGCATGGTCATGTCCCTGTCCGACCGCATCTATGTCATGGAATACGGTTCGCGCATCGCTGCCGGCACTCCCGCGGAAGTGCGCAGCAACCCGCGCGTCATTCAGGCCTATCTGGGAGAAAGCGAAGATGCTTGAAGTCAAGGGCATTGATACCTACTACGGCAACATCCAGGCCCTGCGCGACGTTTCCCTGCGCGTGGATGACGGCGAGATCGTGACCCTCATCGGTGCCAACGGCGCCGGCAAGTCCACCACGCTCATGACCATCTGCGGCATCAACCGGCCGCGCAAGGGCGAGATCCTCTGGAACGGCGAGCCCATCCACGAGCTGCCCCCGCACGAGATCGTCCGCCTGGGCATCTCGCAGGTGCCCGAAGGCCGCCTCATCTTCCCCGACCTGAGCGTGCGCGAGAACCTCGACCTGGGCGCTTTCCTGCGCAACGACGTGCAGGGCATCAAGGAAGACATGGACTACGTGTTCGACCTCTTCCCCATCCTGGCTCAGCGCCGCAAGCAGACCGGCGGCACCCTGTCCGGTGGCGAACAGCAGATGCTGGCCATCAGCCGCGCCCTCATGGCCCGGCCCAAGCTGCTCCTGCTGGACGAGCCCTCGCTGGGCCTCGCACCCATCATCATCCAGCAGATCTTCCAGATCATCCAGCGCGTCAACGCCAACGGCACCACGGTCTTCCTGGTGGAACAGAACGCCAACCAGGCCCTGCGCATCGCCCACCGCGGCTATGTGATGGAGAACGGCCGTATCGTCACCAGCGACAGCGCCGAGAACCTGCTCAAGAGCGAGGACGTGCGTTCCGCCTATCTGGGCATGTAAAAATCAATGGATCCCAGCTGCCCTGCCGGGCAGTATCGTTGGAAGGGAAGGAGCCGCCTTGCGCGCAAGCTCCTTCCCTTTTTTGATGCTCGTGGAGCAGATCGCAGCGAGTTTGGTCACTTACTGAAGAGCATTTCCCTCACGTTAGGGATGAGCTAAGGTGACGCGGCACAGGTATGGACAGGGACTGATGTCCATGATAGCCGGGGCCATGAATATCTTCGCTCTTATCATATTTATCGCTGCTATCGTGGCCCTAATTCGCTTTTTTCGTCCACGTTCCGAAGACCATCAGCAGATATCCAGAAAAAAACAACCCGCCGCCATTTTAACGGGCGGTGAGGACGTGCTAATAAAACCATCCCCGGTGGAAGCCAGAATCTGGGCAAAAGAAGATGCGGAAGACCAAGCAGATGGAATGGTCCTGAAAATTCCGTCATACAACGAAACCGGCACCGTCTACATATGCAACTTGCGCAGAGTACGCTGCTCCTGCCAGGACTGGCTCAAACGCCGCAACTTCGGAAACGACCAGCATCCGGCACGCATCTGCAAACATCTGGCCGAAGCATACACCAAACACCGCGACAAGCTGCCAGAATCTCTGCAACCATGGCGTGCTATCATCGACACCCAAGGCCAGACAGGTACAGGTATGCCGTATAATAGAAAAGATTATGGAGAGTTTGAGGGCGCGGTCTACATCGTGGATACACGCAACTTCGTCCGTTCTGGATGGGTGAACCTCTACTTTGAAGGCAAGTTCTACGGCTGGAACCGTGAAGAACGCCGCTGGAGCTACAACAGAGGCCCCTACCCACGCAGCTTGTGGGTAAAAATATTGCGGAAAACATTACAAGATAGAGGCTTGTAGCCAGCAATTCGAAAGGACTCCCCCACGCCCATGGAGCGCCCCACGCAGAAACGCCTCTCCCGCATGAGACGGAAGAGGCGTTTTGCCATCATGGAAACAGGGATGGAATCCCTGCCGTGATGGGAGCTTTTCTCCTACTCCACCACCTTCGGCGTGCCCGAGACCGGCAGGGTACCGGTGCGGATGAAGGTATCCACCAGGCCGAAGACCAGATCGTTGCCGCAGAAATGCCCGCGCGCGATGGAGGCCCGGAACTCGGGCAGGCGTTCCTCGAAGCGGCGCAGCAAGGCGGGCTCCAGGGTCATCATGTCGGCCTGCATGCCGTAGTTCAGACGTTCGAGGTACAGGGCGTTGAAACACTGTTCCACCATGGCCTTGAGCGGCAGGCTCAGGATGGGCTTGCCCAGGTGCAGGGCCTCGGTCATCAGGGTATGGCCGCCGCCCTGAATGACGTAGGAACAGCCTTCCAGCAGCTTGAGGAAGCCCTCTTCGCTCTTCTTCATGAAGATGACGTTGCCCTCGCGGCCTTCCGTCCGGTCATAGCCGAAGACATAGCAGGGGCGATCCGTGGCCTGGAGCAAGAAGTCCACCAGCTTGCGGTGCGTGGAATTGCTCTGGTAGACCACCACATGGCCGTCATCACGGGGATTGAGGCGCAGCACGCTTTCACGCAGGATGGGGGGCACCACGCGGGCGTGGTAGCGGGGCTGCACCGGCGGCGCATAGAAGGAGACCAGCAGGTTCTGCTCCGTGGGCCGGAACAGGTAGCGGGGCGTGATGCCCTGCAGCAGGTGATCCCACCACATGCGCGGCGGCAGCCAGCCGTGGCGACAGCAGGTGATGACGTGCTGATGGTCGAGGGTCAGGCAGTGCAGCCCGGCCTTCTCGGCCGCACGCGGCACGAAATATTCCAGGTCCGTCATGCAGACGTCGGGCTTGAACTGGTCGATAAGGCGCAGCACTTCATCCACATAGCGCTGACGGTGCCAGAGCAGCGGGATGGCCTTGCGCACCGTGGCGCCCACATCCACCTGATAGTTGCGGAACACCGTGCCCAGATTGGGGATGCGGTGCACCCGGAATTCGGGCTCCAGTATCTTGGGGGCGTCGTCATTGGCCACGAACAGAAATTCGTGTGCGCCCAGACGGCGGGCGATGGTCAGCCCGCGCATGGCATGGCCATGCCCTGTCCCGTGGATGCCGTAAAGGATTCGCGCCATTCTTTCCCCCTGTGGTATAAACGCTAGTCATACCAACGGGCTTTGACAGCGTCAACCGCGCACGCCTCCACGCGCGCAACTTGTCCTGCTGCCGGAAAAAACATATCTCTGCCGGAGGAGCCCACGCCAAGGACACGCCATGAACAGCCTCCGATACATCCATGCCGCCGACCTGCATCTGGACACCCCCTTCCTGGGCCTGAGCCGTACCGATGCCGGAGAGGCCCTGCAAGCGCAGCTGCGCGACGCCACCTTCACGGCACTGCAACGCCTGTTCGACCAGTGCGAGCGCCTGCGGCCGGACTTTCTCGTCCTGGCCGGGGACATCTACAACCAGGAAGAGCACAGCGTCAAAGCCCAGCTGGCCCTGCGCGACGGCTGTGTGCGCCTGCAGGCCTGCGGCATCCCGGTCTTCTGGGCCCACGGCAACCATGACCCGCTGGACTCGCGGCTGAAGACCGTGGACTGGCCCGACAACGTGACCATCTTCGGCCCGGAGCCCGAACAGCATGTGCTGTACCGGGACGGGGCCCCCCTTGCCGTGATCCACGGCATCAGCCATGCCCGCATCAGGGAGGCCCGCAACCTGGCCCTCCTCTTCCACCGCCAGCCGGAGACGGATTGCTTCCAGCTGGGCGTGCTGCATTGCAGCGTGGAAGGCAGCCCCACGCAGGACAGGTACGCCCCCTGCTCGCTGGACGATCTGCGCGCCGCCGGTCTGGATGCCTGGGCCTTGGGCCATGTGCACGAACGCCGCATTCTGGCGCGCCATCCCTTCATCGCCTATCCCGGCAATACCCAGGGACTCCACATCAATGAAGGCGGCCCGCGCGGCTGCCTGCTGGTCACTGCCGAGGCCTGCGACGGTGCTTTCTCCTGCCGGGAGGAGTTCCTGCCGCTGGGGCCGGTACAATGGCAGCGTCCGGTCATCGGTCTGGACGCCGTGGAACAGCTCGACGCCGTAGAGGACAGGTTGCTGGAGGCCCTGACCACGGTCACGGAAAGCGCTGACGCATCCTGCACGCTCATGGTCGTGCGCCTGTGCCTACAGGGACGCACCCCGCTGGACAGTCTGCTGCGCCGCCCGGAGACCTGCCGCGACCTGCGGGAGCGCCTGCATCAGGCTCCCCTGCCCCTGCCTGTCCACATCAAGGATCTGTGCGTGGAGACGGCCCCCGCTGTGGATATGGCCGCCTGCCTGCAACGCCAGGATCTGCTGGGCGAGGCCCTGCGTCTGGCGGAAGGGCTCGAGCAGCAGCCCGAAGCGCTGGCCGCCTTTGCCGAAGAAGAGCTGGCGCCCCTGTTCCGGCACTGCCCCGCCGGGATGCTCGACATGCCGGAAGGGGAAGATCTCCAGGACCTGCTGGACGAAGCCCGCTATCTCTGCCTGGACATGCTGGAGGGGAAGTGATGCGCCTGCTCTCGTTCCATGCAGACGGTTTCGGCATCCTTGCCCAAACGGGCGCCGAGGGCCTCGGCCCGGGCATCAACATTTTTCTGGGCGACAACGAAGCCGGCAAGTCCACCTGTCTGGCCTTCCTGCGGGCCATGCTCACCGGCTATCCCTCCGGGCGCAAGGAACGTCAGGCCGGCCAGCCCCTGCGCGGCGGACAGGCCGGGGGCAGCCTGACGCTGGAAAGCGGCCTCCACGGCCTGCTGCATCTG
>OGXT01003542.1_pt1 | contig 10592 bp, 7 predicted proteins | sample 1576361 | NCBI WGS metagenome assembly OGXT01 (sample SAMEA3541514, study PRJEB24748) | human gut metagenome | biome: human gut; feature: human-associated habitat; material: faeces | place: China | collected 2012 | reverse complement strand
TTTTTCGTTCAGGGAAGCTGAATATAAAGAATTACTCACAGCATTGTTACCAAAACTAAAAAGCCGTCACGTGCCAGAAGCATTGGACGAAATTAATTTGTTTTGGTTGCGGAATATTGAAGAAGTACAGCTGTATCTAAGGGCTTGGTTCCCAGGAGAAAATAGCTATGTATTCACAGCTGCTACATACATGGATTATGATGATAAAGAGTATCTGCCATTTTTACTAATGGGAGATAAACATATTCTTGATGATCCATTGAGTAGGTATGCGGAGATACAAAGCAAGATGCTAAAAGGCAAAGATGCTGAATTCCTGTATAAGCAAATAGGTGTAACGGCGGAGGATAACCTAAAGCTATTAGAAAATGTTGGTGAAAAAATTCTTATATTACCATTGAGGATTCTCAACCAATCAAATGATTATAATTCTTTTTATAAAGTTGGAGAGCAGGCATTTGTCAGTCTGTTTAACGGTATAAATAGTGTGAGTGATTATTTTTCTAAGTGCGAAAGTATCGACGATATTATGCAATATGCTCGTGGAGATATTGGGAGACTGGTAATGTTTTCAGAAGATGATGATATTTCTCTGACTTTTAAGGAAAGATTTCAGTCCGCATTGGTAGGAACGCAATATATGGTAGATGTAAATAGAACGGAAGAGGATAGTGACAAAGTAGAAAATCAGCCAAGCGACTAACTGCTTTTGGATGAATGACTTTTATTTAGTTAATGATACTCTCATCCAAACACTGAACAGTGATACATCTGCCGGGAATATTTTTCGGCATTCAAATCCAATTTTTTCCAGTCTCTTGCACCAACAATCCTGTTTCTCTGCTACGGTGCCACGATGGCTGTAGATCTTTCCCAAGTCTTTACCGGAAAAAACGGCAATCTTTTACCGCCCTTTTTATGGATGGTAATCTGCCTCGTCCTCTGGGTTCTCGCCAATTATATCTTTGCCGTGATCTCACACCTGCGCGCTTCATTTCCGGCAGTTCTTCTGCTCTCCGTGCGCCTGATGGCAGGTCACATCAAAGAAACTTTCATCTTATTATTTACAATGGCCGGCGCCTGCCTCATCGTCTTCCTGGTTCCCGGACTTTTCGTCCTTTTTCCCGGAATCCTCTGCGGCATCGCCAGCCATCTGATTGAGCCTGGTTTAAAAAAGGCTCTTGCTATTGATTAATCCAGTTCTTTATAGTCAAAACTGCGGAATTCTGCTGTCTGATCGTATCCGGAGTAGTCCACGCATGCCATGCCGACAAATGCTCCGGTGAAGAATCCACCGTATGACTGGAGTACGTAATCATCGGACAATACAGCGGCATCCAGTGTGCCCGGAATCTCTGTATAGTTCTTTCCGTCAAAGGAATACTCGTAGCTGTAAGACTGCTTTCTTACTTTTGTGCGAAGCCATACAAATTCAACATCATCCGGTACCGGAATCGCATCGTCGCGAAGGAACGAACGATATCCGCCACGATTGCACTCTGCCACTTCGATCACGCGGCCATTTTTCTCATTCCACGTAACGAAAGCGAATGACCAGTGCTTATCATTGTAAAAATTTGTCAATCCAGCCATCTGCTGATAGTTGAACGGATCAAATTTCACTTTCACTTCGGCATCAAAGTTAAATGCCTGCCAGCGTTTTGCCACCAACGAAAGCTCATGCTTATTGCTGAGGGATCCTTTTCCGACCAATGTCAGCCTGCCATCCCCTGTCGTACCCATTTCCTCGGTAAATGGTACGCGGAGGGTATTCCACTCATCATGAAGTTTTGGTGTGTCAAATTCATCATGCATCGAATGATCTGCCGGTGCTTCTGTCAAGATTGCATCTTTCGGCGCATCCACAAGCACTTTTCCGCCATGTCCGCCCTCGATACGAGGCCAGCCTTCTTCATCCCAGTATACTTTCTGAATTGCCGTCTCACGGCCAAGCGGACACCAGCCGCGTGGGTCGATCGAACTTTCATTTTCGTGGTTCCACGGTCTTCCACACAAACTTGCATAATACCACTCACCGCCGGGAGTCTCTACGAGAGCACCATGTCCCTGCTTCTGGATCTCAAGTTCCGGCGTATCAAAGTTTGTAATAAACGGATCGCCAGGCTCTGTCTCAAAACTCAACGCATCTAACGTCTTTGAACGAGCTACTACTTCCTGATGTGTCCAAACGGTTCCACCCTGTGCAGCAAACAGATAATAATATCCGTTGATCTTATACAAATGTGGTCCCTCAACCAGTTTAACGTCCGTTCCGGCGTAGATCGTACGTGCTGTCTCCGGTTTTAATTTCATTGTCTCTGTGTCAAATTCTGTCACTGTAATACCGTCAAAAGCATGGTGGTATTCGCGATGATCCCATGTCTGCTGAACAAGGTATTTGCGTCCGTCATCATCATGGAACAACGATGCGTCAAATCCCACACCATTGACACGGATCGGATCCGACCATGGTCCGCGGATATCTTCTGCCGTCGTCAGATAATTGATCATATCTTTGAACGGTCCTTCGGTTACTTTTACATCCGTATAAATCAGCCAGAATTTTCCATCTGCATAGGAAAGATCCGGCGCCCAGATACCTCCCGATGACGGATTTCCTTTCATATCAAGCAATGTCGTCGTGGACAATGCGGATGGAAGAAGATTCCAATGTACTAAATCTTTTGACTCGTGCAGACGAACTCCCGGAAACCACTCAAACGTAGAGTTCGCAATGTAATATGTATCATCCACACGGATAATGGATGGATCTGCATTAAATCCCGGCAAAACCGGATTTTTAATCTGCAACATAACTGTATGCCTCCTTATTGTTAATCTATCTCTATCATACAGGAAAATGGGGGGGTTGCAAAGGGAAAAAGAAGAATTTATTCATCCTCTGCCTGAGCAAGCATGGAAGTAGCTGCCTGCTGCAAGATGCTCTCTTTCGAGAATCTTGTCATCTCATCTGCCATATCAGTATCACGGATACGGGATTCAGCTGCTGTTGTGTTCTCTACAACGTTGTCTAAGTTATCGATCGTATGCTCAAGTCTGTTCTGAACAGCACCGAGAGCGGAACGCTGGGAAGAAACCTTTGCTACTGCCTCTGCAATACGGTCAATTGCTGCTGTAGCATCATCTTCTGTATCAACTTTAAGACCCTTAACACCAATTCCTGCTGCACTCATTGATTCGATTTTGACTGCAATCTTATTATCTGCTGCTGAATCTGCCCCAACATGAAGGTTAAAGAAAAGCTCACCATTTACGTCAAACGGTTCAATGTTTTTTGTTTTAGCATCTGCTGCTGTAATCTTAATAGCATTTGCAACATCACCTTTATCATTAACATAATAATTAGTTGCTGCTGTTTTTCCATCTGCATTTTTTGAATTAGCTATCTGCTCTGCTGAAACTTCTTTTCCGTTTACGTCGTATAATTTTGTTGCATACACATAATCTTTTCCAGCTTCTGCTATATTAGCATCTGTCTGATCTCCTACATTGGCTTCTGCCACTGTATATACCTTATTTCCCTTTGCTAATTCTTCTTTAAGCTGGTCCGCAGAAAGTTTGGTTTTACCACCTTTTGCAAACAAGTCTTTACCCATTACATACGTACTCTTCATGAAGTTAGCCTTACTTGCAGTCTTTGTATCACCTTTTAACAAATATATTTCATTGAACTTTGTTGTTTCTGATACACGATCAATTTCTGTTGCAAGCTGATCAATCTCGTCCTGAATCGCCTGACGATCAGACTGTGCATTCGTTCCATTTGCAGACTGAACTGCCAACTCATTCATTCTCTGTAACATGGAGTGAACTTCTGTCAAAGCACCCTCGGCTGTCTGTACAGAAGATACGCCGTCCTGAGCGTTTGTGGAAGCCTGATCAAGACCACGGATCTGTTTTCTCATTTTTTCAGAAATTGTTAATCCTGCCGCATCATCTGCTGCACGGTTGATTCTGTAACCGGAAGATAACTTCTCTGTGGACTTTGCCTGCTGTCCTGTTGTTACATTTAACATTCTGTTCGCGTTCATTGCCTGTAAATTGTGTTGTACTACCATAATATAATCCTCCTTGTCTCATCCTTATGATGAGTTATTATGTTTTTGACCGGACTTCCTTTTCCGGCATTATTTATAACAAACAAAGCATCCCGGGTTGTGCCTTGTCTATTACCAGATGATTGTGCGATGTTTTTAATGAGCTTAATGGCTCATTCTTTCTGCATCTTTTTTTGTTTCCGCTTTCATGCGTTCATTCCATAAAATCTTCTTGATCTCGTCCTGCGCTTCTTTTGAGATCGCAGGTTCCGGATAATAAGTATCTTTCCTGCGCTCCGGATTTTGTTCTACGGTACTCCTTGCAATCCTGACATCCTTTGGAGCATCGATCATAAGTCGTCCGTGATTTCCGGTCCCACCCACATAAACTACGCGGATGTTATCTCCGATATTTACATACTGACCTTGTTTCAGTGAAATCTTTAACATAATCCTCCTTGTTTTTCCGAAGGAAAAATCCGAACCTAATGGTGAGGAGAGGATTTAGCCTCCTTGTTTTTCATCGCAATTCCATTTGCTACGTTTTGTATCATTTATATCGTCTTTTCGCTACAGTTTGTTAACATCTATTTTTACATTTTGCTACAGTTTGTTACATTTTTACAATCAACAATCTATTTTTCTAGTGAATAAATGTTGTTATTTTGTGCATAATTAATAGTAACTTTATTTTTTCCGCAACATTTTGTTACAATTTCAATGCCAATCAGTGTTAACATTTTAACTTTTGTTGTCTGATATGCTACACCTTGCTACATCTAAGGCACAGATAAAAATATACTAATAGCAAAGGTGGTATTTATATGAAAAACAAACTACTTCCACAGAAGTTAAAAGAATTGCGCAAAGTCAATAACTACACACAGGATTATGTTGCGGAGGTATTGGGTGTTGTACGGCAGACATACAGCCATTACGAAACCGGGAAACGCACACCGGATGCGGAAGCCTTTTACAAATTAGCAGGGCTTTATAATATTTCCGTTGATGATCTGCTTCATCTGACAATCGATATTGACAGGGAGGAATCTTACGATGCGCCTGCGCCAACACAGGCAAGCAGCGATTTATCAGAATTTCTTGAATTTTTTAATGATCCTTCTAATAAGAAAAAATATATGTTTAACACAAATTTGGAACGGGAATTACTTTTCTATTTTAATAAAATATCTGATGAAGACAAAAAAGAAATTATAGAATTTACGAAAATCAAGGCGAGAAAACCTTTATAAAACAAGAAGCAATGTGCCACAAAACACATTGCTTCTTGTTTTATAATTTAAATCTGTACCCAACTCCCCAGATTGTTTCTATATACTGCGGTTTGTTGGTGTTCATCTCGATCTTTTCGCGGATCTTCTTGATATGCACGGTAACTGTTGCAATATCTCCGACGGATTCCATATCCCAGATTTCCCGGAACAATTCTTCCTTTGTAAACACATGGTTTGGATTTTCTGCCAAAAAGGTAAGAAGATCAAATTCTTTTGTTGTAAACTGTTTTTCCTCGTCGTTCACCCAGACACGGCGTGCTGTCTTGTCAATGCGGATACCGCGGATCTCAATGATATCATTTTTTGCCTCACTGCTTCCGATCAGGCGCTCATATCGGGCGAGATGTGCTTTCACCCGCGCTACCAGCTCACTTGGAGAAAATGGTTTTGTGATGTAATCGTCCGCACCAAGTCCAAGACCTCTGATCTTGTCAATATCATCTTTTTTGGCTGAAACCATAAGAATTGGTGTATTTTTTTCCTCACGGATCTTTTTGCAGATTTCAAATCCATCCGTTCCCGGAAGCATAAGATCTAAAATGAACATGTCAAATTCCTCGGACAATGCTCTTTTCAATCCTGCTGTTCCGTTATTCTCGATCTCTACGGTAAATCCGCTCAATTCCAGATAATCTTTTTCAAGATCTGCGATCGCTTCTTCATCTTCAACTATTAATACTCTGCTCATTTGGCACCTCCTGATATTTTCTGATTACAAAATACATAACGGTTCCGATGGACTCCTTGCTGGTCGCCCATATTTTACCTCCGTGGTCTTCGATAATTTTTTTCACAATTGACAATCCGATTCCACTGCCACCGGTTGCGGAATTTCTCGAAGCGTCCGCCCGGTAGAAACGATCAAAAATGTATGGCAGATCCGCCGCTGCAATTCCTCTGCCGTTATCCTCGATCTCCACCTGGATAAAATCACCCACATCCTTGATACGGATGTTGATAAGTCCTCTCTGCTTGTCCAGATATTTAATGGAATTTCCAATAATATTGTGGATCACTCTGCGAAGCTGTTCCGGATCCGCAATGATCTGTGTCGATCCATCCGTATAATTAAAGTATGCCAGTCCGATATTTTTTGACTCAAGATCCAGTCCGATCTCCTCAATGCAGTCATTGAAGTATTCACCAACATTGATTTTGGCAAAATTGTACGGTATACGGTTCGTATCGATCTTCGCATAGAGCGTCAGCTCATTGATAAGCGTATCCATCTCATTTGCTTTATTATAAATTGTCCGGATATACTTATCCCGTTTTTCCGGGGTATCCGCAACACCGTCCATCAATCCTTCCGCATATCCTTTTACCGCAGTGATCGGCGTTTTCAGATCGTGTGCAATGTTGCTGATCAACATTTTATTTTCTTTCTCGCTATTGATTTTCTCTTCGGCATTGTCTTTCAGCCTCTGCCGCATCTCTTCAAAACTTGTGCAGAGTTCCCCGATCTCATCCCTGCTCTCTGCCTCGATCGTAAAATCAAGATTGCCCTCCTTAATATTCTGTGCGGCAGCCTGCAATTTTTTGATTGGATTGATCAGGCTGGTATAAATCCATACCGTCAGCATACATGCTGTCAGAACAAGGATCAGCACAATGGAAACCATAATATCGATCAGAAGACTTTTTAATTCAGGAACCATCTCCTCTAATCTGGTCACGATAAAAATGCTGCCCTTTGCACCATCCGGATAAACAAAATCAATCTGTTTTACCAGTGCCTGCTCCTCACCATCCATGTATGTCCCGGAATCCGCATTGCCATCGGCACTTCCATACTCCGGAAGCTCCGTCAAAAGCGATGTCCCTGCGCTTTTTCCTATATATACCAGCTCCTGTCCTTTCCGAACGATGAGATAGGACGCTTTTTCTTCCAACTGCTGGTTGATCTTCTCAAGGTATGCTCCATCCTCCAGTTTCTCCGGCTGGTTGTCTGCCACCTTGTATACTTCCCGATAGATTTCTCTTGTAAACCGGCTCAGAAGCTGGACAGAATTGGAAAAATAACTGTATCCGTCCCCTTCGACACCATAGGTCTGCTCGATCGCCCGCATCTGAATGTGCTGCATACTGAACAAAACCAGTGTTGCAAGGAAAATCGGTACAAATATAATGATGCAGAATGAAATAATAATCTTATTCTTAAACTTCATACGCTTTCCTTCTATGAATGTTTATGTTTCTACCCTTGTTCACCCACTTTTGTATCCATAGAAACAAAATAGGTCACAAGGATAAACCCTATGACCTATTATAGCATGAACCATCCGAAATCCTATGACATTTTCCGAAAAAGATTCTAAACTTTTCATAAATTAATCTGCTCAACGCTGATTATAAATATTTCTTTAATGTTTCCGCCTTATCTGTTGCTTCCCAAGGAAGATTTAAGTCTGTACGTCCGAAATGTCCGTATGCTGCTGTTCCACGGTAAATTGGTCTTCTTAAGTCAAGCATTTTGATGATTCCTGCCGGACGGAGATCAAAGTTCTCACGAACGAGCTCAACCAGTTTTTCATCAGAAAGTTTTCCTGTTCCAAAAGTATCTACCATGATAGAGGTTGGCTGTGCAACACCGATTGCGTAAGACAACTGAATCTCACATTTGTCTGCAAGTCCTGCCGCTACAATGTTCTTTGCAACGTAACGTGCTGCGTAAGCTGCAGAACGGTCAACCTTTGTACAGTCTTTTCCTGAGAAAGCTCCGCCGCCGTGACGGGCATATCCACCGTAGGTATCTACGATAATTTTACGTCCGGTAAGACCTGCATCACCGTGTGGTCCACCGATCACGAAACGGCCGGTTGGGTTGATGAAGAATTTTGTCTCTGCATCTACTAATTCTATTGGAAGGATTGGATCAAATACATATTTTTTGATATCCTCATGGATCTGTTCCTGTGTTACATCCTCGTCATGCTGAGTGGATAATACAACTGCCTCTAATCTCTTTGGCTTGCCATTCTCATCATACTCTACAGAAACCTGTGTTTTTCCGTCTGGTCTTAAATATTTTAATGTGCCGTCTTTGCGCACTTTTGTAAGCTGTAAAGCAAGTTTGTGTGCAAGGGAGATCGGATATGGCATTAACTCCGGTGTCTCATTTGTTGCATAACCAAACATCATACCCTGATCACCGGCACCAATTGCCTCTAACTGCTCGTCAGACATTTTGTTTTCTTTTGCTTCCAATGCTTTGTCAACACCCATAGCGATATCCGGAGACTGCTGGTCAAGCGCTACCATCACTGCACATGTATGTCCGTCAAAACCTGTTTTTGCGTCGTTGTATCCGATCTCGTTGACTGTTTTACGAACGATGGAAGGAATATCTAACTGTGCTTTTGTTGTAATCTCACCTGTTACAAGCACAAATCCTGTACAGCTTGCTGTCTCACATGCTACACGGCTCATTGGATCCTGTTCCATACATGCATCAAGGATGGCATCAGAGATGGCATCACACATTTTGTCCGGATGTCCTTCTGTAACGGACTCGGATGTAAATAATAATTTTTCCATTTGTTCTTTCCTTTCTTCTGGCTGTTCATTTGGTAACTAAAAAACTCCGCTGTCACAAACAAGCGGAGTTAATAAATCATCAGATTATCAAATCCTCTTATTGTTCGAACTATAAAATATAGTCTTGGATAAATCATCCAAATATTTGCTCGCTCAGGTAGGCACCTTCCGTAGAGGGGTTGCCGTGACTTCATAGATCCTATGTATCTCCATCACTCTGAATAAGAAAATTTTCCGTAATTAAAAATCTCTTTCTAATTACATCTTATACAATATTGAATTTTCAAATCTGTTTACACAGACTGAAACATAAACTGTTTCAAATCTCACGTGCTATACAATACTATCTAACCGCCTCTCTGTCAAGAGTTTTTTCAAAATGATATACAAACCATGTGGAATGTATACTACTATTTGTTCTTTCTAAAAAACTATATTTTATGGGAATTTCTGCCAGCAGTATCTATTGACTTTCATTTTGTGCAATCTTATACTATTTTATAATAAAATGTATAGATTGGGGTATGCAAATGACAAAATATTATCCAACGGATGAATTAGTACCAGGGATGGTAACTGCTGGAGAAGTCCGTACCAAAGGCGGTCAGTTGATCGTTGAAAATGGAGTTTCTCTCACGGATCGTCTCATTTCCCGCATTAAATTTTATGCGATCCCGCAGGTATCGGTCACAGAAGATCCAATTCCTGCCACAAAAAAAGAGGAACAAGTCGAAGTTCCTTCCCATGTTGTAAAACCGGAAGCCCAGGCACCTTCTTATTCGCAGAAGGTTGTCTGCTCTAAAGAATTCCAGAATTTTCAGATTTCCTATTCCAGAGTAATCGCCACTTACCGCACGGTTCTGGAAGATTGTGTCATCTATCATAAGTCTTTAAATTATGAACAGCTTCTGTCTGATACGAAGGAATTATATTATTCCTGCAAAACATCCTTAGAACTTTTTGATATGCTTCACAATATGCGCTCCGTAGAGGATTCGGTCTATGCACATTCACTGAATGTCTCTCTGATCAGCCGCAGACTTGGACGCTGGTTAAAGTTTTCACCCGAAGAATTAGACACACTGACCTTAGCAGGCGCCTTACATGATATTGGAAAATTAAAAATTCCTGCCGAAGTTCTCAATAAGCCTGGAAAATATACCGATGAGGAATTTGCCCTTGTAAAACAGCATCCAAAATTTGGTTATGACATATTAAAATCACTCCCATTAGACTCTCACGTGAAAAAAGCAGTTCTCTGCCATCACGAGAGAAGTGACGGCAGTGGTTATCCAACCGGTTTGTCTCAATCCGATATTGATGAATATGCGGCAATTGTTTCCATCGCAGACGTATACGATGCCATGACCGCTGCGCGCTCATACCGCGCACCGCTCTGTGTCTTCCAGGTAATTAACAATTTTGAACATGATGGTCTTTCCAAATATAATCCTAAATTTATTTTGACCTTCCTGTCCCATGTCGCAAGTACCTATCAGAATAACCGTGTACTTCTCAATGATGGACGTGTTGCAAATATCGTCATGTTAAACAAAAACCGTTTGTCAAAACCAATCATCCAGCTGATGGATGGAAGCTGCATTGATCTTTCGACTCAGCCTGACCTTCACATCCAATCGGTGTTATAACCGGAGTTTAACGGACGTAGTGCCGCAGATTCTGCAGTGCTTTCTCAGGGTTT
>OGXT01003537.1_pt1 | contig 10611 bp, 8 predicted proteins | sample 1576361 | NCBI WGS metagenome assembly OGXT01 (sample SAMEA3541514, study PRJEB24748) | human gut metagenome | biome: human gut; feature: human-associated habitat; material: faeces | place: China | collected 2012 | reverse complement strand
AGTGTTTGCAACTTTACCTAATTCACCCGGCTTATCAGGAAGTAATACAGATACTGTGAATACTCTTCCTCTCTGAATTAAACCGTGCTGTAATATAGATGACATTGTAATAATATCCATATTACCACCACTGATAATAGAAACAATCTTCTTATCTTTGCATTTTAAATGCTTAAGAGCTGCAATTGTAAGCAATCCTGAATTTTCAGCAACAAGTTTATGATTTTCAACCATATCAAGAAACGCATCTATTAATTCATCATCTTCAATTGTTATGATATCATCAATATTCTTCTGGATATATGGGAATATGTTGCTACCCGGAGTTTTAACCGCTGTACCATCTGCAATAGTATTAGCACTGTCTAATGTAACAACTTTTCCTGCACTAAGTGAAGCTTTCATACACGCAGCTTCTGCCGGTTCTACACCAATTACTTTAATATTTGGATTAAGTAATTTAGCTAATGTGCTTACACCTGTTGCAAGTCCGCCACCACCGATTGGAACCAAAATATAATCTACAGTTGGAAGTTCTTTTATAATTTCCATGGCAATTGTTCCCTGACCTGTAGCTACATCTAAATCATCAAATGGATGAATAAATGTATATCCTTCCTTTTCTGCTAACTCAAGTGCATACTTACATGCATCATCATAAACATCGCCATATAATATTACATCTGCACCATAACTTTTTGTTCTGTTTACCTTCATAAGAGGAGTAACAGTTGGCATAACGATTGTTGCTTTTACGCCATATAATTTGGCAGCATATGCAACCCCCTGTGCATGGTTTCCTGCTGATGCAGTAATTAAACCTTTAGCTCTTTCTTCTGGAGTTAATGTGCTTGTCTTATAATAAGCTCCTCTTACTTTATATGCACCTGTAAACTGCATATTTTCTGGTTTAATATATACCTTATTGCCTGTCTGTTCTGAAAAGTAATCACTATATATAAGATTTGTATTTAATGTTACTTTATTAACTATTTCTGAAGCTTCTTCAAATTTCTTTAAAGTTAATCCTTCGCTCATTATCTTCACTTCCTATTCTAATTATAATAATTTTTTCTTTGTAATAATACATCAACTTTCCATATTATAAAATATTTTTTTCAAATATAATACAAAAATCAAGTTTACTTTGTAAATAACGCTGACACAAAATCATGAGAATTAAATTTCTGTAAGTCATCTATGCCTTCACCTACACCAATATATTTAACAGGAATTCCTAATTCAGCCTGAATTGCTATTGCAATTCCACCTTTTGCCGTTCCATCCATTTTTGTAAGAACAACACCTGTTATATCTGTTGCTTCCATAAATGTTTTAGCCTGTACTAAAGCATTTTGTCCTGTTGTAGCATCAAGAACGATAAGATTTTCTCTTATACATTCTGAATATTCCTTTTCAATAATTCTGTCTAATTTTTTAAGTTCTTCCATAAGATTCTTCTTATTATGAAGTCTTCCCGCAGTATCACAAAGTAGTATATCAGCATTTTTATTTTTAGCAGATGCAATTGCATCAAACAAAACAGCACCCGGATCTGAGCCTTCATTTCCCGCTACAATATCTACATTTGAACGTCTGGCCCACTCTTTAAGCTGATCAGCTGCAGCAGCTCTAAAAGTATCAGCAGCCGCCATAACAACCTTTTTGCCATTTCCTTTTAGCTGTGCCGCAAGTTTTCCGATAGATGTAGTTTTTCCTACACCATTTACACCGATTACCATAACTACTGATTTTTCATTTTCAAAATCATATGCATTTTCTCCTAAATCCATCTGTTCTTCAATGTTTTTAATCAGCAACTCCTTGCAATCTTCAGGTTCTTTTATTTTTAACTCTTTTACCTGTTCTTTAAGTTTCTCTATTATTTCCATTGTTGTATTAACACCAATGTCACTCATAATTAAAATTTCTTCTAATTCTTCATAGAAATCGTCATCAATATGTGAAAATCCACTGAATATTGAATCTAATCCTGATACTATAGAATTTCTTGTTTTTGTAAGCCCTGATACAAGTTTCCCAAAAAAGCCTTTCTTTTCTTCCATTTACAAACTCCTTTATTTATCCAAATTTCCTTCCAATAAATCTACTGAAACTAAGGCTGATACACCTTTTTCCTGCATTGTAATACCATATAATCTATCAGCACATCCCATTGTTCCTCGTCTGTGTGTAACAACAATAAACTGTGTATTTTCTGTAAGTTTATGCAAATATTCCGCAAATCTGATTACATTTGAACCATCTAATGCAGCTTCAATTTCGTCAAGAAGACAGAATGGAGATGGCTTTAAATTCTGAATTGCAAACAAAAGGCAAATTGCCGTAAGTGCTTTTTCTCCACCTGAAAGCTGCATCATATTTTGAAGTTTCTTTCCAGGCGGTTGTGAAATAATATTAATTCCTGCATCAAGAATATCATCTGCTTCAGTAAGTTCAATAACTCCTGCACCACCACCAAATAATTCCTTGAATACCTTATCAAATTCAACCTGAATTTCAGCAAATTTTTCTTTAAACTGTTTTCGCATGCCGACTTCTAATTCGTCAATAATTTTCAAAAGATTTTCTTTTGCACGCATTAAGTCTTCATGCTGTTCTTTCATAAACTGATATCTTTCGTTTATTTCCTTAAACTCTTCAATAGCATTTACATTTACGTCTCCTAACTCTTTAATCTGACGTTTTAAATTGGCAATGCTATTTCTAAGTTCTGCTTTATCATTTAGACTTTCATCTCTAAGTTCAACAGCATTTCTATATGTGATTTCATACTCGTTCCACATATAATTAATTTTTGTCTCATTCTTTTCCTGTAAATTTTCTTTTTGGCTGTTAAGTCTGTAAATTTCTTTATCTAATTGTGTTATTCTTGAAGAAAGTTCTTCTCTCTTATCGAAAAATTCTTTATGATCTTTATTCTGCTTTTCCTTAGCATTTTTAAGGTCTTCAATTTCTAAATTAAGCTTTTCAATAAGTTTACGTCCTTCTTCGATTTCCTTTGTTATGCCATCAATAGTTTCAATTCTAGCTGAAATCTCATTGTTGTTTTCACTTGAATTGTTTTTAATCTGTTCCAATTCATTCTTTAAATCTGAAATCTGATTATTGCTATTTTGAATCTTTTCGCATAAAAATTCATGCTTTTGCTTTAAACTTGAAATTTCAATATTAATCTCTTCTAACAACGACGTTTTTTCAACAAGCTTTGCATTTATAGAATCCATATTATTACTTTTTTGTTTAATAAGTTCTTCTAATTCGGAATTTCTATCTTCAACATTAGTAAGTTCTTTGTTAAGTTCTAAACTATTATTATTGATATTTCCGATTTCAGATGCAATATTTCCACTTTCAGCAGTATATTCCTGATATTCTGTATCAATGTTATTCTTTCTGTCTTTAGCTTGTTTTAAATTCAACTCCAATGTGTTTTTTGCAATGTTCTGTTCCTGAAGTGCCTTATTAATTTTATCAAGTTCATCATTTAAAACACTTGTTTTACTTCTATTTTCTATTAAATTCTTATCAAGATTTTCTTTTTCATTCTTAAGGTCTTTTAATTTATTCTCAAGTTCTTCTATTTCTCTTCTTCTTCCTAACAGGTTGCTGTTATTTTTGAATGCACCACCCGAAATAGAACCACCAATATTTAAATATTCACCTTCTAAAGTTACAATTCTTAAAGAATATCTATATTTACGTTCTAGTGCAATCGCGTTATCAATCGTGTCTACAACTACGACTTTTCCTAACAAATATTTAGTTACGCCTTCGTATTCTTTTTTTATTTCAACTAAATCACATGCAAGACCTAAAACACCTTTATCAGAAAATACATCTTCATTATTAAAGCCCGTTTTCTTAGTCATACTACTCAAAGGTAAAAATGTAGCTCGACCATATTTATTTTTCTTTAAATATTCAATTATTTCCTTAGCTGTTGTTTCTGTATCAGTTACTATATTCTGAATATTTCCGCCTAAAGCTGTTTCAATTGCAACTTCATACTTCTTTTCAACTTTAATAATGTCAGCAACAACACCAATAATACCTTTCTTGTTTTCCTTTAATTCCATTACTTTTTTGATACTATTTCCATAGCCTTCATATCTTTCAGTAATGTTTTTTAAAGCTTCGAGATTTGATTTTGACTTATGATATCTTTCCTGGTTTTCAGATATTGACTTTGTTATTTTAGAATTTTCTACTCTTAAATCATTTAAGTCATTTCTATATTCTGAAACAGTTTTGTTTAATTCATCGATTAAATCGTTTACTTTATCTAACTCAGCTTTAAGTTTTTCTATTTTGCTTTCCTGATTTTCCTTTTCGCTTTGAAATTCTATAAGTTTTTGATTAAGTTGAGATTTTCTTATATTAATCTGTTCAAGCAATGTATCACATCTTTGCAATTTTGATTTAATCATTGACTTAGAATTTAATATTTCGATAATCTCGGCTTTATGCTCTGCAATTTCTTTATCAAAATTCTCAATTTCTTCTTTAATAACAGAAATATCAGTCGTTATTTCTGACTGCGATTTAATAGTTTCCTGAATTACATTTTCATTATCGTCTTTTTCTTTACATAATTCAGTCAAATTCTTTTCCTTTTTGGCTATATCTGAAGAAATAGCATTTACTCTTGTTGCAATAAACTCTTCGTTGTTTTTAGCTGAATTAATCTGTTCTTTAAGAACAAGAATTCTTCCTTCTAATTTTTCAATTTTAAGAACAGTATCTGTTGACATTGTTTTTTTGGCTTCAATTGAATTGTTTATTTCTTCCAAATCTGCTTCTAACTTAGTATACTGCTTCTTTATATTTTCAAATTCTTCATTTGAGGAATTCATGTCCGATGTTGCTATTTCAAGTTTTTTGTCTAAATCAGACAATCTGTTTTTAATATCTTCCATTTCGACTAAAAACATATTTACATCATATTTCTTTAAATCATCTTTAAAAAGTAAATATTTTTTAGCCTTTTCGCATTGTTTCTCTAATGGACCAACCTGGCGTTCAAGTTCTGCTAATATATCCTGAACTCTGACAAGATTCTGATTCTCATCGTCTAATTTCTTTAAAGCCTGATTCTTTCTTCTTTTAAATTTAACAATACCGGCTGCTTCATCGAATAATTCTCTTCTTTCTTCAGGTTTTCCACTTAAGATCTGATCAATCTGACCCTGCCCAATAATAGAATAACCTTCCTTACCAATACCTGTATCATAAAAAAGTTCATTTACATCTTTAAGTCTAACCTGAGTTCCATTAATCATATATTCACTTTCACCGGATCTGAATAATCTTCTTGAAACAGTTACTTCTTCATAATCAACATCTAATTTATGGTCAGAATTATCCAATGTAATTGCTACATAAGCGAATCCTAACGGTTTTCTGTTTTCAGTTCCGGCAAATATTACATCTTCCATCTTAGATCCACGAAGCTGTTTTACCTTCTGTTCACCAAGAACCCATCTCACAGCATCAGCAACATTACTTTTTCCTGAGCCATTTGGTCCAACAATTCCAGTTATACCATTATGAAATTCAAATTTAATTTTATTTGCAAATGATTTAAAACCATGTATTTCAATACTTTTTAAGTACATATTATTTCCTCTTATCCATAGATTTAAGCGCGACATATGCTGCCTGTTGTTCTGCAGCCTTCTTTGTTCTTCCTATGCCCTCACCTATAACTTGTTCTCCAAGCAATACCTGTGCAGTATAACTCTTATCATGATCAGGTCCTATTTCGTCTATTATTTTATATGACACTTTGCCAGCCTTAATCATATCTACTCTTTCCTGCAAAATTGTCTTACTATCAAAAAACAATTTTTTATTTTCAATGTCATTTAGCACAAATTTAAGCACAAACTCTTTAGCTTTGTCAAAACCACCATCTAAAAATATAGCTCCTATTAGTGCTTCTAATGCGTCTGATGTTACTGAATCACGATTTCTTCCTCCTGATTCATCTTCACCTTTTCCAAGATATAAAAAATCTCCAAGATTAATTTCTTTAGCATCTCTTGCAAGAGTGCCTTCACATACAAGACTTGCTCTAAGTCGTGTCATTTTTCCTTCCGGCATTTCATAATTCAAAAATAAAAACTCACTAGATACAAGTTCTAAAACAGCATCACCAAGAAACTCAAGTCTTTCATTGTCTTTAACTTTTCTATTTTTATGCTCATTAGCATATGATGTATGAGTTAAAGCATTAACTAATAACTTTTTATTATCAAATTCATATCCGATTACACTTTCTAATTTTTCATAATCTGAATTCATATTAACTCCTTTTTACACACAAAAGAAAAGGCTAATATCATTTTAGAGTGATATTGCACCTTTTCTAATGTACTTAAATAATTTTCATAGTCAAATATTATTTATTCATAACCTTTTTTATTGCTTCAAAAGCATCTCCGACTGTAACAATATTTTCAGCTCCGTTAGTTGGAATCTTAATATTAAATTCATCTTCAATGCTCATAATTATTTCTAAAACATCTAAAGAATCTGCACCTAAATCATCTGCAAATTTTGATTCCGGTGTGATTGTGCTTTCATCAATATCCAATACACTTGCTACTGCTTTATAAAGTCTTTCGATTTCCATTTTTAATTCTCCTTTTTAACTGCTAATTTTTTTGATATTTTATCATTTATATTCATTTCTTTTAAAGAAATGCACTGAATGATAGAGTTTTTCACTTCTATGGCCTTTGAATTTCCATGAGTCTTAACAACTAATCCTTTCAATCCAAGTAAAGGTGCTCCACCATACTGATCCATCTGAAATGTTTTCAAAGTTTCTTTCAATTCTTTTTTTATAAGTAATGCACCGATTTTAGTTTTCAAACTTGTCATTAAAGTTCCTTTAACTTTCTTTAAAAGAACTCCACCAACACCTTCATACATTTTTAAAATAACATTTCCAACAAATGCATCACATACAACTACATCAGCTTTTCCTTCAGGAATTTCTCTTGCTTCAATATTGCCAATAAAATTAATACCTTCAAGATTACTTAACAACTGATACGTTTCTTTAGCAAGGTTATTTCCTTTTTCTTCTTCAGCACCAATATTTACTAAACCTACTTTTGGATTTTTAACCTTGCAAATATTTTCCATATATATAGAACCCATCTGTGCAAACTGAACTAGGTTAGAAGGCTTAGCATCAACATTAGCCCCACAGTCAATCAAAAGTGCTCCGCCTTTTTCCGTTGGAATAAGAGGTGCAAGAGGTGGTCTTTCAACTCCCTTAATTCGACCTACAATTACATGTCCTCCAACTAAAGTGGCTCCGGTACTTCCTGCTGATACAAGAGCATCGCATTCTCCATGTTTTACCATATACATACATTTAACAAGAGAGGAATCTTTTTTCGTTCTAATAGCTACTACCGGAGGTTCTCCTGTTTCAATAACTTCTGTAGCATTTACAACTTCAACTCTAGTCTTGTCATAATCATATTTCTCGAGTTCTCTGTTAACATCTTCCTGTCTTCCTACCATTTTAAGAAAAACATCTTTATTTTCTTTTAACGCTTCAATACCGCCTTTTACAATTTCACCAGGTGCGTTATCTCCGCCCATACAATCTAATGCAACTATTGTCTGTGACATAATTATTTCCTCCTTAAGCACATAAAATAACTATACTAAAATTATGTTTTAAAATCAAGCAAACTTGAATAAGACAACATAAAAATAAGGCTTCGCAGATATAAATATCCGCAAAGCCTTATTTTAACGCTTTCTCGTGCATAAACACGGACCATCCTAATTAGTCAACTGAAACGATTTCTTTCTTGTTGTATGATCCACATGCCTTGCAAACTCTGTGAGGCATCATTAAAGCTCCACATTTGCTACACTTTACAAGACCAGGAACTGACATTTTCCAGTTAGCTCTTCTCTTATCTCTTCTTCCTTTAGAAGATTTATTCTTTGGACAGATAGACATGGTTTACACCTCCTTAAAATGATTAAATACATCTAATATTTTCGACATTCTCGGATCTGGTACCGCAGTATCGCAGTCGCAGAATCCTTTATTGAGATTAGCGCCGCATCTATTGCAAATTCCCTTACAATCTTCTTTGCAGAGAACCTTCATCGGTAAGTTAACCAGAATCTCATTGAATACAAAAACCTCAGTATCAAAGACTGTTCCTTCAAGATAATTTTCCTCATCTAAATCGGCAATCTTCTCTTCTGCTGTTTTATTCATATCCATATCTTTGGTTGAATCAATATTTATTGTAAATGTGACCGGTTCAAGACATCTGAAACAAGGTGCTTCTATAATAACATTCCCAGTGCATTTAACATTGATATGTTTCTTTCCGGCGTTTGTAAATACAAACTTTACATCACTGTCAGTTATCTTATATTCAAACTTAGCAGCTAGAAATTTCTCCCTTTCAACTTTAGTCTGAACTTTTTTAGTTCCTTCTTCTTTCTGTAATATCTCTATCAAATCAATTAACATAACTTGTTTCTCCCTAAAGACACCTTTACAATTATACATATATGGTATATTTTTGTCAAACACTTTTTTTATTTAATTATTTTGTGATTTGTTTACCAAATATGTTTATCATAGTTTCACAAAAATTTTCACTCAAAAGCAATCAGCTATTATCTGTCTTATGATAAAAGTTCTAGAGTTTCTCTTGCTATTGCTAATTCTTCATTTGTTGGAATTACAAATACTTTTACTTTTGAATCAGGAGTTGAAATCATAATTTCTTCTCTTCTCTTTTCATTAGCCTTTTCGTCAAGAGACACACCTAAATATCCTAATTGTTCGCAAACCATCTTTCTTACAGCCTGATTATTTTCACCTACGCCTGCCGTAAATGCAATAGCATCAACACCATTCATTTCAGCTACATAAGCGCCAACAAATCTAACTACTGTATTTGCAAATACTTCTAATGCATTCTTTGCTACTTCATTTCCTTCTTCAATAGCCTTTGTTATATCTCTAAAATCACTTGATACTTCTGATAAACCTAAAACACCTGATTTTTTATTTAAAACATTAAGTACTTCTTTAACATTCATGTTTTCTTTTTCTGAAATAACTTCAACGATGCTTGGGTCAATATCTCCTGAACGTGTTCCCATAGCAACTCCTGCTAACGGAGTAAGACCCATACTTGTATCTATAGATTTACCATTTTCAACTGCGCATATACTTGCACCATTTCCTAAATGACAGACAATAGTCTTTAATTTATCATATGGCGTATCCATAATCTGAGCGACTCTCTTTGAAACATAACTATGAGATGTTCCATGGAATCCATATCTTCTTATCTTATATTTTTTATAATATTCATATGGAATAGGATACAAATAAGCTTTAGGAGGCATTGTCTGATGAAATGCTGTATCAAACACGACAACATTAGGTGTATCAGGCATTGCATTAATACAAGCTTTGATTCCTATTATATTAGCCGGGTTATGAAGAGGTGCCAAATCATTACATTCTTCAATCTTCTTAATAACTTCATCCGTGACAATAGTTGATTTTGAAAAATATTCTCCACCATGTACAACTCTATGACCAACTGCTCCAACTTCACTTAAATCTTTAATAACTCCTGTTTCTTTATTAAGTAATGAATCTATAACAATTTTAATAGCTTCATTATGTGTTGGCATTGAAACTTCTTTTTCCTGTTCTTCACCATTGTATGGTTCATATTCAATCTTACTTCCATCAATACCAATTCTTTCACACAATCCTTTTGCTAACACTTTCTCACTTACAGAATCAATTAATTGAAACTTTAATGATGAACTGCCACAATTAATTACTAAAACGTTCATTATTCCTCCTATTCCTGTCCTGCCTGAACCGCCGTGATTGCAACAACACCTACAATATCTTTTGCACTACAGCCTCTTGAAAGGTCATTTATAGGTTTTGCTATACCCTGGCACAATGGTCCATAAGCTTCTGCCTGTCCTAATCTCTGAACTAATTTATATCCAATATTTCCTGCATCTAAATCAGGGAATACTAAAACATTTGCTCTTCCGGCGACTTCACTATCCGGTGCTTTCAACGCTGCTACTTCAGGTACTACAGCTGCATCAGTCTGCAATTCTCCATCTATTAAAAATTGAGGATATTCTTTCTTTGCAATCTTTGTAGCTTCTACAACCTTATCAACATCAGGGTGAGCTGCACTTCCATATGTTGAATGAGAAAGCATTGCAACTCTTGCCTTTTCACCTACTAAATATTCAAATGACTCAGCACTGCTTGCTGCTATATCTGCTAATTCTGCTGATGTTGGATTCTGATTCAAACCACAATCACCCATTACAAATACACCATTTGCTCCTAATTCTTTATTAGGCACGCACATAACAAAGAAAGCTGACACTAATTTTGTGCCAGGTTTACTTTTTATAATCTGTAAAGCAGGTCTTAATGTATTAGCTGAGGAATGGCATGCTCCTGAAACAACGCCATCTCCATCTCCGCATTTTAACATCATACACGCAAAGAACATATAATCAGATGTCAAAATACCCAAT